>Ga0247832_1005968_pt1 | contig 13703 bp, 14 predicted proteins | sample LaCruzMarch2015__10_FD_192407 | JGI IMG/M metagenome (GOLD analysis project Ga0247832, IMG submission 192407) | Freshwater microbial communities from meromictic Lake La Cruz, Castile-La Mancha, Spain - LaCruzMarch2015_4m | ecosystem: Environmental > Aquatic > Freshwater > Lake | place: Spain... | reverse complement strand
AGAAAAATTACTTATGGAAATTTAATAAATTTATATATGCTGGACACTCGTCTTGAAGGAAGAGAAGAACAAGTTGGTGCAACAGACCCAGAAACAAGTAATCCTGACAGAACGATTTTAGGAGTAGATCAATACAATTGGTTAGCAACTGAACTACAAAACAGTACTGCTCAATGGAACATTTTAGGTCAACAAGTAATGATGGCTCCTTTAAGAGCGTTGGGGGCTGTTTTAAACACTGACCAATGGGACGGTTATCCAGCAGAGAGAACGAAATTATACAACCATGTTTTAGATAATAACATTCAAAACTTAGTTGTTTTAACAGGTGATATTCATACTTCTTGGGCAAATGACTTACCTCACACAGGATACAATTCTTCAACTGGTGCTGGAAGCGCAGGTGTAGAATATGTTATTACAAGTGTAACAAGCTCAAGTTCACCGATTGGATTTCCTGCAGCTATTATAACTGCAGCAAATCCACATATCAAATGGTCGGACTTAACTAAAAAAGGATATTTAGTATTAGATATAAACCAACAACGTGTACAAGGTGACTATTGGTTTAACGAAAATATCACTACTTCTACAACGAATGTTACTTTAGGAAACAAATTTCATGTAAATTCAGGAGAACGATTTTTAAATGATTCAGGTTCTGAGTCTTCAAGAAATCATTCAAATTGTGAACAAGCTCCAATCATAGACCCAACTATTAGTGTTACTGAACTATCTAATTCTTTAGTTTGGGTTGGAGCTTACCCAAATCCATTTGAAAAAGAGATTACTGTTCAATACAATACAGCGAAGCAAGGAAAAATTACAGTAAAAGTATTTACTCAAGATGGTAAACTTTTACAAACAAAAGATTATCAAACACTTAAAGGATTGAATTACTTAAAAATTGATGGTGAAAATTTAAATTCTGGAATTTATCAAGTACAAATCACCGACAACAAAAGCAATAAATTAGTTAGAATGGTTAAATTGTAATTCTACTAATCAACAAGAATTCAGTATAATAAACAAATTTTATCTGCCTTTTCATTTCTGTAAGAAATTGAAAAGGCAGATTTTTTTTTGATATATTACCATTAAAAAACAAAAAAAACCGATACTCCTAAGAATATCGGTTTGTGATAGAAGAATTATTTCTTATTTAATTTTGCTTGCTTTTGCAGCTTCATACATAATTTTCGTTGATTCTAAACTGTAAGTTGGACCTTTTACATTTTGAAAGTAAAAAGAATCTTCTTCACCAATTAAGAAATACTTAAAATGATATTGAATTTGTCCCATAACTTCTGATTGGTAAATAATTCCATTAGGCTCATCAACAACATATTTTTTAAGTACATTAATATCGTTCGCTTCAATTTCTTTTTTTGCAGCTGCAAGATTGTATGATAAAACAGTATTCAACTCCACTTGGAATTTTGCACTATCAGAAATTTTTAGAGAGCCATAATCTTCTACAGCTTTTACTCCAGCAGGTGCTTTTGTTATAACTTTAAAGCCTTCAAATGAACTGCAATCCAAATCAACTAAAGCGGTTTGTGCAGTTGTTGTGTTGCTAAATGCCAATAAACTTAAAGCAGCACTAAAAATAATAGATAATTTCATAAAATATTTTTTTTGTTAGGTAATAAAAGTAGTTAAAATTTTGAAACTATTTAAACGTAAACTTTCGCTGTAATAAATAACTCACCAAAACAACTAAACAAGAAGCTAAAATATTAGCAATCGAAGGAAAAATATCAAAAACTTCAATAAATATTTTCAATAGAACCCAACTAACCATCCCTGAAATCATCGCACTTAATCCGTACCTAAAAAGTTGAACCCTTCCTTTAAGACCACTTTCTGTGAAAACGATGTATTTCATCAATAAAAAACCAATGATAAAAGTGATAAGAAAACAAGTAAATGCAGTTAAGGTGTAGGCTGAAAATGTGAAGTCAATTACTGAAACGTAAAGTAATTGTTTTTCAAATACGAATTGAAAAAAGACAAAAAACAAAATCCAACTTAAAACAAGATTCCCAACACCACAAACCGCATAATAATACGTTGTTTTGTCAAAAAGTCGTTTTACAAGCGGATAGAAAAAATCTAGAATACTGTGAATAATACTAACTAACTTCATTTATTTCGATTTCGTAACCAGTATGGCGTCGAATATTTATTACATTTTTAGTATCAAAAATAAGATATTGACCTCTTATTCCTGTTAGCTTTCCTTGAATTTGAGCTGTTTTATCAAAACTCATAGATGAAACTTTCTCTGGATATTCCAAAACGGGATAATTCAAGTTTGTTATTTCATCATTTTCAATCCAATATTGTGTCAAATCTGATGGTAATTCTTCATGAACTTGCCATTTCTCTTCTTCTAAATCAATCGATTCATCTTGAAAATTACGCAACATATTTTGCCAATTCGTTTTGTCAGTAAAGAAATCCTTCAAAGCTACTTCGATGCAACCGGCTAAATATCTATTCGGTGTTTCAGCGAGAATAATACTCGAACTTGCACCTTGATCAATCCATCGTGTTGGGATTTGTGTGGCACGTGTTACACCTACTTTAACTTTATCAGTTGCTGCCAAATAAACGAAATGGGGTTGATTATGATTGCGTTCTTCAAATTCCAAATCACGTCCTTTTCCTAAATGTGCTTCACATAATTCGGGATGCAAAATACAAGGACTAGCCTCAGCAGCACTCGAAAAACAAGTAAAACAGAAGCCTTCACCAAACGATTTCTTAGTTTCTTTAGCGCATTTATTACAGTAAATAACTCCACTCCAAAGTAGCGAAATCTCTTTCCCAATTAATTCATTCATTGAAATTGAATTGTCAGGAGTGCGCAAATAATACTGGATAGTTGACTCCAATTTGGAAACCATTTTTTGTAAAACTAACTTCATTTTTCTGGTAAAATATTCATTTTTTCAGCGAAATGATAGCAATAATCTCTTAAATCTTCGCAAATTAAACTTTCACCTGTGGCTTTTTCAAAAGTGTCTGCCATCGTTAATAAAGATTGGTGAAAAAATTGCTTCATCTCATCAACCGTCATATCTTTTGTCCACAAATCAATTTTAAGTGTGTTTTTTTCTTTCGGATCCCAAATTGATAAAATAAATGCACTTGCAGACGCTTTGTCAATGCCTCCATCTGATGCAGTCCAATGCATCGCAAGCGGTAAATTATTTTCATTTAATCCAACACTGATATTAATTTCTGACTTTTTTGAAATTTTATCTTCCATTTTTTATTTCACTTTATATTTTTGAAGTAATTCATTATACGGCATTGCAACCAATTTTTCAAGACTAATTTCTTCGTCGTCCATATATTGCTTTACAATTTTATAACCCATAAACTGTCCAATTCTATCTGGACTTTCCTTTGGTAAACCGATTGAATAAGGTCCTTCTTTTAATAAATTAATTCTAGTTTCTTCGTCTGTTTTAAAAAGTAATTCTTTGTCAACTAAATAACTCCAAACAGCTTTTTCACTCGCATTTGCCCATTCTAATTGAGCGGCTGTATATCTTAAAACAATTTCTTCCTTTTCTTTTGGTAACAAAACCTTACACAAAAATAGAATTTTGCCCCAGCGAATCATTTCAGCTGCGTAGTTCTCGTTTGTTTCTTCCAAATAATTGGTCATCAACCAAGCTGCCATAACATCTCGAGTCAAATAGCGCGGTTCCATTCCAATTTTAATCCATTCATAAAATTGTTGTGGTGGCAATTCTTTGATTACACGCGCGTTCGCACCTAAATAACGTTCCATTCCTATTGCGATTTCTTTCTCTGTACAGAAAACACTTGCCGAATAAAGCGAATTTACAAAGAAAACAGAGTTTGGTATTTTTGAATAAGGAAAATGGAATTTCAAACGTTTAAAGGCATCAGTTAATTCTGTCTTAAATTGTTCTTTTGGTAACTTTTGAATCGCTTTCTCTAATCGTTGAATGTATTTATCCTTTTTAAACTCATTGACTTTGCGCAAAAATGCTGTATCAGGTTGCAATGGAATTCCTAAACAATAGCCAAAAGAAAAATCCAAAATTTCGCGATGCGTTTTTATCAATTGTGCTTTATTGGAAATCAATTTTTGGTTGTTTGAAAAGTTAACAATCGAATCAAGATTTATAAAATCTAACTTTAATTTTACTTTCGTGGTGTCTACGTCATATGGATCAGAAGAACAACTTTGTAAAATCTGAAGCAATACAACTAAATGAAATAATTTTAATAAACGCATGTAAAGGATTATTCTTTATTTTTGTTTCAAAATTAAACATTAAAACCAAATCTTATGAAAAGTATATTTACTAACAAAATTAAATTCTTTGGTGCTTTCTTACTTATAAGTGGAATCACGTTTTCTCAAACTGGTGCGGAAACTGCAGCAGATAAACGAGTTCAAGCTGGATTAACAACGAATATTGGAATGAACTTATTGTCACTAGGAACAACTAGAATGGAAAGTAATGGTTTAGGTGGTAATTTTAGTATTGGAATTGTTTTACATAGTACATTTAAAAGCTCTAAAAATCTTGGTATTGCAACTGGTCTGGATTTTGATTTTGCTACACAAAAATATGCCACAAAAGTTCCTACTTATTATCGTTATGTAGATACAGACATTTTACCTAAAGAAGACAGTGGTACAGGATCTAGTCTTTTTTCATTAACGGAAAGATCTCAAAAATCAACCTATATTTCAGTTCCCTTAATGTTATTGTTTAGAACAGAATTCATCGGTGATTTTAGATATTTTGGAAAATTTGGTATCCGTAACAGCTTCTTAGTTGCAAGTAAATTCAACGATTATGGGAGTGTTGTAGGAGGATCAACTGATTTGATTGAAAACAACAACATGAAATCACCAGGAGAAGCATTTTTATATCAAGGTTCTGTTGGTCTTTCAGCTGGAGCTGAATGGAATTTTGTGGGTACAACTTGTTTAGTATTAGAAGGTGGATATTACTATGGTGTAACTCCACAATATTTGGATAGAAAAGACAACAAAAAAACATTATCTACTGATAATTCCCTTCAACAAGTTTATTATTCCAATAAATCGACAATGAGTCAAATTCTTTTTAGAGTTTCTCTATTATTTTAATTAATTCTGAATTGAAAGAAGTTAGTTCTTTTATTGTAGATTGGCTTAATTCCTATTCACAAAAATCAAATACTAAAGGTTTTGTAGTTGGAATTTCAGGAGGCGTTGATTCAGCATTGACTTCTACTTTGTGCGCTTTAACGGGAAGAAAAGTAATAATGGTTAATATGCCAATTTTACAAACTTCTGCTGAATATTTGAGAGCTCAAAAGCATATCGAAAATTTAAAAAGTCGCTTTGAAAATGTGGAAGCAGTTGAGATAGATTTAACATCTGTTTTTCAAAGTTTCAGTGCGAAAATGCCATTTGAAACCGAAGATTATTTATTGGCTATGGCAAATTCAAGAGCGCGCATCCGAATGACTACTTTATATGCAATAGCTCAAGTTCATGGATGTTTAGTGGCTGGAACTGGCAATAAAATTGAAGACTTTGGAATTGGTTTTTACACAAAGTATGGCGATGGTGGTGTTGACTTAAGCCCAATTGCAGATTTAACAAAAACACAAGTTTTTAAAGTTGCAAAAGCAGTTGAAGTTATTGACGATATTTTAATTGCAAAACCAACTGACGGACTTTGGCCAGATGGAAGAAGCGACGAAGATCAAATTGGAGCAACTTACCCTGAATTAGAATGGGCAATGGATTTTGAAGGCGATGAAAATGATCTTTCCGAACGACAAATTGAAGTCTTAAGAATCTATAGGTCTTTTCACAAAGCGAATAAACATAAAATGGAACCCATTCCAGTTTGTGAATTACCAAAAGAATTGAAAGAAAATCTTTTAAGCCTTTGATTTAATTCAATAAAAATGACTCGTTTTCTTGCGATTGCGCTGCTTTTGATTTTTACATTTCCTGTAAATGCATCTAAAATTAAGAAAGGATTTCAGGAACTAGAAAAAAAGAATTACTACAACGCTTACTCATATTTTCAAAAATCACTTAAAAAGAACAAATCAATTGCTTCTTTTGGATTAACTAAATTGTATTTAACTGATGATTGGCAAAATCTAGACAGTGCTTATCGTTTAGTGCTCCAAGCTGAGTCCAATTTTTCAGCAATAAAAGCGAAGAAAAAAGAAAAATTAAAAGAAAAGTTTGCCTTTGACTCACTTGCTATTCAAGATTTAAAACAAAAAGTAAGTGCCGCCATTTTTAATGCATATATAAAAACTCCTAGTGAATACCTATTTGTTCAATTTATCGCATTCAATGAATGGTCAACTTTGGTTCCTAAAGCTATTCATCTCAGAGATTCAATTGCTTACGCCAGTGCAGAACATGCTAAAACTTCACAAGCTTTTGCGGAATTTTTAAGTAAATATCCAAACTCGTATTTAAAAGAAAATGCCAAATTTAATTTTGATGAATACCAATATTTAGAATTCTCTCGCAAAGGAAAAATTGAGGATTACGAAGCTTTTTTGAAGTGTTGCTCGAGTAATCCCCACGCTGAAGATGCTGAAAATCGACTTTTTGAATTGAGCACAATTGATAAATCGCTGGTTTCGTATCAAAATTTCGCGAAGAAATACCCAAAAAACAAAAACACCGAAGAGGCTTGGCGAATGGTTTACAAGCTGTTTATGAAAGAATATTCGAAAGAAAAATTCCTAGAATTCAAAGAAAAATATCCTGATTATCCTTTCATTAACGAAATTGAAGAAGACCTAAAATTGTTAAGCGCAACATTCTATCCGTTTGTTCAAAATGGACTTTATGGTTACTTTGACAAAGAAGGTAAAACGGCAATTGCGCCACAATATGAACATTTGGGTATTTTTCAAGATGGTTTAGCTGTAGCTTCCAAAAATGATAAATATGGCTTAATCAATAAAAAAAATCAAGTAGTTGTTGACTTCGTTTTTGATGAAATTCTTGAATTTGTAGATGCTAGAGGTATCGTTTTTAAAGGAGATAGTGTTGGGTTGATTGATCGTTCAGGTCGTGAAGTTGTGCCGATTGTGAACAATGATATTATTGCTCTTGGAAAAGGTTTGGTGGCTATCAAAGAAAAAAGTGATTCAAATTATTACATTTCAGACATTAATTTTTCACCCAAAACTGCTGCTATTTTTGAAGAAATACAAGAGTTTAAAAAAGGTATTTCGATTGCAAAAACGAAAGAAGGATTTGGAGTTTTAAACACAAAATGTCAGTGGTTAATTCCTGCAATGTTTGAATCCATTCGCTTTCTAAATGATACCTTGATTGAGTATGGTTTTGCTGGTAAAAAAGGATTGAGAACCTTAAAAAATGTACAATTAACAGATGCGATTTACGATGAGTTTTCAAAGTTTGATGCTATTGAAAAACAACTAATCGCAAAGCAAGGAACTTTCATTTTTTATCTCAACGACCAAGGAAAAATGCTCTTTGAAACACCAATGGAATATTTTCCAAATGCGTTTGAAGTAGCCCTTTTCTATAAAGGAATCAGTGTTTTTCGCAAAAAAGGAAAATACGGACTAATCGACACTACAGGAAAAGAATATTTAAAACCCACATTTGATGCCCTAGGACGACCACTTGTTGCTATTCCAGCGATAAAAGATCAGAAATGGGGAATTGTTGATTGGAAAGGACGCTCGATTCTTCCGTATGAATTTGACAATATTGAAACCATCGGCTATTTTGGATTTATCGTTGAAAAAAATGGTTTGCTCGGTTTTATGGATCAAGGATTTAGGTTGACGATTCCAATTTCATTTTCTATTGTTAAAGTCTTTGAAAATGATTATATCTTGGTTTCAAACGGCACAAAATACGGGTTGTATTCTAAAAAAGGAGAATTGATTATTCCTATAGAGTATGATTTAATTAAAGTTTTTGAGGGAGATTGCTTATCTTTAATCAAAGAAAATGAAACAGCTTATTACTTTTTGCGTTCTAAGATGTATCTAAAACCTATGAAATGATTGGTTTTTTCAACCGACCTGAACGTATCTTTTTTGCAGTCATTGTTGCAATGTCGGTTTATGTTTTTTTATTTATCTATTTTCAAATTTCCTCTTCTATCGAATTAATTCCGATTGATCCATTTAATAATGATGAAGTAACAGTTGAATTGAAAGATGAATTAGAAATTACGCCTGAACAAGTGGAAATTAATTCAATAAATAATGATGAAAAATTGACGAATACTGTACGAAACAATGCTGATAGTCGCCAAAAATCAAATGAAAACTGGTCACAAAACTCTTCTAGTGGTGGAAATCCGGAGCAATCAGTTAAAGATTTTGAACGCCAATTATTTAACGAAGCTGGAGGAGATAAGGAACGAGCGAAAATAAAAAGTGAAGCAGAAGAACAGAAAAGAAAAATAACATCTAACGCCAACAATAAAACGAATTCATCAGCCCAAGCAACAAAATCAAATCAATTTGCGGGAAATGTGATGGTTGATTTTAGTTTGAAAGGAAGAACAGCTTACGAAAACAATAATTGGTATGTCAGAAATCCAGGTTATACTTGTGGACATGGATCTGCTGGAACTGTAGTTATTTTGATTTCAGTTGATAATTCTGGAAGAGTAATTAACACTTCTATTGATGAAAGTCGTTGTGAAAATGCTACTTCATGTATGCGTGAACAAGCATTAAAATATGCAAGTATTTCAAAATTTAATGCAGGTTCAAGCAAACAAGAGGGGTATATAAGATATCGATTTGTTGCTCAATAATAGATTTAAGCTATTTCAGTAACAATATTATGTTTTTCGATTAACTTGCGTATATTAATCAAAGCATATCTCATTCTTCCGAGAGCTGTGTTTATGCTTATGTTTTCCATTTCAGCAATTTCTTTAAAAGATAAATCCTGAAAAATTCGCATTTCAATCATTTCTCTTTGAGGTCTTGGTAAATAAGTTACCAAATTAACCATTTGACTTTCCAGTTCATCATAAGTCGTTTGCTGTAAGTAGTTTTTCTCTTCAGCTGCAATTCTGTAAAAAACAGAATATTCTTCATCTAGCGAGTTGCTTTCAGAAATCATCCTTACTTTGCTCTGGCGGCGGTAAAAATCAATGATTAGATTATGAGCGATTCGCAAAGCCCACGGTAAAAACTTACCTTCCTCATTATAATTTCCCAATTTCAAAGTATTTATAATTTTCACAAATGTCTCTTGAAAAAGATCATTTGCTAAGTCAAAATCTTTGACTTTGTGTTTTATAAATCTAAAAATACGATCTTTGTGTCGAAGTAAAAGTACTTCAAAAGCTTTCTCATTACCAGCAATATACAATTGAATTAAGCTACAATCGTTCTCGTTTGTTAAAAACATAATTTACAAATTCTGTCGAAAATCAACAATTAAAAGTAAATTTGAACTATAGGCTTTAAGATTTAAATTTCAGCTAAAGTAGTTGTTTCATTTTAATCTTGCAAATTATAGTTAAAAATTAATGTCAATTCGTAACAAAATTCTATTCTTTGGTTGGATTACTTTGTTTGTTTTTCCAATTTCAGGTTTTTTACTTCGTTACTTAATAGATGATATTTCATGGATTGAATTTCTTGAACCTCAAAATATTCAAATCTTACCAATTGGTCTAGGTTTGGAACTTGGTTTTGTGTATGGATTTCTTGCATATTTATTAATGCAATCGCCTTTTTTTGATACAGTTCCAATGAAAATTGATAAAATTGTTGAGGGTATGAATTTAAAAATTCATCACGGTATTTTTCTCTCTCTTTGTGCTGGAATTGGTGAAGAATTTCTATTTAGAGCTGGCATTCAACCCTATTTAGGTTGGTTTTTTACCTCCATTTTCTTTGTTGCTTTACATGGCTATTTAAACCCCTGGAATTGGAGGTTTTCAATCTATGGGTTAATTATTCTACCATTTATTTTCTTAATTTCTTTGGGATTTAATTCTTTTGGAATATGGTTTTCGATTGCAGCTCATTTTTCATACGATGCTGTTCTTTTTACATTTATGATAAAAGAAAATAGTTTAATCAAAATGCAAATTGAATAATATAAAGTTTTAAATTGCTTAATTTTTATTCTAGTGCTTTGTACTATCTATATTTTGCGTTATTAACTAATCCCAGCCTTCAGTATTTTCGTTTTTTGCAATTAATTTCTGCCAATCGTAATCACCATTTTTAAATAAATCGACATCAGAATCTCCCAAAATTGCCTGGTATTCATTCTCAGAAACCGTATAACGTTCCACTTCTTCGCCTGTGTAAACTTCAATTGCTTCCAAAAATGGAATTTCTTCTTTGCTACAAAATGACATCGCTTGCCCTTTGTTAGTGCCCCGACCTGTTCGCCCACAACGGTGAACGTAATTCTCTGGATTTTCTGGCAAATCGTAATTGACCACATAATCCATATTTGGGATATCAATTCCTCTACAAGCGACATCTGTAGTGATTAAAACTTTATTTTCAGCACTTCTAAAGCGATCCAAAATTGCAAATCGTTCTTGCTGTTCAATGCCTCCATGTAATGCTTCAGACTTAATGTCAACACGTTCCATTGCAGCAACCACGCGTTCAGCTCTCACTTTAGTGCGCACAAAAACAATGAACTTATACTCAGGATATTCTTTCAATAAATTCTCTAAGAAAAAACGTTTATCGTCCATTTCAACCATACAAACAGCATGATAAACATTTTTAGAAACTGGATTTTGTGGTGAAATTTGAATACGTATAGCGTCGCGAACAACATCATACGCTAAAGATTTAATTTTCTTGGAAATCGTTGCTGTAAAAAATAAAGTTTGACGTTGCTTCGGAATCTTACGAATCACATCTTGAATATCTTTATTAAAACCTAAATCGAGCATCAAATCTGCTTCATCCAATACAAACATTTCAAGCTGTGAAATATCGACAAATCCCTGAGAGATAAGGTCAAACATTCGTCCAGGTGTTGCAACCAAAACATCTAAACCATCTTTCAAAGATTTGATTTGCTTATCCTGCTCCACCCCACCGTATAAACCCAAAGCACGTAAATGCGTTTGAGCTCCAATTTCTTCAACCACTTGTGCAATTTGTTTACACAGTTCACGTGTTGGAACCAAAATCAAAGCACGAATTCCTGAATATTTACCACGAGGTTTCACCAATAAACGATTCAACATTGGAATGACGAATGCGGCAGTTTTACCAGTTCCAGTTTGTGCCACTGCCATCACGTCTTCCCCGTCTAAAATATGTTTTATTGCTCTGAACTGAATGTCTGTTGGTCGGTTAAAACCCATTATATCAAGCTGTTTGACAATAGATTGGGAAAGGTTGTAATCTTTAAATTTCATGTGATATTGCTATTCTATATATAAACGACCTACTTGTGTCATTTTCACAAAGGTAGTGATTCGGAACTGATGTTTCTGAATAAAAATTTTAGGAAATCTAGTATTAATTAGCGTTAATGTTTAGTAAATCATTGTCTATCCTCAACTTCTTGGTAAATTTGTAATTATTAAAATTTAACTAATGTCAGACGATAAAAAAATAATATTTTCAATGGTTGGGGTTTCCAAAACAACACCACAAGGAAAACAAATCATTAAGAACATTTACCTCTCTTTCTTTTACGGAGCAAAAATCGGAATCATCGGTTTGAACGGTTCAGGAAAGTCAACAGTAATGAAAATCATTGCCGGCTTAGACCAAGCGTATCAAGGTGATGTGGTATTTTCTCCAGGATATTCAGTTGGGTACTTACCACAGGAACCAGAATTAGACCCGAACAAAACGGTGAAAGAAGTCGTGATGGAAGGTGCACAAGAAACAGTTGATGTTTTGCGTGAATACGAAGAAATCAACGCGTCTTTTATGGACGAAGAAATTTTGAACGATCCTGACAAAATGGATAAATTAATTGCCCGTCAAGGAGAAGTTCAAGACCGAATCGATGCCTTGGATGCATGGGAATTAGATACAAAATTAGAGCGTGCAATGGATGCCTTGCGTTGTCCGCCAGACGAACAAAAAATAGAAACACTTTCTGGTGGTGAAAAACGACGCGTGGCATTGTGTAGATTACTGTTGCAAAATCCTGATATTTTATTGCTCGATGAGCCTACCAACCACTTGGATGCTGAGTCGATTGACTGGTTGGAGCAACATTTACAACAATACCAAGGAACGGTGATTGCTGTAACCCACGACCGTTATTTCTTGGATAATGTGGCAGGTTGGATTTTAGAATTGGATAGAGGAGAAGGTATTCCGTGGAAAGGAAATTATTCATCTTGGTTGGAGCAAAAAGGAAATCGTTTGAAAGAGGAAGAGAAATCGGAATCGAAACGTCAGAAAATGTTGGCGCGCGAGTTGGAATGGGTACGCATGAATCCTAAAGCACGTCAAGCGAAAAGCAAGGCTCGTTTACAGAACTACGATAAAATGTTGTCCGAAGATTCGAAAGACAAAGAAGCAAGATTGGAAATTCCAATTCCAAACGGACCTCGTTTAGGTATGAATGTAATTGAAGCGGTGAACGTTGCGAAAGGATTTGGAGATAAATTATTGTACGGTGATTTGAATTTCAAATTGCCACCTGCAGGAATCGTTGGAATTATAGGACCGAATGGTGCTGGTAAAACAACCATTTTCAAAATGATTATGGATGAATTACAACCTGATGGTGGTGAATTTCAAGTGGGTGAAACTGTGAAAATTGGTTACGTCGATCAATCACACAAAGACATTCATCCAGATAAAACGGTATTTGATGTTGTTTCAAATGGTTTGGAATTCGTTGAAGTTGGGAATCAAAAAATCAATTCACGCGCTTATTTGTCGAAATTTAATTTCAATGGTTCCGATCAAAATAAGAAAGTAGGTATTTTATCAGGAGGTGAGCGCAATCGTTTGCACTTGGCAATGACTTTAAAAACGGAAGCAAACGTCTTGTTATTGGATGAGCCAACGAATGACATCGACGTAAATACGTTGCGTGCTTTGGAAGAAGGAATCGAGAATTTTGCAGGTTGTGCGGTAGTTATTTCCCACGACCGTTGGTTCTTAGATAGAATTTGTACGCACATTTTGGCATTTGAAGGAGACTCTGAGGTTTATTGGTTTGAAGGCTCTTATTCGGAATACGAAGAGAACCGTAAAAAACGTTTAGGTGACAGTGCTCCAAAACGCATTCGTTACAGAAAAATCGTATAAGTTCAGGATAGTTAATTTTTAAGTTAAACAACTGTAAATCAATTTAATATTAATTTTTTGTAGAAATTATTAGTTGCGGAATCTCTTGTTTTTTAGTAGATTCCGCGAGTAATAAATTAATATTTTGTTAGATCTTCCAATGTAATCTCTTGTTGAATTAGTCCTATATAATATTGGTTAGGACTAGTTCCGTAACTTGTAATCATCGTTGGAAAAATGACTTTTGTGGTTTTTGTTTCGCTTTTGAAAACTCGTATTTTTTGTTCTAGTCGCTGAGCGTAATCTTTAGATATTGCAAATGTTGTTTCGTAAAATTTGATTTCACAAAGATGAATAATCCCATCATTTCGCTCTATTAACAAGTCATTGTTGCTAAAGGAAAGGTGATAGTAAATTAAACGAATTCA
>Ga0247832_1005967_pt1 | contig 13704 bp, 11 predicted proteins | sample LaCruzMarch2015__10_FD_192407 | JGI IMG/M metagenome (GOLD analysis project Ga0247832, IMG submission 192407) | Freshwater microbial communities from meromictic Lake La Cruz, Castile-La Mancha, Spain - LaCruzMarch2015_4m | ecosystem: Environmental > Aquatic > Freshwater > Lake | place: Spain... | reverse complement strand
CCCAGTAACTTATTTAAATATTCGCTCCAAGCAATAGATACAGTGGCAGCACCAAGCGCATATTCCATAATCAATGCCCATCCTATAATCCAAGCAACTAGCTCTCCCATGGTTACATAACTGTAAGCATAAGCACTACCTGAAATTGGAATCATAGCCGCAAACTCTGCGTAGCACAATCCTGCAAAAGCACAACCAACTGCTGCAATAATAAATGAAATGGTAACAGCAGGACCTGCAGCCTGACCAGCAGCAGCAGCAGTTCTAACAAATAATCCAGCACCAATAATAGCGCCTATTCCTAAGGCAATTAAGTTACCAGCTGTTAAGGTACGCTGCAAACCTTTTTCACTATCGGCAGTTTCTGCCATCATTAGTTCAAGATTTTTCTTCGCAAATATTTTTCTAGCCATAATTGTTTTTTATAAAATAAGAGTGCTAATATAATTTAAGTTTTGAGTATTAAGCCTATTAAATTGATAACTTTATTGAAATGCATTTCAATACTAATGGCATTTTATTTTTACTGGCCTACTTTTTAAACCCAAAATACAAAGTAAGAATCGTTGATCAAGAAAATTTTTAAATTATATCAATTGCTCACAGACTATTTTGGATTGAACCCAGATTACGCATTAGAAATGCGTAAACGATAAAGAAATTGCAAATCAGATTTTTACAAATCTGATAACATTTTCTAAATCGGGATTAACCCAACTAAATCAAGTAGTTCGATTTTTTAAATCTCCTATTGATTAATTTGGGTTTAATTTTAGACATAATTTAATTATCTTTGAACGGTTGCTTTCGTATAGATGATAAGTTTATGACTGCTTTTACCGTAATTTTTTAAATAAATATTATTATTCCTTTTATGTTAAAGAGCTTAAAAAGTACTATTTTTTCTTTGCTTCCTGAAAGTGTTCAACATCGTATCATTCTTAAAAAAACAGGATTCAAATTATTAGAAAATGGTTATTTTACCAATGATATAAAAACCAAAATGTACATGCCTCCTAATCAACCACTTTGGGTGAATAGGATGAGTAAACCATATGGACATGAGCCAGAGGTGGTAAAATGGTATGAGAGAAATCTTAAAAACAGTGACGTGGTTTTTGACATTGGCGTTCATATTGGATATTTTGCTATTTTAACTTCGAAGCTTAAACCCAATATTTCTTTTCATGGATTTGAAGGAAATTGGTATAACGCTTATTATTTAAAATTGAATAAATTATTGCATGACCAAAAATCTCAATGGTTTATTACAGAAAAATTTGTTGGTAAATCTGATGACTCAAAAATGATTAGCATCGATAATTATATCAGCAAAAAAAATGCTTCGCCTACTATTTTTCAAATGGATGTGGATGGTGAAGAAATTAATGTTTTATCGGGTGCTAAAAAACTTCTAGATGCTGCAACTTGTATATTTCTAATAGAGGTACATCCGTTAGATTTAGCCAATAGAAAACAAACCACTGAACAGTTCCTTAAAATATTTGATTCAACTAAATATAAATTTAGATATTTAGCCAATCTTCGCGCTGATAATAGCTTTTGGAGCGATAGTATTTCTTCAGCAGAAATGAAGGATGAATTTTATTTAATGGCCTTGCCTGCAAAGCTTGCCAATGATTATCTTTAGCGCCTGCGCAATAGGTTATACCTCATAAATAGTGTTTTACAACCTTTCATCCTTCATCACTAAGTACATATCAACCCTTGGGGCATAAATTTTCTTAGGTCTTTCTGTAATTGGTGGGCGTCCTGGCCAACCAAACACGTTTCTTCAAAAAATAAAGAATAGTTGTTTTATTTCATGTGTTTACCAGCGATTGCAACTGCATAATACCGATGTGAAATAAGCAATGGCCCAAATTTGTTTCACGGCATTTGTCCCAAACTTTTTTCCGATCGGCATTTACCAATGTAAGATTTTAAATTATTGGCATAATTTGGGTTAATTTGCATGATTGGCAGCTATCAAAGCAAAGTAATCACAAATTTAATTGAGCAGTAAATTTTGCGCGAGGGACAGGAGCGGCATCCTTTTTTGTGTAGTTAATTTTTATTGTTTCCGTAAAACTTTACACACAAAAAAGATACAGCGGAAGGCCCGACCGCTGCCCAAGCAGTGGACGCGCCCTAATACCGATGTGAAATAAGTAATGGACCAAATTTGTTTCACTTCATTTGTCCCAAACTTTTTTCCGATCGGCATTTACCAATGTAAGATTTTAAATTATTGGCATAATTTATAAATCACATTGGTATAACCATTAATCTTTAGTTGAAACTGCAATAATTTGAATCTTTCTTTCGAGCGCTGCTGCTCGGCTGTAAACTGCATTTGTGGCATCATTGGGATTGTCGCTTACGAGCGGTGATGCCTTTAATTCTCCTACTTCTTCGATAATAATTTTTACTTTATTTTCATCTGTCAAGTATGTTTTTAAGGCCCCGTTTTGATAGGCATTAAAGTAATTTACCAAACTCGAAAGTCTTCTTTTGGCAAGGTTTACATTGTAAGCGGTTGAAGCCAATGGACTGCAATAACCTTTTAATGTAAGATTTACTTTTTCTCCTTCTTTTAAAACAAATAACATTAGGGCAGCAAATTGCTCTAACTCTTGATATGAGGCGCGCACAGAGTCTTCAAAAAAGTCACTCATTTCGTTCATTGCTATTTCTTTTCGCTCATCATCTAAGCCTTTTGCATAAGCTTTAAGATAGTTATTTTTTAGTGCCAGATAGCTGTTTACAGTTTCGGTATATGTTTTATTGGTGCTGGTATTTAGGGTTTTACTATCGGGCTCATCGTTATTAAAATATAGGGTTAAAGGCACCAAAGTTTGTAATCGAGATTTTGCAATGGATACCGAGTCTTTAGGTTCTTTTTCGGTCATTACACTATCGGTGTTTTCCGGAAGATTTACATAGTAAATATCGTTACAGCATGTCTCATATTTTTCATAAAAGGAGCCTTCGCGGTTAGAGGTAAAATAAGCCTTATTGCGGGTGTCGTTGTATTTAAAATACATGTCATTTTGAGGACTATTGATAGGATAACCAACATTTTCGGGCGTGCTTAAAATTCCGTTTTCTAAGTGCGATTTAAAGATATCAAAACCACCCATTCCTTTATGAAAGGTGCTACTAAAAAACAAGGTTTGGCATGGATTGCAGAAGAAAGGTGTAATTTCATCTTCGGCAGAGTTTACATTTTTTCCAGCATTTACAGCTGTTTGCCATATTCCATCTTTACTTTGTTGGCTATACCAAATGTCCATACCACCTTGGCCACCAGGGCGATTGCTGGCAAAGTACATCGTTAATTTTCCATTGTATAATGTTAATGATGGATGTGTATTGCTATAACCTTCTTTATTGATTTCGCTGGGCAACATAATACCAGCATTAAAATGTTTATTAGCATAGGCATATCCGTAAATACCGCACTTTGGTTTTTCGGAATTATTGTCTTCGCAACGGGTGCAATAAAGTGTGTTGCCTTTAGGATCAAAAACGGCATTGCTTATGTTTATTCCGGTTGTATTTACTAACGAATCTAAAGCTTCAAATTGTCTATATTTATAGGCTTTTACCTTAGAACTATAAATTTTACTTTCTATTTTATTGCTTGAGGTGTTTATTGCTGTAAAATATAAAATACTATCTTTTTCAAACGGTGCATACTCACCGCTTTTGCTGTTTACATTAGAGTCGATATGATTTACATTTAGCGGCAATGGGTTTTTCATTAACAAAAGGGCATAACTACAATTTTGCGACTCTTGCGAGGCTTTTAATGCCATTTCTGCCTTCTTTTTGGCGTTGCGTTTAGCATATTTTTCAAACATCTTAATGGCATCTTTATAACGGCCATTGCTTTTTTTGCAGGTTGCCAAATGAAACAGCGCATCAGGATATACTTTTCCGTTATCCTTTTTATACACTTTGTTGTACCATCTTTCGGCTACTATGTAGTTTAAATCGAGCCTGCAAGCTTCGGCATATAAATACTGCAATTCCATATTGGTTGAATCAATACCAATTGCCTTTTTAAAATTATTCTCAGCTAAAAAGTACTCTTTATTTTCAATTGCTTTTTTGCCATCAGTTAAAAAGGTTTTTAACTTTTGGGCCAAGCTAAAATGACTGAAAAGCAAACAAAACAAAAGGGGTATAAATCTTTTCATTGGCAGGTTGTCAAATAAACTTTACGATTGTTGGCTCACAATGAATATGGCATTAAATTAAATTCGAAGATAAATAAAACTTATCACAAACTAAGTAAAAAGTTTATGCGCAATTCAATTGTTATTTTTTGGAATTTACTTCAAGTATAGCTTTAATGCACTTGCTTACGACTTCAATCTTTCGAATAACATAGCACCCCGAGCCGCATAGCTTTTGGCTTTTAAATAAGGTAGTAGAAGGTAGTTTGTATTGCTTTTTAAAGTTTCTTTATGATAACGAACTTCGTTGTAAACCAGTCGCACTGCGTATTCATAAAACTTTTTATTGTAGGTGCGTTTAAAATCTATTTCTCTATCGGTGCCTTTATCCCAATCTGGGAAAACGGTAAAATTGGCTTCAACCTCTTCATATAAAGGAGTTCCTTTGATGGGATAAGCAATAGTTATGGTATATAAATCGGGGTTGGCTACTTTTAAGTGATGTATTGTTTCTTCAATATCTGCCGTAGTTTCGCCAGGATAACCCAGCATAATAAAGGTGCCTGCTTGTATGCCTTTTTTTTGTGATAGTTGTATCATTTCTCTCACCACATTTACATCAACACGTCTGTCCATGGCATCAATAATTTTTTGCGAGCCACTTTCTGCGCCAATCCAAACTCTAAAGCAGCCGCTGGCTTTTAATAAATCAATTGTTTCTTCATTTAACCTATCGGCACGTGTAATTATTTCGTAAGGAAAAACTATCTTTCTCGCGGCCACTTCATCGGCAAATTCTTTCAGCCACTTGTGGCTCACAGTAAATACATCATCTACAAACCAAATGGCATCTGCATTATAAGTGTTCTTTAAATACTCCATTTCATCAATCACTAATTTAGCGCTTTTTCTGCGATAGGTTTGTCCGTAAACGGCTCTGCTGCACCACTTACATGTGTATGGGCAACCGCGCATAGTACTTATCGAAACTACACTTTGACCATGATGTTTTTTCCACGCATCAAAATACAATTGCATGTTTATTTTTTTGCGATTGGGCATGGGCAATAAATCTATTTGCTTTAACAATGGCCTAGATTCGGTAAGTATTATTTCTTTATTTTCATCTAAATAGGCTATGCTTTTTATATGATTTGACTCCTTTACATTTTGATTTTGGCAGAAGAACTTTATCAATTCAAACATGGTTTCTTCACCTTCGCCAAGTACAATTACATCGGCACCATACTTTAAAAAATTAGCTGCATGGTTTTTTACTTCGGGGCCACCTAAAATAATTTTTGTGTGTAAAAGTTGATCAGTTTTTTTTACGAAATCAATAATTTTTAAGACATTGATTTTAGTCATTAAATTGGTGTAAATACCAATAATATCAGGTTTTTCAACTAATAAATATTGTTTTAATAAATCAAAGGTAGAAAAGGTTGAATCGAACACATTGTTTTCAATACCATTGCTTTCTAAATAGGCACTTAAATATAAAATACCAAGAGGAGGATAGGGCCGCATAATTGATTTTTCTTTTGGATCTTCTTCCAAAAAATAACCATGCGTAAAAAGCACTTTTTTTTGCTGCATATTTTCTATTCCACCGGTTTTTTTAACTCAAAAGTAAGTATAAGATGATCGCTAAAACTAGATAGCCATTTAAAGCGGGTTAAAAAATTATCCCATTTGTTGAATCGGTTAAGCAATTTTGGTTTTTTATCAAAATAGTTTTGCATGTACGAAGGCGGCACTGCTACTGCTATTGGCTTGCTATCAATCAACTTAAAATGCTCCGAAAATATTTTTTTCAAACCACCCACACTATAAAACCATGTTTCAAATTCTTCATCTCCAATTTTAGTATAAACACCTTTATTATCCCATCTGCGCAGGGCTTTGGCAAATTTAAATTTTAACATAAAGTACATTGTTTCCCATAAACAATATTTGCCCATAACTACTATTGCCATTTTTCCGCCAGGATATAGGAGCTTGGCAAAATCTTTTGAAAGGTGCACTAGTTCTGCCTCATTTACGCAATTTAATCCTCCAAAATTGCTAAAAATAAAATCGAATTGTTGAGGTTGAAGATTTTTATATAGTTTAAAAAAATCAATGGTTTTAAAGTTAACATTATTAATTCCGGCAATTATTTTTTTGCTTTCGGCCACGGTAATCATGCTACCTGCAACATCTGTGGCAGTTACACTATAACAGTTTTGCGCAAGCCATAAAGCATCTTCGCCAGTGCCACAATTAATTTCGAGCACTTCGGCTTTTCTATTTTTTAAAAGCACTTCGATGTAGTTCCACACACGTTTTCGCTGCATGGCGCCTATGGCTGTATTTGTAAAGCTTACATCGTAATCTGCTGCAGCTTTGTTAAAGGCTTCCCTTGTATTATTCATGCTGTAATCGATTTAATTTTTGCTTTTCAATAATTGTGGCAGGCACATACCAAAGGTAAGATGCTGCTCTTTTATAGGTATGGAAGTTTGAATTTTTTACTGTTTTTAATAATCCTTTAAGTGTTGCTAAAGCTTGATGTTTGCGATAGTTTTTATGTACATAACGATGCAGTTGCTTATAGAAATCTGCTGAGTATGTATTTTTAAACATCAATGCTAAATCATCAGAATCAGACCAATTTGTTTTGTTAACCAATTCATGTTTTACTTTTTCATAAAAACTTGTTCCCGGCAAGGGGTATGAAACGGAAACCCCAATATCTTCGGGCAATAAATCGTTAATCATTTTTATTGTTTTTTCAATATCTTTCATTGTTTCACCAAGGTAACCAAACTGAATAAAAAAGGCTGGTTTTATGCTGTTGTTTTTTAGTAAACGCGTAGCTTCATATATTTGTTCCACTTTGGTACCTTTATCCATGGCATCTAATATTTTTTGAGAACCACTTTCGGCGCCCACCCACACATTAGTGCAGCCAGCGCGGGCTAAATCTGCTATTTGTTTATCTTCTAATAATAAATCAACACGCGATTGTATTTTAAATTCAAACTTTAATTTTTCTTTTTCTAATTCTTCGGCAAACGTTTTTACCCAACCTGGCTTTAAGCCAAATATATCATCACAAAACCACACATGATCAAAATTATAGTTTTGCTTTAGCATTTTTAATTCTTCCACCACATTTTGTACTGAGCGATTGTTGTATCTATTGCCATAGATAGGTTTGGCGCACCAATTGCATTTGTATGGGCATCCCCTTGTAGTGCCCATATTGATAGAAAAATAACCGCTTGATTGAAGCCATCTTTGTTTGTACTGATTTACATCAATCAAATCCCACGATGGAAAAGGGATTTCATCAAGATTTTTAATAACTACTCTTCTAGGATTTGAAACAATACTATCATTTATTTTGCAAGCAATGCCTTTTATGTGATGCCAATCTTGTTGTTGTTGATCAAGTTTGATAAGCTCTTCAATAGTTTCTTCGGCCTCGCCTAATAAAACAACATCAGCGCCTTTTTGCAAATACTCTTCAAAATGATCGGTGCTATCGGAACTTGAAACAGCTATTTTACAACCTTGTTTTTTTGCTAATGATATCATCTCAAATGCAGCTTCACGCATGTTGGTGAGACACATTTTAGTTAAATAATTAAAGCCGTCATCATAGATAATAAACCAGTCGGGTTTGTTTTTTTGCAAAGGAATTAATACCTCACTTGCCTTTTGGGAAAACATGGTATCGTGAAAACTTACTTCAAAATTATTTTTTCGTAAAACAGCGGCAGCATACATGGCACCTAGCGGCGCATAAGGTTGCTGCAACTCCCATTGTTTAGGATCGAAACGTAAAAAGTAAGAATGTGTAACGAGCACTTTCATAGGGTTGTAAAATGTATTTGATGCTTTTTACAATAGTTTTCTTTATTTGAGGCCCAGCTATTAAGCACCTTTTGCTGAAACCCACTTGGATGATGTTTACTCACATTTTTGCGCGAACGCATATTTAAATCGAAATCGGTTTTGTTGAAGTGCTTGAATTTTTTTTGCCAAATACTAAGTGTGAGTTTAAATAATTGTTTATCTGCAAAATCGCCTAGGCTTTTACCCATAAGCTTTTCGCTTAATATTTTTACTCTTGTTTCATTTAAATTTGGGGCAATAATGTCTTTACTGAGATTAAAATTCGGTAGGTTTTTATAAATCCATTGATTGTGTTCTATAAAATTAGCGTAGCCATTAAAATTATTGATAGGAATAAGTGAGGCAATTTCTGTAGCGGTAAATATGTTTTTATCTGGAATACTTAAACTATCGCTGCCAACAAAATAATTTACACAAAAATACTTGCGCGAGTTAAGTAGAAATACTTTTTTAAATCCTACAAGTATACTTCTGCAAAGCCATAAACGCTGCGATTTAGTAATAATAAAAAAATCAACATCTCCATTTTCATCAAAGTAGTTTTTTGATAAAGATCCAGAGATAAAAACAGTTTCTACAAAAGGAAATTGTGCAATAAACCGACCATATTTGATGGCCTTAGGCATTACTTGTTGGGCCTTTTTATTGCCTTTTATGCGTCTTTCTACAATGCTATCATCGTCATTCACAAAATAAAATAGTTCCTTCTGCTTTATTAAGTTTTTGTTAAGCAAAGCGTTAAGTGTACTTTCAAGTGTAAAAGTGGAGTCACATTTTACCGTACAAAATTTATAAATTTCATCTAAAGTTAAAGGATATGTGAATGTATCAAAATACAACAAACACTCAATTACTGCCGATTCCGAGAGGGTTAGGCAATTATTTTTTGTGTTTGCGTTGGACAAATTACTTTGATTCATAACATTCAAACATACTATAATTTAATGGGATGTACAACATAGCTATATCGATTTTAGAACATTACTATTTTCAATTTGCCTTATTTTTATACTTGCAGTGTAGCCGTTTTCAGCAAGCTGTTTTGCAGCATCCATTCTCCGATTGATTTAAGCCTTATACCGCAATTGTTTATTTTGCTAATTTTTAACGAAACCTTGTTGATTGGCCTGCGTTAAGGTACCGAAAGTGTTTAAAATATAAACTGTTTGCACAATATGATTATTATTAACGAAGTAAAAAGAATGACAAAAATCTTTACCTGAAACTGCCCTTTATAAAATTTTAGGGCCTTATATTTAGAAAATAGAAATCGGTTAGAACAAGCTTTTTAGGTAAGTTCCGCTGGAAAATTATGAACGTATGAATAATATAACCCTTCCCTGCAATCGAGATCAATTGCATCTCATCGCCAAAATTAGTTGGTTAACTTGCCATAAGTATCTTAACTCCTTTAACCAATACAACAAGGCTTACAATGAGCAGTTTCTTTCAAAATGTGAATTAGAAATTGACATGGCACAACAGCAAATTGATACTAGTTTTTTAAACAGCGTTGGAATTTGTGAGTATCAACAAAATGAATTTGCTGATATGATTATTTTTAACCGTATTCAACGTTTGTATAAGGATGCTCAAATTGTGTTTAAACATTACACAAAGGTGGCCGAACAGTTTAATTTTGAAACTATTTTAAGTATTGTAACTTCTATTTAGTTAAAATTATTCCTGCACAACAATAGAAGTGCCAACAACAACCTACTCCATGTTGGTGTTATCACCAACATGTTTATGCTAAGAATTATTTGCTGAGTATAATTTAAACTTAAGCTGTAACCATTTTTAAGATGGATTGAAAGATAAACAAACCATCTTTGTTACCTAAATTAAGATCAGCAGCGCGCTCAGGGTGAGGCATCATACCAAATACATTTTTTTGTGCATTGCACACGCCAGCAATATTTTCTAACGAACCATTAGGATTGGCCATTGGTGTAATATTACCTTCTGCATCGCAATACCTGAACAAAATTTGACCATTTGCCTTTATTTCCTTCAGTGTATTTTCATCTGCGTAATAGCGCCCTTCGCCATGTGCAATTGGAATTTTTAATGGTTGTAACACCTCGCAAGCTTGTGTAACCATGGTGTTATAATTTTCTGGAGCAATAAAAACATTTTTACAATTAAACTTTTGATTATCGTTATGCAATAATGCTCCTGGAACCAAGCCAGCTTCGCATAAAATTTGAAATCCGTTGCAAACACCCATTAATAAGCCGCCTTTATTTGCAAACTCAATTACCTTTTCCATGATGGGAGAAAAACGCGCGATAGCGCCCGAACGCAAATAATCTCCAAAAGAAAAACCGCCTGGTAAGATAATAAAATCACAACCTTGCAAGTCGGTATCTTTATGCCAAAGCTTTACCACTTTTTGCTTAAGAATTGTTTCTAGTACATAAATCATATCTGCATCACAATTGGATCCAGGAAATACTACTACACCAAATTTCATATTCATCTTTTTTAAATTTATACGTGAGCCAAAGTTTCAGCTTGACTGTAATTGTTTTTAATTTCTTCTAAAGTTTGATAAATTTCATCAATATCATTTGTAGTTACCAAGCGCATTCTGTATTCCTTAAAATCAGAAAAACCTTTAAAGTAATTGGCATAATGCCTGCGCATTTCTAAAATGCCTAATACTTGTTTTTTCCATTTTATGGAGAAATCTAAATGTTGTTTGCAAACAGCCACACGCTCTGCTACCAAAGGTTTAGGCAAATGTTCGCCTGTTTTTAAAAAGTGTTTTATTTCATTAAAAATCCAAGGATAACCAATGGATGCGCGACCAATCATAATGCCATCTACACCATAAGTATTTTTCATGTGCAAGGCCTTTTCGGGACTATCTACATCACCATTCCCAAAAATTGGAATGTTAATTCTTGGGTTTTGTTTTATTTCTCTAATCAATGTCCAGTCGGCTTCGCCTTTGTACATTTGCACACGCGTTCTGCCATGCACTGTTAATGCTTTAATTCCAATGTCTTGTAATCTTTCGGCCACTTCGGGAACATTTTTTGTATCATTGTCCCAACCTAAACGTGTTTTTACGGTTACCGGAATATTTACTGATTTTACAATTTCGGCAGTAATAGCTACCATTTTAGGAATATCGCGCAATAGCGCAGCGCCAGCGCCTCTACAAGCAACATTTTTAACAGGGCAACCATAATTAATATCTACCAAATCGGGACCAACACTAGCCGAAATAATAGCCGATTCGCGCATGCTATCGATATCGCCACCAAAAATTTGAATACCAATAGGTCTTTCGTAATCAAAAATATCGAGCTTTTGCATGCTTTTAGCAGCATTCCGAATTAAACCTTCTGATGAAATAAATTCGGTGTACATTAAATCGGCCCCGTTTTGTTTGCAAACTGCTCTAAATGGCGGATCGCTCACATCTTCCATGGGTGCTAATAGCAGTGGAAATTCACCTAAATCAATATTTCCTATTTTAACCAAAGTAATTTATATTTTTGTGCAAAAGTAAGCAATTGCTTCTACTTTTTTTACCTAAAAAATCAAATAAAAATCATGGGCCAAAGAATCATACTCGAACAGCAGTCTGCCGCAAGCAAATTACTTATTTTAACGGGTCTTGCCTTAGTATCAATTGGTATTTTTTCTGTACTCTCTATTTTAGTAGCCACATCTGTTTATCAATTACCTATACTTTCTAACCCCGGTATCTTAAAAGATACAGCCAACCCAAACGTGATTCCTGCGCTAAAAATGATGCAGGTGATGCAGGCTTTAGGATTATTTATTGTGCCCACTTTTATATTTGCTAAACTTGATAGCAACAAAATATTGGCCTATTTATCATTAAGCAAAAGGCCTTTGTTGTATTCGTTTTTATGCGCTGTGTTAATTATGCTTTGTGCGCAGCCAATAATTAATTGGATGGCCGAATTAAATAGCCAAATGCCGGCTCCAGCATGGATGCACGAATCTGAGAAAGAAGCTGAAGCAATTACCAAAATATTTTTGCAAATGAATGGCACTTCCGACTTACTTATTAATTTATTTATGATTGCACTTATTCCAGCAGTAGGAGAGGAGTTATTATTTAGAGGATTATTTCAACCATTATTTCATAAATTAACCAACAACCCACATATAGGCATTTGGTTATCGGCCATTTTGTTTAGTGCATTGCACATGCAGTTTTTAGGTTTTTTTCCACGCATGTTTATGGGAGCTGCTTTTGGCTATTTATTGTTATGGAGCGGTAGCTTATGGTTGCCCATTATTGGGCATTTTGTAAACAATGCTGGCGCTGTTTTTATTGCTTATATGATACAAAAGAACGGAATGTCTCAAGCAGTTGAAACAGTAGGAGTTGGACAAGGTGGAACGCTTTACGTGCTTGTAAGTGCGGCAATGCTTGTTGTGTTGTTTTATGTGGTAAGGAAATATGAAAAGGAGCACAAAGAAGTAAGTGTAGAATAATTTACTACTTTCGCAGTCCAGTTTTTGGAGACTTGTCAGAGTGGTCGAACGAGCAAGCCTGGAAAGTTTGTATACGCGCAAGTGTATCGAGGGTTCGAATCCCTCAGTCTCCGCCAGTAAAACCGAATGCCCCGTAAGGGGCAATTTTTATTTACGGGATAAGCCAAGCCTGCTTGAGCGAAATCTCGTAAATAAAAATTGATAGGCACACAGTGCTTTCATTCGGTTATACTGATGCCCCCCCATCAGGGATCACTCACCTGAGTAATCCTCAGTCTCCGCATAAAAAAACGCAAGTGTGATTTAAAATCAAGCACTTGCGTTTTTTCTTTTTAGTGCTTAGCCTGTATTTAGTCCGCACTCACAGTAAAATCGAAGCTGTGCTTCGGTTTATTTTAATTTAGCAAGTTGTACTTGCGTGGATATGATTTGAAAGCCATTTTTGAAAATCGAATACTGAATTTATTGCTTCAAAATTATTATTGTTTTTAAATTGAGATCCTATTAACTTTTAACTTTAATGTTTTGAAGCCGAGCGGAGCGCTAATAATTAAAAAGTACTAAGTGCAACTTCGTGTTTACTAGGGGTCAAGGTTTTCTCTTAATCTCATAATTTATTATACTATTTTTACCTTGCCAACAGAGAAAATATTTAATTCTAATCTTGTCAAATCCATTTTTCCTTCACATTTCGGGCATTTGCACATTTCGCTATTCCAAACTATTGTATCATTTTTTCCGCATAACATACACAAAGGTTCATTTTCTTTATAAAATATTTCACTACCTATAAGATAACTTTCTCCGAGACACACTTCAATTACATACCTGCAATTTAAACAAACGTGTGTTTCAAAAATACCTTCAATTGTTCTTCTCTTTTCTCCTGAAACATCTGCAGAATAAGAACATTTTGAACACTTGTAAGTTTTGTATTCTTCCACTTTATTACTATCAAATTCGTGCATTAGAATTAATCGAATTAAATTATTATTGTTGCTCCTCCATACTGCAAATGTCATCAATAAATTTTACAAAGGCTATAAGTCTTGAAGGTGCAGTGGTTAATCCTGAGCAAAGCGCAACTTCGTGCTTACGGTGGTTTGAAAGCTATTTTTGAAAATCTTAT
>Ga0247832_1005963_pt1 | contig 13710 bp, 26 predicted proteins | sample LaCruzMarch2015__10_FD_192407 | JGI IMG/M metagenome (GOLD analysis project Ga0247832, IMG submission 192407) | Freshwater microbial communities from meromictic Lake La Cruz, Castile-La Mancha, Spain - LaCruzMarch2015_4m | ecosystem: Environmental > Aquatic > Freshwater > Lake | place: Spain... | reverse complement strand
AAGAGGGAAAAGCGCTGGTCGAGTATGCATCTCGTGTAAAATGACTTTACATCATGGAAGTGGTCCTGTAGGGTCACTTCATCGGCGGAACGGTTCCGCCCAACCTCTGGAGACCAACATGACCATCGCAACTGCCGGTTACATCATCTACGACAACAACTACGTCATCCACGGCGCGGGCGCATCGGTTGACGAGGCATGGCACTACGTTAGGGCCGATCTCGACCGCCCGCTCGACATTGAGGGTAACCCGGTCGACGACGAGACGTGGTTCGAGTTCTTTTACGTCCGCCCCGTCACCTACGAATTGCTCGATGCCATTTATGAGCACGGCGGCGATTTGCTCTGGGACACTGGAAACTACCTTGCCGACATTTACCGGGGCGAAGAGCCCGACCTTATCTGACCCTGCATTAGTCACCCCAACCTCTGGAGACCAACATGACCACCACCAGCCGCGAACACAACGAGCAGTTGCCGAGGATTGTCACCACCCACGTTTACCCGCCGATCCCGGTTCGCACACTCGACTGGCACGCCTACTTTGACGGCGAGGAAGAGAGCGGCATCGACGGCTACGGCTCCACCCGCGAGGAAGCGATTGCTGATTTCATGGCGAACGCTGTCTGCGAGGATCGCGTGTCCCCGGCTGACGCGCTCCGCCTGATCGACGAGACCACCACCGCCTAACTTCAATTTAAACAGGGAACCAACCAAATGAACATCGACGACATCACCATCAAGCAGGCCCGCGAACTGGCAAACATGTTCGCCGTACCGACGCCCATCAACGCCGCAACCGAACGTCCGGTTATCGTCCGCAGCCGCGATGCCGGGTGCATCTACGGATATCTGCTCGGCTACGAGGGCAGCACCGTCCACCTGCGCGATGCGCGGCAGATGTGGTCGTGGACCGCTGCCGAGGGCGGCACGCTGATCGACTGCGCCACGCACGGCGTTAAAGAGGGCAAGTTCTCAGCCGCCGCCGATCGCGTTACCGTCATTGGCGCGTGCGCGATCATCGACTGCACCGACAAGGCGGTGAAGACGTTGGAGGCGCAAAAGTGGACCGTGTGATCATGCTCGATGGCGATGAGCCAGACTATGACCCTGCAAAAGACGGCTACGGCGAAGGCTACGGCTCCGGCTATGGCTCCGGCTCCGGCGACGGCGACGGCTACGGCGACGGCTACGGCGACGGCTACGGCTCCGGCTCCGGCTACGGTTCCGGCTACGGCTCCGGCTACGGCTCCGGCTCCGGCTCCGGCGACGGCTCCGGCGACGGCGACGGCTACGGAGACGGAGACGTAGCCGGAGCCGGCTACGGCTACGGCGACGGCTCCGGCTCCGGCTACGGAGACGGCGACGGTTCCGGCTACGGCGACGGCTACGGCGACGGCTACGGCGACGGCTTCGGCTCCGGCGACGGCGACGGCTACGGAGACGGCGACGGCGACGGCTCCGGCTACGGCGACGGGAAAGGATCGTAACCAAATGACACACACCCCCACCGACCTCGACGGCAACCCCTACACCCCGACACTCAACTACGGATGGATGACCGACGCCCACCGCGCCATCTACGCGCTGCACATGGCCTGCGATCCATCGCAGATCGAGTATCGCCTCGATGCTCGCGCCAAGATGGACGCGCTCATCATTGAGCGGTGCGAGGATGCCGACCCCTACGGCTACCAGCGGTCGAGGTACTGAGAGATGAAGCTGTTTTCAAACGGCGACATCACCGACATCGCCATCTACCTCATCAGCATGGGCTGCGTTGGTGCGGTCCTGCTCGCAATAGGACTGTGGCCATGAGCAACACCCGCACGAAAAACCAAGCCATGACAACCGATCCACGGGCCGCGCTCATCCGGGCGGAAAGGGTGGCGAAGCTGCTGGCCGAAGCCGTTTCCGAAATCGGCAAAATGACGGAGACGGAGCGCGACGCATTCGACCTAGCCACAAGCGCCGATCCGTTGACGCTGGACGATCTATCGGCGGCGCTGGAGACGGCCGCCACGGGCCTCCAGAGGGCCGCTGACGGGCTCGCGCTGGGCCGCGCGACCGACGAAACCAAGCGAACCGCGATGGCCAGCCGCGCCGCCCGCCGCGACCTCACTGACGAGCAGAAGGCCCGCGCGGTTGAAGCCGAGAAAAGGGGGAGGGGATGATGGACCCGTTCTACGTCACCGGCCCTGCCATTATCTCGTTCTCTGGCGGGCGCACATCGGCCTACATGCTCTGGCGCATCTTGCAGGCTCACGGCGGCACGTTGCCCGACGATGTGGTGGTGACGTTTGCCAACACCGGCAAGGAGCGGGAAGAAACCCTGCGCTTCGTCCACGAGTGCGGGACGCGCTGGGGTGTACGCATCCGCTGGGTCGAATACCGCCGAGGCAAGCAGCCGGGTTTCGAGGAAGTCGGGTTCAACAGCGCCAGCCGAGCCGGTGAGCCGTTTGCTGCCCTTGTCGAGAATAAGTCGGCGCTGCCCAACTGGCAAGCTCGCTGGTGTACCGGCTTCCTAAAGGTCGGCGCGATGACGGCGTTCCTGAAGACGCTGGGTTGGACACCGGGGGAATGCTCCGAAGTCATCGGGCTTCGTGCCGACGAGCTTCCGCGCATAGCCAAGATGGTCGGCAGGAACGCTGTCGATGGCAGGAAGTGCCTCGCGCCCCTCTGGCAAGCTGGGATCGACAAGGCTGCTGTCATGGCCTTTTGGTCGGCGCAGGACTTCGACCTTGGCCTGAAGCCGGGCGAGGGTAACTGCGACCTGTGCTTTCTCAAGGGCAGGGGCCTCCGCAAGCAACTGATCCGCGATAATCCCGGCATTGCCGACTGGTGGGCAGAGCAGGAGCGGAAGACCGGCGCGTGGTTCGACAAGCGCGACCGGTACGCCGCCTTGGCCGCCGAGGTTGATGCCCAGCCAGATATGTTCGCAGACCCTTCGGAAGACTTCGATGCCGAGTGCGGGCTGATCTGCGTCTTCTCTGAACCCGACAAGGAGGAGCCATGACCGTGCCATATAGCAAACCATGCTCCAGCCCATTCGATTTAGTGCAAACCATCTTCGCCGAAGCCGAGCAGCGCGGAATGTCAGTGCATGACGTTTCAAATCGTTCAGGCTACGGAGAAAAAGCAATCAGGGCATTGCGAAACCCACTGGTCAGAGGTGACGGACTAAGCCCATCAATGCGGATGATGATCGACATAGCCCAATCTGTCGGGCTCAAGATCGTAGCGGTTCCAATCGAGGAGGAAACATGAAAACACCAAACCCCGGTAGCGATGATGCCATAGCGCATGGTTGCCGGTGCCCAGTAATCGATAACGCGCATGGGCGCGGCTACATGGGCCAGACCGATTTCTTTGTGTTGTCTGCCGACCGCCCGATGCATTGGCCGACCCGCGAGAAAGACCCGAAACCTAAAACCACTAACCGCAAGGAAAAAAAGACATGACCGCCAAGAAGCCGTCCACCACCACCATCAGCAAGACCACGACCGGCGTGACCGAGTTCGTCGAGCACTCGACCGACGTGCAGCTCACGCCCATGCCCTCGAGCGTCCGCCCCTACATCCTCGAGAGTTCCGAGTTCGATGCGTTCCTTTACTCCAAGCGCGCCGCCGCTACCCGTGAGATCGAGGACATCGACGCCGAGATCTCGCGCCTACAGACTGAGATCGACGCCCGCCTCGACCGCCGCCGCGACCTGACGGCTATCGTCATCCGCGTCGAGACGGCGCTCAACACGACGCCCACCCGTCCGGCTCCGCAGCTGACCGAGCGGGTGGCCGAATGAGCACGGACAGCAAGCCGGACTGGTGCCCGCAAGACCTGTGGGACGAAACGAGCAGCGCATTTGATGTGCTGTACGAAAGCGAACCCGACCTCGAAGGCGGCTGCGAGTACGGCATTCGGAGCATGGCTGCGGCTGTGGCAATGGTCGCAATAGCCACGGAACGGGAACGGGCAGCGCGGGTCTGCGAACAGCAGGCGCACGCCTTCCTGTCGCTCGAGTACACCACTGACCAGCCGCTTGGCTCATTCGAGGAGCGGTTTGCCTGCGCGTCGTGCGCTGACGCCATCCGCGCCGCCTAACTCATCGGAAGGAACAGAGATATGACCGAAGACGACGCGAAAAAATCGATCTGTTCGACCCACGGCACGGTTATTGCGGTCTTGCCGGTACTCCCCCAACCCCCTGAACGAGGAAGATGGATATGTCTGAGAAACTTGTGTGGGTTTGCGACGGTTGCGATGCTGAACAGGTGATGGCGCCGGGGCGCAAGTACGATTGGAAGAAGGTGACTGCGGCCATTGAGGGGCTTTCTGGCTACCCGACATGCCGACCAAAGGAGCAATGAATGAGCGACAGCGCAATGGTTGAACGCGTGGCAAGGGCGATAGCTAAGGCCAGAGACTACCGCGAGTACGATGAGGTTAACGGGCAACCGGCATGGCGTTTGTTCGAGGCCAGCGCCCGCTCCGCCATCGAAGCGATGATGATCGAAGATGTCAAGTTCGGCGTGGAAGGCATCGACCATGTCATCGTCGCTCTTGACCTGAGCGACATGCGCGGAAAGCTAAAAGCGGCCTTGGATAAGCCGCTGCCAGAGGATGGCCAATCCGTCCACGACGAAGTGTTCGACCCGTGGTCCGATGTCATCGAGGGCATCTATGGCAGCTACAGTTCAGAAAGCGACGACCTGATGATCGGGGCGTTGAAGGCTGTTCGAGACAAAACCACCTTCGACTTCATCCGCGACCAAGGGTTTGCAGGCGAGTTCGCCCTTTACGTGCTGGCTGGCCATCGAATGACTGAGTACGGCACCTCGCCGCGCGGGGCATGGGCAGACTTCGCCATCGAAGATCTATGGCAACCGCTCATCGACAAGTGGGAAGCATACGCGAAAATCGTATGGTCTTCCAACTGATCCAACCTATCCAACGGGGCATCCTCGAGGCCTGTCTCAACGTGCTGGGCCTCGAACTTACTATTCAACCAACCAAGGAGGTACGATGACCACCAACCCGCGCCGCGAGGGGCGACCGCTGCAACCCAGCACCGCATACGACCCGCTACTGAAGCAGCTATTCGACGAGCAGGAGCGTCTCAACGTCTCGACGCGCTTGCTGGCGGACATCTCCGGCATACCGAAGCGGACCATCGACCAGCTGCGCCACCCCTCGCTGAACAAGGGCAAGAACCTGCCGCTGTATCAGGTCCGCCGCCTAGCCGAGGCGCTGGATTTCGTGTTTCCCGACCGCCTACGGAAGCGGTCGTGAGTGTCTGTCAAATTGGAGAGATTGATCGACCATGGCTGAACGTTTTTTCGAGATAACCAAGGATGGCGCCCCGCACATCACCTGCTCGGCGTGCAACGCCGAGGAGCAGGCTGGGAGGGCCTCTAGGCAGGGCAAGAACCTGCCGCCTGAGGCCGTCACCAAGTTCCTGCGCAACAAGGGCTGGACCGTCGGCAGCACGCCCCGCAAGGATCTGTGCCCGGCCTGCACCGCATCTGCCCGCAAGACCACACCCAAGGAGAGACCCATGCCCCACGACACCAAGGTCGTCGAGATCAAGCCGAAGCTCAATGGCGTCAGCGAACTGCCGCCCCGCGAAATGACCCGCGAGGATCGGCGCATCGTTTTTGCCAAGATCGAGGAGGTCTACCTCGACGAGACCACCGGCTACATCAAGGACTGGAACGACGAGCGCGTGGCCAAAGATCTCAACTGCCCTCGAAAGTGGGTCGAGACCATCCGAGATGAGAATTTCGGCCTGGCCCACGCCGCCCTGAACCCGCAGGTGATCGCCCTGCTCGATGAGATCGACGGCGCCGTAAACATGGTTACCAACATCGTCACCGAGACGGCGGCGTTCAACAAGAAAGTCAACGCCATGGTGGCCGAAGCCGCCGACCTCAGCAACCGCGCCACCACCGTTCTTGCTCAGGCCCAGACCCTGCGCGCCGAGTTGAAGAAGATCACGGGGCGCTAAAATGATGGCAGAACACAACGCAATCTGGGCGCTCCTCGCCGCGCTGGGCACGGTTTTGCTCGCGTATCTACTCTCTGGCTTCTAGGCTAAAACCCCTCACCTAAACCTCTAGAAAAGAAAAACATGACCTCCAACATACGCACCGTTGAGTACACAGAGCCCGGCAAGGCACCTCGCGCCCTTATCATGAGGCCGATCCCCGCGCTCCGCCTTTCGCGCAAGCTGAGGCAATTGAAGATCCCCTGCAGCGTCTCCGACATGGACGAGATGCAGCTGGCCACATCAAAGGAGATCGACACCCTGATGCGGCAGATGCAGGATCGATACGGCGACACGACGAAGGCACAGGACGAATGAGCAAGTCTCCCAAGACAACCATGAGCGCAGACGACTTCAGGGCGTGGGCGCTGGCTATGGTCGAAAAGGGCATCGTGCAGAGGGAGGCAGACCTCCCCGCCCTGCTTGGGATCACCCGGCAGGGGTTCTGGCTGATGAAGAAGCGTGGCGCTGACTGCAGGACGGATTTCGCCTGCGGGGCGCTCTTCATGAAGCGAAAACCATGGTCCAAAACAGCGTCTACGGGTACGGCACCGACGTCGACCTGAGAGCTTTTTGATGGCCCAAAAACGGGCTATTCGACCTGAAAATTAGGGGCCATTTGGCCCCTTTTTTACGTTTTTCGGGCACTGACCTCGAGAGCGGTGTTAGCAGAGGGCAGGAGGGGCAAAAACGTCGGTGTTAGTACTAACATCGATCAAAGTTTACGGGGGGTCTGCTAACACCGCTGGAAGGCGTAAACCCTTGTAAAATATAATATATATATATGATTATATATCACTGTTATCAGTGTTTACTCTATCTCTATGTTCTCAGATAAAAGGGTTTTAATAGGGGCTCTAAAAGGGAGGGGCTAACACCGCTAACAGTGCTAACACCGATCCCGACAAAAATGGGGGGACGAGGGGTCGGGCGAGGGGTGCGGAGAGAGGGGGGTGCATTGGCATGCCCGGCACGCTATATTCGGGGCAACAAGGAGGCCGATATGGCAACCCCACGGAAGAAGCCGGAAGACCGCCTGCCGCTCGGTCGACCGTCAGCCTACAAGCCCGAGTTTTGCGAGATAGCGATTGCGATGGGGCAGGACGGCGCGTCGAAGGTCGACATCGCCGATGCGCTCGATACCACTGTAAAAACAATTTACAATTGGATGGCGCAGTATCCAGAATTTCTACGCGCTATGGAACGTGCCGAGCAGAAAGCTGAGGTCTGGTGGGCAGCGCAGGGCAAGAAGGCTTTGTGGACGCCGGGCTTCAATTCGTCGGTTTGGTCCCGCTCGATGGCTGCCCGTTTTCCGAAGTCTTGGCGCGAGAACAAGAGCGTTGAACTCAGCGGCAAGGATGGCGCGCCCATCGAGATGGACGTGACCACGACGCTGAGCATCGATCACCTCTCTGCACGTGCGCTGGATGCCCTCGAGGAGGCGCTGGAGATCATCGCTGAGGGCGAAGAGATCGACGAGGTGGAGGAAGACGACGGCGAGGACGACGAGGGTTTGGCGAACTGATCCGACTACTCGGTGAGGCTGGCGTTGTACGCGGCAAGGCCGAGCTTGATCAGGCGCCGCACGGCGTCGGTGCGCTTGAGCCCTGTCTGAGCAGCGTACTGGTCGATGGCATCGCCCAATCCGGGGCGCACCATGACGTTGACCTGCACGCCGATCCCGATGGCAGGGCGGCCTCGTTTTTTTCTCGAATTATTCGCTTGCGTTGTCATGAGCTATCCTCTAGAACAAACCCATAGGCGCAATCAAGTGCCACAACACGGATAAGAGACCATCATGACCAGCCAGTTCCGTAACCACTCGCTCGCCCAGCTTGCCGACCTCTACGGCGACCTCGACGTCCAGATCAAGGCGCTGACCGAGGCCAAGGCCGCCGTGCGCGCTGAGTTCGAGGCTCGCAACGCTGCCGCAGACCGCATCGACGGCGAGACCTTCTACGTGAATTTCGCCCTGCGCGAGACCAAGACGCTCAACAAGAAGGCCGTTGAGGCTGAGCTTGGCGCCGACTGGATCGCAGCGAACAGCAAGTCGACGGCGTCGGTCGTCCTGACCGTCAACGTCATCAAGGCAGCCCTCGCAAAGAGGGCGTAGCCTGCGGGCGCCCGGCTCTGGAGATGTCGGGCGCTCCCACATTTGGGAGGGATGTGCGCAGCATTCACCCAAAAAACGCGTCCGGGGCTCTTTCCCTCGGAACTCCGGACGCGTCAATCCAATTACCTGATCCCCACCTGCTGGGGGGGCGTCATGGTGGCCCGGCTTATCCCCCGGGTTTTGCAGCAGGGCTGTTAGACGGCGAGTGGGCAATAACCCCGTCAGCCGGTGGACCCCTTACTCCTCGGGTCGCGACCGGCACCTTCACTGGGAGAGAAGTATGACCGATGCCGGGAACCGCCTGATAGGCGCGATGAAGGAGGCCGTGGAGATCGCGAAGGGGACGATCCCCGCCGCTCGCATCTGGCATAACGGCTGGCCCTACGTGCCGCAGCCCCGCTCAATAGACGAGGCGATCATCGCTGCCGCCGTTATCTTCGATGAGGAAGTCTGGCACCTGCCGTCTCCAGCCCGGCATCATCATGTGCTCTGGGCAATCGATCAGGTGCATCCGGGGCGTGCCATTGAGGCGCACGTTCAGGGCTTCTTGACAAACACGGGCCGGTTCGTTGAACGCGAGCAAGCGGCACGGATAGCTTCGATGGCGGGGCAGGTCGAAAAGCTCAGCGCTCCGCCCCACCTGTTTTCGGAAGACCTGTGGTAGCACCTCACCCCTCACGGAGAACGCCAGAAATGATCACCGACGACTACTACGTCGACAAACTGTACGCCGAGATTTATAAAAAGGACGCCGAGATCGCCCGCCTCAACGCCGAGGTTTCGCGGCTGATCGGGCTGCTGGAGATGAGCGGGCGGCTGATGAAGCTGCTGGAGGCACGGGGCCGTCCAGCCATGGTTTTGGCTTCGCCCGACGCTAAGACAGAACCGAAAACCAATGGAGAGACCCCGTGCCTGACGTAGCAGATTACATCGAACGCGTTCACGATCAGGTGGACATGATGCGGATCACCGCCAAGCTGATGCAGTCGGCGGAGGATGGCGAAAGGTTTGAGTTGGGGACGCATGGCCCGATCCTGCTCGTCACCTTTGCTGGCATGATGAACAACATGGCCAACAGCATTCAAGAGAACCTGAAGGATCTCGACCTCGCCATCTCGATCTCGGGGCACCACAAGACGTGAAGCTGGTTCGCCACCCGACCATCGCCAAGCTAACAGGAAGCTCTGCCCCGATTGACGTCGAGGCGGAGCTTGATCGTATCCGCAAGCGCAAGTGCGAACTGTCCCTGTCGGCGTTCGTGAAGCAATCGTGGTCGATCATCGAGCCCGGTCAGGCATACGTCCACGGCTGGCACATCGACTTCATCTGCTCGCATCTGGAAGCCATCACCAACGGGCATGTGCTCGACGATGGGACGCCGTACAATCGTCTGTTGGTAAATGTTCCGCCCGGTACTATGAAATCGCTCCTCATTGGCGTGTTCTGGCCCGCGTGGGAGTGGGGCCCTCGCAACATGCCGCACCTGCGCTATGTGTGCGCCTCCCACTCTCAGGATCTAGCGGTGCGCGACGGGCTCCGCATGCGGCGGCTGGTTCAGTCCGAGTGGTACCAAAAGCACTGGGGCGACCGGGTGAAGCTGACCGGCGACCAGAACCAAAAGACCAAGTTTGAAAACATGGCCACGGGGTTCCGTCAGGCCGCTGCCGCCGGATCGATCACGGGATCTCGAGGCGACCGGGTGATCATCGATGACCCGCTGTCGGTGGATGGCGCCGCGTCTGAGGCCGTGCGTACCAGCACTAACACATGGTTTCTGGAGGCCGTCCCGACCCGCCTGAACAACCCCAAGTTATCCGCCATCGTCGTGGTGATGCAGCGCCTGCACGAGGAGGACGTGTCGGGCGTGATCCTCGAGAAGGATCTGGGATACGATCACATCATGCTGCCCATGCGCTACGACCAAAGCCGCGCCATGCCGACGGTGCTGGGCTATGCGGACCCTCGGGAGATAGACGGGGAGCTTTTGTTCCCGCAGCGGTTCCCTGTCGAGGTCGTGGGTCGCGACGAGAAGGCGATGGGTCCATACGCGACCGCAGGGCAGTTTCAGCAGACGCCAGAGCCTCGAGGCGGCGGCATCATCAAGCGGGAGTGGTGGCAGCTGTGGGATCACGACGTGTACCCGGCCATGGACTACGTCGTGGCCAGCCTCGACACCGCCTACACCGAGAAGACCGAGAACGACATGTCGGCCCTGACCGTGTGGGGGATATTCTCCTCTGACACTGTGGCCACCCCGACCAAGGTGGTCTCACGCAACGGTACGCTGTACGAGATGGCGATCAACGAGGGGCGCTCCTACGCGGAGCAGCACGCGAAGCTGGTCATGATCTCCTCATGGGCTGACCGGCTCCCCCTGCACGAATTGGTCAACAAGGTTGCCCTAACGTGTAAGCGCATGCGGGTGGACCTGCTGCTGGTCGAGGGTAAGGCGTCGGGCATTTCGGTGGCTCAGGAGCTTCGGCGCCTCTACGGGGGCGAGGATTTCGGGGTACAGCTGATCAACCCCGGGGCTCAGGATAAGATGGCCCGCCTGTATTCCGTCCAGCACCTGTTCGCGGAGGGCATGATCTACGCCCCCGATAGAGCGTGGGCCGATCAGGTGATCACCCAGTGCGCGCAGTTCCCCCGCGCGAAACACGACGACCTCGTGGATACCGTGTCTCAGGCGCTGCGCCACATGCGGACCAATGGCCTGCTGACCCGATCCGTTGAGCATTTGCAGCAGATCGAGGAAAGCTCCCGCGCAAAACCAGCGATTAAGCCCCTTTACGATGTGTGACGGGCTGGGTATGGAATGTGGGTTGTTTGATCTCCTCCTTTGAAGCACTCGGCGCGCCCTAACCGGTGCGCCTTTTTTCTTTCGTCGCTGCGTGTTATCGTCGCTCAAATTTCAGTCGGGAATGCAAACATGGCCTTGACCCCCGGTCTCTCCCCCTCTCTTCGCCTCGTTGACCCTGAGAGGGACGAAACCACCACCCATGTTGGCGACACCGAGATCGTTGTCGAGGACGCCGACGAGGGGTCCGACACGCCGGATTACGACGAAAAGGGAAACATCCTGAGCATCGAGCACCCGGATGGCTCGATCACGGTGTCACTGGACGGTCGACCGGTCGAGGACGCGGCCAACGACGACAACCTTGAAGGCTGGTTCGATAATCTGGTCGACAAAATCGATGCCATGGAGCTTAGCCGCATTTCTGAGGATCTGCTGCGGGGCGTCGAAGAGGACATCACCAGCCGCACGTCGTGGATCCAAGAGCGCGCCAGCGGGCTGAAGCTGCTCGGCTTGCAGATTGAGCTTCCGGGTACGCAGGGTACCGCTGATGGCGCCCCTGTGGAGGGCATGAGCCGTGTGCGGCATCCCCTGCTGCTGGAAGCCGTGCTGCGCTTTCAGGCCAATGCCCGGTCAGAACTGCTGCCGACCGACGGCCCGGTGAAGATCCGCGAGGACAACAACAACGCAGACCTCCATTCAGATCAGCTTGCCAACGCGCTCGAGCTTGATCTGAACCACTACCTGACCTCGACGGCGACGGAGTACTACCCGGACACCGACCGCATGCTGTTCATGCTTGGCTTCGGTGGATCCGCGTTCAAGAAGATCTATTTCTGCCCGCTGCGCGGTCGCCCTGTGTCCGAGAGCGTGGATGCCGATGACCTGATCGTCAACAATTCGGCTACTGACCTTGGGAACGCCAAGCGTGTCACCCACCGGATCATGATGCGGGCGAGCACCGTGCGCCGGATGCAGATCCTCGGCGTGTACAAGGACGAAGACCTGTCGACGCCCAATGAGCAGAAGCAGGACAGCGTCCGCGATCAGAAGAAGGCCATTCAGGGCATCATGCCCAACTCCATTCGTCCGGATGATCGAGATCGCGAGATCTACGAGATCTACGGCGAGTTGGATATCCGTGGGTACGAGCACAAGCGTAAGGGAAAGGTTACGGGTCTCGAGATCCCGTACATCATCACCGTCGACGTGTCGTCCCGCAAGGTGCTGTCCGTCGTCCGGAACTACGACGAAGAAACCAAGGAACTGCCAAGATCCCGGCAGAACTTCGTGGCGTACCAGTTTGTGCCCGGGCTGGGCTTCTACGGCATCGGGCTGCTGCACATCCTCGGCAACACCACCAACGCTGTGACCGCCGCGTGGCGTGAGATGTTGGACGCTGGCATGTTCGCCAGCTTCCCCGGCTTCCTGATGGCCGACACTGGCGCCCGCCAGAACACCAACATTTTTAGGGTTCCGCCCGGTGGTGGTGCGCTGGTGAAGACGGGCGGCATGCCCATTGGCCAAGCCATCATGCCCCTGCCGTACAAGGAGCCGTCTCAGGCCCTGATGGCTCTGGTCGAGAACATGGCCCAGACGGGCATGCGGATCGGCGGCACATCCGAGATGCAGGTCGGCGAGGGCCGCGCCGATGCGCCGGTCGGCACCACGCTGGCCATGATCGAACAGTCCACCAAGGTGCTAAATTCGGTCCATAAGCGCATGCATGCAGCGCAGGCGCAGGAGTTCACCCTGCTGGCGCGGTGCTTCAAGGAGCACCCGGAGAGCTTCTGGCAGACTAACAATCGCCCGGCATACCCGTGGGACGAGCAGACGTTCCTCATGGCGCTGGAATACGTCGACGGGCTGATGGTTCCGCAGGCGGATCCCAACACCGCCAGCCACGCGCAGCGTGTGATGAAGATTATGGCGCTGAAGCAGCTGCAGGCGGCGAACCCGACCATGTATGACCCCATCGCGGTCGACAGGGCGGCGCTGCAGGCGATTGGCTGGAACAACCCAGAGCAGTTCATGGCTCCCCAGTCGGCTCAGGGCAAGCCCCCGCCGGAAATGCAGCAGGCCATGGCCAAGGCTCAGGTCGAGAAGCAGGACGCCGACACCAAGTCGTTCGCGGCTAAGTCCAAGGCTCAGACGGACATGATCCGGGCTCAGGCAGACATGGTGAAGGCTCAGCAGCAGCCCCAGCAGGGTGCTGGTCTGGCGCCGCAGGATCCGTTCAAGGAGAAGCAGCTTGCCCTGAAGGAGCAGCAGATGCAGTTCCAGCAGGCCCGTGCTGCGGCTGACGATCAGAACCGTGACTTGGACAGGCAGGCTGACGTAACCATGGAGAAGATGCGGCTCGAGGGGGACGCCATCAAGGCGTCGTCCGAGCACGCCCATAAGCGCGGGCTGGCAGGCGACAAGATCTTGGCCGAGCACATCCGCCACGCCCATGAGCTATCTGCCCGCACCTCTGGTGAAGGCACTGAGATATGAAGAAGATCACCCGCAAGGCCCTCCTGACCGCAAAGGCGTATCGCCCCGGGAAGGCAGGCGGGGGCCTTCTTGGCGGTTACACCGACCCCAAGACCAAGAACCTCGAGGATTGGCAGTGGAAGCCGCTTGCGGACGCGCATCATGCGGTGTGGGATAAGGCCGGGGACGAGGAAACCACGCATCAGGACGTGATGCAGGCCATGCAGCACGCTGCAACCGGCGGCAAAATCGAGCCAAACCACGTTTCCACCCATCCCGTGG
>Ga0247832_1005959_pt1 | contig 13716 bp, 10 predicted proteins | sample LaCruzMarch2015__10_FD_192407 | JGI IMG/M metagenome (GOLD analysis project Ga0247832, IMG submission 192407) | Freshwater microbial communities from meromictic Lake La Cruz, Castile-La Mancha, Spain - LaCruzMarch2015_4m | ecosystem: Environmental > Aquatic > Freshwater > Lake | place: Spain... | reverse complement strand
AAGTAGCGTTATGGCATAAAAACGGCAAAACCCTACCAAAGTCAGTTAAGCTTCTTGTATTCTGCACGGCAGCGATAACAGGGCTACTTCTTTCGCTATTTTCTCTTAACCACTTTGGTGGAGTAATAAAAACTAAAAAGTGTGACGGGTTAACCATACCTGAAAGTTTTGCCGTATTTGATATGAATCGAGATATATCAAAACCTTCTGTCGATCTAGGGTTGCGGTTATTGAAGCTGTTAAGCACACCACCTAACTGTGTAATAAGTGATCCGGCTACTGCACTTTTATTTCGATTGTTAGCACCACTATTAAAAGTGCTGCGCGCAGCACTCAACACCCCCGTAACAGTCTGTGCACGGGTTAAATTCTGAGACGAAAAGATATCTGATATAGTCTGGCTCATGTATACTTCTTCTACTTACAGTAAACTATTTATGTTAGAACTTAATACCTAACTCATTCTCGGTAAGTACTAGAAATTTCCATTTCCTATCAAGACAGTATTGCTGAGCTGCTTTCCATTTAGCCTCGTTTATAGAGTATGTTACCACCTCTGAAATGTATTGTTTTTGTTTTTTACTGCCACGTACTGGCTCTTTGGTCTGCTTACTAGGCTTGATCTCTATCATTAATACTTCAACAATACCAGTATCTTTATTTTTCTTTTTTACTATAAAATCAGGAAAGTATCTGTGTACTCGTTTGTCGACTGGACTTATGTAGTTAACAGATAATTCCTCACTTGCCCAAGCTACCACACCGGGATGGTCATCTAAATATCTCATAAATTTAAATTCCCAAAGTGACCTATAAATAATGTTACTACTATCGCCGATGTATTTCTGGGGATTTTTAGGTTTAAATACACCTTTGTAAGAAGAAGCCATGGCTAGAAATGTAACTCGCACTGCAAGAGGTTTAATGGAGCAGGCCAGATCTAGATCTGCTCGCTCATTAGGTATCTTAAAATTTCCAGAAGATATTGAAAAAGTCCCACATAAAATGCTCATTAACATCAGGTCCTACTCTAGAACAGGAGCTGGTGAACTTTCTGTACCTACCGGTACAAATACAAAATCAGCCATTGTACTACCTGTACCTGCTAGAATTCTAGAAAGTTATAGCGCTAATTATTCTGGGCCGGATCTAGGTATTGTGGGTAATGCACTATCCAATGCTGTTGACGGGGTTATGAATAACGGTGTAGGACTTAGAAATACTCTAAGTACCTTTGGTAGTGAGGTAAGTGGGCAATCAGATGACATTGCTGCTAATCGACCAGTTAGAGATGGTTTATTTAATATTGGTCAGGCATTAGCATATCAAATAGCTATTGGAGCTACCGCTACAGCAGGAAGAGCTTTCGGCTTAAACATACCCGCTAGAGAGGCAATTGCAGCCGGGACTGGCCTTATTTTCAACCCCCACACTACAGCTATTTTTGGTGGGGTAAATTTAAGAACTATGAGTTATAATTGGACACTCGCCCCTAAAACAGAAAAAGAAAGTCGTAGTGTAGAAGAAATAGTACAAACACTAAGAAACGCCATGCTACCAGCTGTGGCCTCAAATCAACTTTTTTTAAAATTTCCAGACCAGGTAGAGTATAAAATATTAGGAGCACAGCCTGGCTTTGACATGCCTACAACTCCTTGCGTTATTACTAATGTAACACTTAATAGGACAGGTAACGGACCAGCTTTCTTTGCAAAAACTGGTGCACCTGTTGTATATACTCTTGCTATTGAGTTAATGGAAATTCGAGCCCTTACTAGAGATGATTTCACACAGAGTGCAACTCCAAGTGCTTCACCTAGTAATCCTACTCCTAATCCTCCAGCAACACGTAACCCTGATCTAACGGTACCTGAATAATGGCAATACAATACTTTGATAACTTTCCAACCACCACATATAAAAATAAAGAAGCTAAAAATATTCTTCTTAGAGTTGGCGTACGTGAGAGTACCATTAAGCCCAACTATATTTACATGCCCTTAACAGTACAAGAGTATGAAAGACCTGATACCGTTGCTGATGATTTGTACGAAAATAGTGTATATGACTGGACTATAAGACTAGTCAACAAGCAAGTCGATCCATACTTCGACTGGCATTTAACAAACGAGCAGTTTGAGAAATTTCTCGCCAAAAAGTATGGTAGTCTCAAAATATCAATCGAGACAATAGTTTATTATAAACATATTACTGAAACAAATATTATCGTTAATAACGATACCTATAGCCTGTTGACAGCAGAAGATCAGTCCGACTACGTTGCAGTTACTGCTTATGATTATGAAAATGATCTTAATGAAGCTAAGAAGAATATTTTAGTAGTTAACCCACAAGTTATAGATACTATGGCGCGTGATCTAGAAACGAAGCTGAATGAATAATATACCCGATACACTAAACGACCCATCAGCTATTGTAATTAATAGTATTGAACTTGAAAAGTTTGATGGATCTAAAAAACTCAATATAACGCCTCTCATTATTTCGCTGCGACTAACAAGTAGCTTAACGTATCCTACCATATACGCTTACCTATTAATAGGCGATACCAACAACCTATTAGATAATGAAGATTTTGCAATAGTAGGTGAGGAATTTATTACTATAGATATTAAGCAGCCCGCACAGAGTGAAGACTTACCCATTAAAGAATTTAAGTATAAATTTGTAATCAATAAAGTAGATACTGAAGTACCGAGCCAAGATACGTTCGGCTCGTTATATAAACTTCAGTTAATTAGTATTGATAAGTTTATTAATGCAGGCGCTATTAGAAGCAAGGGATACTCAAACACACATACTAATATTGTAAAGAGTATAATTGAGAATGAGCTAAAATCTGATATACCGCTTGTTAACTTTGAAGAGACGGGCGGTCCCACTCAATATGCTTTTGTTGAGTCCAAGCCTTTTGAAAAGGTTATGATGGTTACCTCTCAAGCTTATAATAGTAGAGAATTTTTAACTTCTACTTTTTGCTTTTATGAGAATTTTGAAGGTTATAATTTTGAATCGATTGAAAATATAATCCAGCGTAACTTAGATACTACTCCCCGTAAGTTCTCATATAGAATGACTACCAGTACTGATAGAGAAGGCTATAAGAGTATAATATCATATGTTAGACCTTACAGATTTAATACAAGCGTAAGAATATCACAGGGTTTCTATTCTACAAAGGTAATTTCGTATAATCTGTTTGAAAAGAGAGCAGAGACTAGAATAATTACTTTACCAGACGAAATAAAAAACGTAGAACAAAAACTTAATACGTTAGATATGCGAAGTTCACAAGTGCTAATAGATAGATTAAAAAATCTAGGAAGCTCTACCTATCTAATTCCATACGCACCACCTTACGCATACACAAACGAAAGAGTAGATTATACAAATAACTCACTCCTCTACGCCAGTCCTTTTTCTATTCTCATGAGAGAGAATACTTTACTTACTAAGATATACGGTGCATTAGACGTAGATGTAGGTAAAATAGTTGAATTTGAGTTTCCAAATAATAAAGACACAAGCGATAGTACAAAAGGTATTGATAAAGACCTCTCTGGCAAATATATTATAACAGATGTTACTCACGAAATTGATCTAGCAGGTAGAGGTAAGATAGAATTCTTTACCAACCTCACTTGCGTTAAAGAGAGCACACTACGCAAAATAAATTATTACGACAAGCAATTGACAACCGACAACATTAATATAAGAGCATTGCAAGAGTAATGATTACAAAATTTATGGGCACACAGGGATTTACCTGGTTTATAGGTACCGTAGAAGATAATAATGATCCCAAGCAGTTAGGCCGTGTAAAGGTACGCTGTCACGGTTACCACTCAGCTGACAGGGGTGAACTTCTAACCGAGCATTTACCATGGTCAACAGTGCTACAGCCTACAAATAGCGCCGGTACAAGAGGTGGAGGTATCGCCCCTGTCGGTATACAGAAAGGTACTGAAGTTGTAGGTTTTTTTGCAGACGGATCTACCGCTCAATACCCTATCGTCTTTGGTGTATTGGGTGGTATAAACAATACAGGGCCTCAAGGTACTCTACCCGAATCTACTCTTAGAGATAGAATAGATACGCCAAATTCTGCAGATGTGGCGGCTACATCTGTTATATCAGGTCAATTAGGTCTTTTAACTCCTTCTCAGTTTCAAGAACTAAAAAACACTTTAGGTTTTAGAGAGTCAAATAATAATTATTCTGCGGAGAATACCTTCGGATATATCGGTAAATATCAGTTTGGTATACCTGCATTGTATGAAGGCGGGTATGTTAATATTAGATCCGCACCTTCAGGTAAACAGAAAGAACTACTTAACAATCCTTCAACATGGACGGGTAAAAACGGTATCAACTCCAAGCAGGCTTGGTTTAATAATGGACCCGAACAAGAGCGTGCATGCGATGAATATACCACAATACAATACGCTAGATTGATACGAAACGGTACTCTATCACCATCATCAACTCCACGTACAGTAGCTGGTTATATTACAGTGTCACACTTACTCGGACCTACCGGGGCACTGAGATATAAAACAACCGGTGCTGGTAATGATGCTTTTGGTACATCAGGTAATCAATATTTTCGAATCGGCTTTAACAGCATAACAGACGATCAACCCAAGGTGTTATAATGGCCATCAACACAAGTGATTTAGTTGCTCTCGAACTACCCACAGCGGCAGAGTCAGGTACCGGTCTAACCGATACAGTAGCTACTACTGCCGAAAATCTCTATAATTACGAACAAGATACAAATAGATTAGCAAGAGGTATAGCTACAGGTACAGTTGTTGATATTAAAGATTCGACAAGACGTAAAAATATTCCAGTAGCGTCTTCTATTGATACGTGGGAAGAGCCATTATCACCTTTTGGTGCGTCCTACCCTCATAATAATGTGTATCAAACACCTAACGGTCTCATTCAAGAGTTCGACGATACTCCTAGTAATGTAAGATACCATCGATACCACCCATCAGGTTCCTATACAGAAGTTGACGTCAACGGTACCGAAGTACGAAAGATTATAGGTGATAACTTCTATATTATTGAAAATAATGGATATATTTTTATCGGAGGTGAAGCTAATATTACAATATCCGGTAAATGTAATATTATGGTAATGAATGATTGTAACCTACAAGTAGACGGTAAGCTTGACGCTGTAGTCAAAAATGATATAAATCTTACATCTTCAGGTAATTTTAACCTAAACGTAAAAGATGTATTTAAAATAAAAGCTGATAGTATGGTCGTGGAAACGAACAAGTTTGATCACAAGAATGTAGGACCTTCAGTAGTAGAGACAGATACGCTCGATACAACAGTTATTGGTGCATATACTGCAAAAGCATCGACTTTTAAGCTTAAAACAGAAAGCACAACCACCTTTAATGCTGGTGGAGAATATCAAATAACAGCTAGTAAGGTAACCGCAGAAACAGATCTGCACGTTAAAAACAGCGTATTCGTAGAAACAGAAGTAAATAGTCCGTTATTTAAAGGTGTAGCTCGCTATGCTCAGTTTGCAGTAACTGCTAATAGTGCACCTGCAGGAGCGTCCGTACCTACAAGTAGTGGACATACCGCCCCTACTATTGAAAATATTGTAGTAGTAGACCCTACTGCAGTAGCGACTACCGGATTTGTAGTTCCATCAAATAGAGCTAATCCCGGTACTTCTTCTAATCCACCAATAGGTCAAAGCACGAATAGAATTATTCGTGCAGGTATAGAAAATGATGATGGTGAGAGACCTACCGTTCCATTATACCCCGGGTATAACTCACCAGCACCTTACATTCCAGATAGTAGTTTAACTACACCAGAAGGTATCAGCAGAGTAGATACAGTACCTGTTGATAGTACTGATATCATTAATAAAGTTGGATTTACCGGAGAGGAACAGCTATCCAAATATGTCAAGCTTAAAGATGTGACAACCAATGCAGTATTTGGTCATAGATTACGAGCCCAGGGAGGTCTTACCGAAGGGCAGATAGCCTCTAATCTACAAGCGTTATCAGTTAACGTTATTGATAGTCTAGTAGAAAAATACGGAAGAGGTTCTTTTACTATTACGTCAGCATTTAGACCCGCCGCCCAAGCACGTGGCGGTATAAATCCAAGTCAACACGGTCTCGGTCAAGCAATAGATATTCAATTCCCCTCACTACCTAATAGTGAATACGCCAAGAGAGCTGAGGAATTACTAAGTATAATTCCATTCGATCAGCTACTACTAGAATATCAATCAACAGGTTCAGGCCGACCCTGGATTCATATTTCTTTTATTATTCGGGGTAACCGCAGACAATTCTTCACCATGTATAATCACCAACGCGTAACCCCTATACAGGTGGTTTAAAATGCTAGTAGATCTATCAAGTGCCCAGGAACGTGAACGTAGAGTAAGTGAGCTACTTAACAGGCTGGGGTCGCTAGACCCCAGTAAAGTATCACAACTTAATACTATGCTTAATGCTCAAAAAGTAATCGATAAAGTTACAGATCCTACTAACTCACCTTTAGGTGCACCTAACGAAGCATTAGGAAACGAACTAACCAGTGCTTTAGCTAGTATATCTGAAACTATAAAATCAAATATGACTCAATTATTAGGGTTTATTCCCTCAAAGGATGATGTTAAAGAACTAACTAAAATACAGAACTCATTTGGTGGTAGTCTAACCGAAGCTGCAAACGTAGTTGCTAAAAATATCAATCAGATCGAAGGTGGTGTAGCTAGCTTCCTCAAATCAATTGATACTGGAATTACAGCTGGCATAACAGCAGCCACTAAAGCAGCGAATGATCTGATTGAAAAAGCACAGAAAGATATAACAGAAGCAGTAGAGAGTCAACTACCCAGTGTTGATTCTATATTTCCTACAGGTACTCTAAATCAACTCAAAGATGTATTAAACGATGTAAATGCTCTAAAAGATAGAGTAACAGAGATGGTAACCTCACAGATTGATTCTGCTGTCGCAGAAATTGATAAGATTATGAATGATATTTCCACTGAAATAAATTCTGCAGCGAAAAATCTTGTAAATAGCGCTGTTAATAGCGACCTAGTTGCGGGTGTTAAGAATGCTATTAGTAGTATTGTTGATTCAGTGCCTACGCCCCCTATTCCACCCAACGCAGATGGTCAGCAACCCGCAGTAGTACCCCTACAACCTCCAACAGATGTAAGTACTGCTCCAATAACACCACCACGGTCTTAACAATAAATATTAAAAATAATAGGTTAATAAATGTCAGGTACTATTCAGTCACAAATCTTCTTCTCAGATATAGATACCGATCTTACGATTAATCCTATTTCTGAAGATGTTGGTAGAATTACTAATGAGAGCGCTATCCGTAGATCTATTAGGAATCTGCTTCTAACGGACTTCTATGAGCGTCCTTTTAAACCAGATATTGGCTCTAATATTCGTAAGCTATTATTCGAACTTATAACTCCAATTACTATTGAATTACTACAAAAGAGTATTAGTGATGTTATTGAGAACTACGAGCCACGGGCTAACTTAATTGATGTTATATGTACCCCTTACGAAGACAACAACGCTATAGGTGTAACAATTGTTTTTTCTATAATAAATAGAGAAGAGCCAATTACTATGCAGCTTTCGCTAGATCGGATTAGGTAATGTCAGATTTTTTACCGGTAAGTCAACTTGACTTTACCTCACTAAGAACGAGTTTAAAGACCTACTTGCAGGGCCAAGACCGCTTCAAAGACTATGATTTTGAGGGCTCAAATATCTCTGTACTACTAGACATCTTAGCATTTAATACCTATCAGAACGCATTCTATCTCAATATGATAGGTAATGAGATGTTTTTTGATACTGCTACTCTAAGAGACTCGGTAGTATCCCATGCTAAAGAACTCAATTACCTACCACGGTCCTACGCATCAGCCGCGGCAACTGTAAGAATGAATGTCGCCGTAACAAATAATGCGGTGACTAGCGTTACAGTTCCTCGAGGTTATAGATTTACATCTACAGCTGGATCTAAAACTTTTACTTTCTCTACCGCCGAACCATACGGTATTTCTAGAAATTCTCAAAATCAGTTCGTTAGAGATATTATAGTATATGAAGGGTTTATACTATCTGAGAAGTATATCGTAAACAACGCGATCGAGAATCAAAGATTCGTGTTGTCTAACCCAAAGGTAGATACTGACAGTATAGAAGTTTTTGTAAGCTCTTCTACAGGATCTAATAATTTCGTAGAATATAACTTTACCAGCAGTATTTTTGGCCTTAACGCTAATTCTAATGTATATTTTTTACAGGCCGCAGAAAGTGAAAAATATGAAGTAGTATTTGGCGATAATGTTATTAGTAAGAGACCTAATAACGGCAACGTAGTAAGAATAGACTACCGTATTGCTTCCGGATCAGATGCAAATGGTGTTAATGTATTTAACCCACGATCTGCAGTTGAGAGCTATAGCGCAACAGCATCTACTGTTACTTCCGCAGCTGGAGGTTCAGAAAATGAAAGTATATCTTCGATAAAATTTAATGCTACTAGATTCTTTCAAACTCAAGATCGAACAGTAACTAAGGATGATTATAGATCTCTTATTCTAGCTAATTTTCCAGAAATCAAGTCTGTAAACGTATATGGTGGTGAAGAAGTACCACTTACTCCTCAATACGGTAGAGTCTTCGCATCATGTGTCACACAGACTGGTAACCCAATCACTTTAACAACAGCGGATAGAATTATAGAGTTTGTTAAGGTGCGATCACCTCTCGCCATTAATATTAATTTAATTGATCCTGAGTTCTTAGATATTATAGTGGACACTACAGTATATTACAATGTCAACCTAACTACGTTAACTGCAGGTCAAATTTCTAGTCTCGTTAACACGGCGATATCTAATTTTAATACTAATAGTTTAATTGACTTCAATAAAATTTTTAGGTATTCAAGACTAGTATCCGATATAAACAACGCTCACGTGAGTATTGTAAGTAATGAAACTTCTACAACTATAGCAAAAACTATTGTACCTATTTTAAATGAGAACTACTCCACAGTAATAGATTTTGGTAATGGGATTAAGAGAGACGATTTCACTAGCGCTCGTCCTTTGACGAACGAGTTTACTTTATACTCATCACAAATAACGTACAATTCAAGAGCTGCGTTTTTCGGTGAAGATGGTGCAGGTGGACTCTTTATTTACGAAAATACTAGTACAAGTAGAAGTATCCTAAAAGATAATGCAGGTACTATTGATTACGTTAACGGCTTGGTAAATATTAATAGTATTGTCATTAATAATTATGTTGGTGAAGGTATAACGTTTTTCGCAATTCCTGCCAAACAAGATATATCATCACTTAGAAACACTGTAGTAAGAATAAACAATCTTGCTACTCAAATTAATGTAGTAGCTGTTAAAGAATAATGAAGTATATTGAGAAGAGTATATCGCAGTTTATCGAGAGTCAATTTCCTGCTCTTTATAGAGAGGAAGGCCCTACGCTAGTTGCGTTTGTACAGTCTTATTTTGAATGGTTAGAATCTACAGATAATATAACTCATAAAGCGCGTAGGTTATTTGATTATAGAGATATCGACAATACTCTAGATGAGTATATTATATACTTTAAAAATAAGTACGCAAAATATCTTCCTCTCGAAACCAGCGCAGATAAAAGACTTTTTCTAAAGAATATTCACGATCTCTACAAGTCAAAAGGGTCTGAACGCAGCTACGAAATACTATTTCAAACTCTCTATAATAAAAATATAAAGATATACTACCCGGGTGATGATATTTTACGGGTTTCAGATGGTGAGTGGTTTGAAGGCAAGTACTTAGAAATAACCAGTTTTATTCCCAATATACAAGATTATGTCGGTAAGAAGGTAATTGGTGTTAATAGTAGAGCATCTGCTATTGTAGAGAATTACTCACAGAGAGTCTCCAATAGAAAGGTAATCGATGTACTAGAGATCTCTAACCTAAACGGTACTTTTGCTTTTGGGGAGCAGATATTTACATCTGATTCTCCTAATGTAGTAGGGGCTGTTATACCCAAAACTACCGGCTCACTTAGTGCAATTAGTGTGCTTGACGGTGGTGCTAATTTTAGTGTAGGTGATATACTAGACGTAGAGGGTAAGGGTACTAGAGGTAAAGCCAAGGTTACTTTTGTTATTAATCAGCAAGGTAGAGTTAACTTTATTCTAGAAAGCCCCGGTAGTGGTTATGCATTAAGTACTATTCCTAGAATTATACCACAGCTACAACTAACATACGCAAATAACACCGGTAATATACAACCAGGACAGTTAGCGTTTACTACAGTAAGTAACGCAATGTTTGCAAACGGTGAAATAACAGCCGTTAACAACAGCGTAGTTACTCTTAAACTAACCACCCCAGGATTTGAGGTTGGTGATACCGTACAAACCGCTATTAAAATGATTGTTGCAGTTCAGAGCGGTACATTTGCTAATGGTGAATATGTACACCAGTCTAACGGCTCCTCTAACGTTGGTGTAGGTCAGATTGTAAGTATAACTCCTAACGTTAACAATACTATCTACTACGTAGGTAATGTAACGGGGTACTTTACGTCTTCTGTTTTCTCTGGAAGTGGAAATACTTTCGTATTAATAGGTAATACTTCTTCCGCTCAAGGGTTTATATTTAACACCGTAGGTGGTAATTCTACTGGTACTTTTGTAGTAACCGACCTAGAAGGTGGTGGTGTTGGTGCTACGTTCAGAATTGGTGATATTTTTGATAAAGAAATTATTACTGTTAATACTGATTATATAAGAGATAAAGTAAATACCAAGCTTGTAGTTTTTAATGAGTCATTAAACGCACCAGGTACTGTATCTGTTACTGGTGGTAGTAATACCGTAAATGGTACCGGTACGACCTTTACTACCGACTTCGTCGTGGGAGATTATATTCAAGTAAGTAATAGCGCTTCGAAACAAGTACGCGAAATAACAGCCATTGCGAACACCACCGAACTATCTGTAGCTACTAATTTTACTACGACCCAAACTGGGGTATTTTATTATATCGACCAATCTAATTACCTTTTCGATAAAGTTGTCACGATAGGCGATATTGAAAAGATCAGTACCTTACTAATAGATGCACTTACCTTCAATGAGTTAGAGGTAGGTTCTATTAGTTATCTCGCTGGTATTAATCCTGGTATAGGGTACTCTCTAGATCCTTTTGTCTCTATAGTCGAACCCCTTACTGCTAGTCTTGAAGTGCCTGGTGTAGGTGGTAGAATTAAAGGTGCCGATGCTATTGTGCTTGCCGAGGCCGGCGCTGCAGCAGGTATTGCACAAGGAGTAACCGTAGTAGATAGCGGTGTTGGTTACGAAACAGGTGAGAGAGTACTACTAACAAAGCCAGGTTCAAGTTTTGCAGTAACCGGGGTAGTAGTAAGTAGAACTCAAGGTAAAGAAGCTGGTAGGTGGAAGTCAACCAGGGGGTTCCTTGACTCAGATAAATTCATACAAGATGGTAAGTATTATCAAGAATACTCATATGAGGTTAAGGTAGGTGTTGACTTTGAACTGTACAAGAACGTTGTTCTAGATCTACTACATACAGCCGGTACTGAGTTATACGGCCGCTTCAATATTGAAGATACCAATCTTCAAGTAAGTATTGAGTATGCTAATAGTTCAATAGTACAGACATAAATAATTCAAACACTCCAGGTAAATAGAATGGCAGGAATACTCACTAAAAAATTTGATATTGAAGTCTCAAATCGATTTATTCAAGACGTAGAGACTGGCAATACCAATTACTATGTGTTTGTAGGTAGATCTGTACCCTGGACAGATGATAATAATCCACCAGCAGCCAACCAAGCAGTAACTAACTACGACCATAACGTGTACGATGAAATATTATATGGTAAAAAGATAAACAATACAAATATTATACCTGCTATTCCACGGTATAATTGGACTAATAATACGTTTTACCCTTCATATGATAAAGATGATGCTGAGTTATACGATAAGCAATTTTACGTATACAATAGTGCTTCTGGTGTTAAGTCAGTATTTAAAGTGATACAATCCGGTAGCGGTAATTCTGTAGTCGCTCCCTCAATTATATCTACTAACTCTTTTAGAACTTCCGATGGTTACGTATGGAAATACATGTATACTATTACAGATAGTGATATGAATATGTTTGGTACATTGAATTATTTACCTGTTACTCCTAATACTACAGTAGAAGCAGCTGCTATACCTGGTGGTATTGATGCGATAAAAGTCTTAGCTCCCGGTACTGGGTGGGTGACGTATAATACGGGTATTCTACAGAACGTTATTAATCCTACTACTATAGTGGCCTCTAGTACAGCTTCTTCTAATAATGATTTCTACGTTAATTCTAGCATATATTTAAAGAGTGGTCTAGGCGCTGGCCAGATTAGAAGAATTTCAGACTACGACGGCGCCACAAAGATGGTTGTAGTTGGCCCACCGCTTGATTTTAGAACAAATCTTACTCTAGCAAATGTTACTGGTACATTCCTACCTGGCGATGAAGTAACCCAGCCTTTAGTTGCTCTTCTTATAACGTCACAGTCAGGTTATATACAACCGGGTGATAGTATAATTCAGAGTAATTCAGGAGCCACGGCTATTATTGAAACTGCTAATACTTCATTTTTACGAGTTAGGGCTACCAATAGTGAAGAATTTGTAAACGATCAAGCCATCGATGCAAACAGAGGTACTACTATTGGTAATAATACAGTTACTACAAGTAATACAACAAATACTGTTACAGCAAGCGTCAATTCACAATTTACGACTTTTTATTCGGCAGGTCAATATATTAAAGTAGGTACACACTTTCATCGCATTACGAGCGTTGCTAATAATACGCAATTGACTGTGGCTGGCCCGTTTGGTGCGACGTATACTGCTAATCAACACTACAAGATCAACTCAGCTGCTACCGTATCAGGTGCGACCAATACTACTTCAAGAGGTACTGTTACCTTCGCTGATCTTAATAGTGTTACGTTAAGGGTATCTACACCTATTGGCGCGTTTGATCTCGGAGAGATCGTATCACAAACTTCTTCCTCTACAAACGGGGTAGTGTCGTTTGCTAATAGTTCCGAATTAATAATTTCAAGTGTGGTGGGTAGTGGGTTTGTAACTAGTGCAAATATAGTGGGTGTATCATCTAATGCAACCGCTAACGTAACAGCAGTAGATTCTAGGCCTACTATTACACTGCAAAATACAGTAGGTTCGTTTGTTTTAGGTTCCGCTATAACAAGTCAATCGAGTGGTAACGCAACTGTTACGTCTCAAACTACTCTACCTAACGAGCAGACAGAATACGTTATTCACCCCACCGTAACAATATCAGGTGATGGTACAAACGCCGCAGCGTACAGTGTTGTTAATTCTACATCACAAGGAATTGATTCAATAGTTGTGTTTGACCCAGGTTCAACCTATACAGAAGCGCAAGTTACTGTAAGTGCTAATCCTAGCTATGGATCTGGTGTGGTTTTAAAGGCGTTAATTAGCCCTGTTAGTGGTCACGGTAGTAATGCAGTATTTGAGTTAGGTGGTACTTACGTCAGCGTACATGTACCGTTC
>Ga0247832_1005952_pt1 | contig 13722 bp, 13 predicted proteins | sample LaCruzMarch2015__10_FD_192407 | JGI IMG/M metagenome (GOLD analysis project Ga0247832, IMG submission 192407) | Freshwater microbial communities from meromictic Lake La Cruz, Castile-La Mancha, Spain - LaCruzMarch2015_4m | ecosystem: Environmental > Aquatic > Freshwater > Lake | place: Spain... | reverse complement strand
TCTATCCTATTGTGCGATATGGTGGCAAGTTGTCATCCGTCTTGGCGGCATAACATGTTCTTACCTTTCTCGGTACGAGACAGACAATCTTCTATGCGAAGGTTAGATAGATCTCACTGGTCTAACATTGTTTGCTCGACGTGGTGTAAATGGTGATAAAAGCTTCGCCTCGTTTTTGCGGCAAGGGAAGATTGGTAGATGTACGATCGCTGTTAATATTTGTACAATTATTTTCCTACTAGCATGGTACTTTGTCAATCAATTGTTTCACAGATATATAAATATATATATTCGTTAAGTCACAAGTATTTCTACTTCTTCTCAAATGACAGAGACTTAGTGGAGCTACTCACAATCTTGGTCTTACACACCAATCCAGCATTTTCAAAGTGCTTTGGTAAATCATCTTGAATATAATTCACATAATACGGTTCATTCATATTACCAAAGTTTCCCATACTATCATCTAGTATAGGGCGATCACCCTTTTGAATTGAGTCAGTAAAGATTACAGTCCCACCATTAGGGCGGACAACACGTGCCATTTCCGCCGCAGCACGTGCACGAATTGCTTGAGGTAATTCATGGAATAGATAGATACAAACGACAGCATCGAACGTATCATCATCAAAAGGAAGCTTTTCGGCCATTGCCTGTACAATGTTAGCAGGACGGATAATACTCTTCTTATCGGAGTTCTCACGACTTTTACGTGTGCTTGTCCAGTAATCATCATTATCACGTGCTGCATCCAAATAAAAGGGTGACAAGTCAATGGCTGTATATTCCGTGTCCAACGGTAAGTTGTCACGGGCAAAGGTCATGAATCGGCCTGTCCCACAGGCCACTTCCAATACCTTCATTGGTCGATCACGAACTTGCTTCGCACGGTCCATTAGAGCTGGGAGAGTTGTACGTTGCATGGCATCCTGTCTTCCCAGGAATAAGGTTTCAGTACTCACTTCATATACATCTGCACTATCCTTAGATAACCAACCATTGTTCTGATAATGAAAGGCAGTTTCGTAATACTTGGGAAATTCTTCAATCTTTAGTTCAGCACGTACGAAGTCAATTTTCTTATCCTTGGTCTCTTCTTTCACTCTCCGACCTAAGACGCCAATGGCATCACGAACGAAGCGATTCGTTTGAGTGAGGACATTCTGCGGAGTTGACTGACGATGTGTAGGTGTCATATCCCATGGCTCATTGTAAACTCCCTTTTCAATCTGTGCATAGTCCTGCTCATAACAGATGGCTGCTTCCAATATTAGTCTTGACGCACCACTCCATAATAATTCACTCTTGAATCGAGGCTCCACCTCAGGCACGTCCTCCTTCTTGTTATTCGCAGCAAACAAACTCTGATGCAGTTGAAATCCCAACACCCCGAGTGCGGCATTGGTCGTAAAGTATCCAGTCCGTCCAAGATGACGCATCCAATAACTAATTGCCTTTGGTCCCTTGGTAATGAATCGTGACGATATTTGTGCCAGCGATTGAGCATTGGCCGTGTCAGTGTCAAAGCCAGTAGACTGAAAGTTTCGCCAATATTCCACAGACTTGTCACATACGAACTTGTCATTCTCGGCCAGGCCCGGAGAGTGCGATGAGGATGATGATGACGACTTCGTGACGGTAGTATCAACCTCGGTTCCTGCAAACCCTAACCCCACTGCCCCATCTTTTGCATATTGCAACCGAATGGTCGATTTGCCGAATTCATGTGCCGCCGGTAGGAAGGCATGCATTACTGGAATAGCAGTCGGTAACAGAAGAAGACAGAAGCGATGCATCATGGTGTTAATACGACGGCGCTCAGAGAAGAGCTGGGCAGATGGTATGGTAGATGATAATATCTTCGATGAGTCAATAATTTGCCAGGCATTGGTTGGGCTGAAACGGCCACCAAATACTTGTTCATTTTGCTCTGCCTCGGAGTCGTTTTAGACTCAGCGTCTCGGCGGGAAGCCAAAAGAGGACAATCCACGAACCGGAAGGGAGAAATGAGTCGCGCTTCTCATCAATAAGCAAAAAATAGTAAAAGAAATCTAAACGTCACTATCGTTAAGTATATTTTGTCACTATTCGGACCAATCGTGTTTCTATTTGGACAAAAAACTGTGTGGGCCTTCGGACGTTGTGTCCAAAACAACTCCTCGCCTCGGCCGACCGAGTGACACCATGACGATCACGTCTTACGTCTCTTTGTTATGACGATCATCAATCGAAACAGAATGGAGTCGGGTAACAATGAACACACACAAATTAAATCAAAGGATGACATATTTTGGGAAAAAGCTCGTCACGACGGTATCCCCATTCCTGTGATTCGTGCTGGAGGTGGTCAGCGCTTGCGGCGTACCAAACCCCAATCTTCTAGCGCTGGCGATGGAGAAGGAAAGGCCTCGGCATCGAGTGTAAGAATCATCCGAACAACTCGTCGAGCAACCACATCGAACGATACAACATCGATGACTATAACAAGATCAGTCCTATTCCTCATATTCTTTTGGAGTTTTATACTACCACGTATGAAACGATGGATAGTGGAATGTTGTCGTGACATATCGGCTGTAAAGCGATCATTAGATGCCCAATCTCGACGTAGAAAAAGTAATAGAATTATCAACAAAGGAACAACTTCAACTGTGTGCATTGTAATACTACTTCTGACGTACACGCCAACTTTCATAGTAGTAAAAGCTGATCGAGATATTCCATCAGATTTCTTCAAACAACAACCAATAATGAAAACGAGAAGAAATATTTGGCAACGTTTGAAAGTTAAGAGAGATGAGTTTGGCAAACAAATTAGAGGAGGACAAGAGGTACATACCAGTGGTGGAATTCAGATAAGTTCAAAAATTAGTACAAATAAATCATCTATTATATTGAAACGATTATTAGTCATGATTGGTATTGGGTACCTCATTTGGTTACTAATGATGCAACATAGAGGTATGAAGCGTTGGATAAGTGAACAATGTCGATATATTTCTGAACGAATACATTCGTCAGGTACACCGTCGACGTCTCGTGATCGTAGAAGAGTACGGAAGAGAGGAGAGAGACGTACTAATAGTAGTAATGGACGACTTACACCATCGTCATCGGTTATGGAAATTATAAATTTGATCGAGGAAGATTCTGACAATGATGTTGATAGCGATTGTTCCCCCTTGATACCTGCTACTAGTGATTCATCCTCGTTAAGGAGGAATAGTAGCTTTCTTTCAATGCTACCATTCTCGAGCGTAAGGAAAAGGAGTACCATTCTTCCATCGACTGTGGACGTATTCGATTCGGTCGATTCGGATATGGGTATGGTTGATTCAAGTCGACCATATACCCGCTTATCTAGAAATGAACATGCCAAATCTTTTTCAACCGTCATGGCAGTGACTGCACATCCTCATCAACAACGGCGAACGTCAATTGACACATTGGAGGACGAAACATCTCAAATTCCCGCCATGATGTCCATCACGATAGATCAGGGCAAAAGGGGTCACGATGACGACCAAAAGAGGGATGAAAATAATTCCGCTTTGGCGAGGAAATTATCCATTGGTTCATCTCGTGTACGATCGAGAAGATAATAAGCGGCTAAAGCAGGCAGGACATAAATGATCAAACAGAATTTTCAATTGTATCGCAAAGTAGTTTATATATTTTCTAACTAGACAGATTTCAAAGCCTCTTAAAGTTCCACAACCCCTGTTGACGAATCAAAACTGTTGTCAGTAATCAAAACACATTAAAAAGAAATCAAAGTCCAACGTATGCTGAATTCCAGCACTAAATAGTGCTGTCCCTAAGTCTGTTTTAATTGTTTTTTTGATGTTTATATTCGATACATTTGTATCGATGCTAGCCAGCCTTCCTGTGCACAACTCATTCCTGTGCACCAAAATCAATCCTTGGCTTCATAGTATGTGGCAGTAGCATTACCATACTTTGCCAGAAATGCACCTAGAGCCGCAGCCGCCACAGGAAGAGTTATTTCAGACTGATTATTCATGGAAAGCTTGTCAATGTTGTTAGAACCATTGCTGCTACCAGAATTATTCGCCTGAGCGTTCGAAAGCATGATTTGATTCTGTGCTTCAATTGCTGCTGCAGTCGCAAGGACAGATACGGCGTCAACATGCTTTTGGTAGGCATCCGGACTGGCAATGTTCTCGACAATTCTCTCAACAAATGATTCCTGGAGAGACTTTGGAAGCATGGATACTGCATTGTTCAGTTTTATAGAAAGCTTTGGATCGAGTTGAGCCAGTCCAATGGAGGACGCATCGTCGTTGCAGGAAACATTTTGATTGAAGGATTCATCATTGTACGACACACTGCGATCAACGTAGCAAGAATTCACTTGGTCAGGTTGAAGATCATTGTTAATGGGAGACAGATCCATACTGCGATCAGTAGGACCGATACTGCCGTCTTCGTTGACAAAGTCAAACATACATTCAACGATATCAACCGATCCAACCGAATCTGACCTTTCCGCTTTTTCAAAGGGAGTGACAGCGCCGGGCTGGTTCTTAGTAGATAGATCCCCACCGGATACCATAGCGTCCGGTTCAAGAAGCGAGACCTCAGATGAGAGGAGAGGATTCTCTGAGCCTAGTGACTCGTCAAAAGGAAACAAAGAGCTCATGTGTTCTGCTTCAATTTTACGCTTCTTGTTCGACGTTACATCTATGAACACATCATCACCAGTAATTTGTCGAATTGCTTCCGCCATTTGATCCACCATACCCGACAAACGACACATTTCCGATCTCAAGTAATAAACCTCCTCCTTGAGTTTGTCAACCTCTTCCTGATCGGCTGCATTGATTTGATTCGCTTTCTTGATTTCCTTAAGCAAATCTTCACGACCGCGAAGGAAACTATCATGCTTGAATCGCCACCACTTTAAACTGTCAACTTCGTCATCATGGAGTAGGATGGTTTCAGACTTGATTTTACGGAACCCATAAAAGTTGAGTTGACGGACAAAGGAGCTAAAATTATTATGCTTGAAAAATTGAGGGATGATATCAGATGCAAATAGGTCAGGGTCTTTGACGAGGAATATTGTACCATCCTCAGACCTGCGAAGTAAGGAGGACAAAAAACGACAGGGGGGAACAAAAAAAAATACGTTAGTAATACTGAATGACCTCACTCATTTCTCCACTTAAAGTTATTTTCAAAGCCGCCCCCCCCCCCTCGTCTGTTCTCATTGAAAAGAAACTCTTTGTCAAGAGAGAGACGGACACGCTTTTGATTGTTGAATATTATTTCTGGGGGGAGCAAAGCGTGGGGGTATGGCGGACCAAAAATGAGCGGCTACAAGAAATTAACACAACCAAGGCTCTTCATACTCACCATGTGGCAATGTCAGGGTCACACGTGTTGATCATGTGGAATGTCTGCGAGGATAAAAGCGAGGGAAGAAATGAAGCAAACACCGTGTTAGCGATTGGTGTAAAAAAATATCAGGATATTACTTCTTGCCAATGCGCTCGACAAATTTTCAACAAGGTCGGAACCCCCCCCGCCCCACCCACCCATCGTCCGTACTCATTATCCCCCATGTACGGGTGTGAATAGCGGCATTCGCCTTCGATCGAGTTCGGAGGCGAAGGGCGGGGGTGACATGCACGACTGCGTGCTCATGAAAAAGATAAAAATGATACATCTCCAGCGGTATCCACCAAATAGTGCTGCACTACTCACCTTCTTCAGGAAGACCGGTACCTCATCCTTCTTAATAGGGATCTTCTTTGCGTTCATCGTTGGATTCGTAGCGTTTCGGGGCGGAAATAATGGTCTCGTGACTCTGAGTAGAATAGCGGTTTTTGAGCGGGCTGAGTCACCTTTGTCGCTAAAACACCTATTTTTTCCTGTATCGCTAAACCCATCATAATTAATAAACCCACGAAGGTAGATGATATGATTGTCAATCCGATCATCGCGGCTGCTGCTGTTGCGGCACGAGCAGTTGGGACTATCTTTCCGGGAGTAGGTGATGGATGGAGAGATGTCCGAATGTCGCGTTATGACGAATACCACCCCATAATGGAACAGAATTGGAACGAACAGTCGAGAGAATTTGATGAGTACTTGACGATGTCGACCACTCCAGTCAAAGATGCAGTAATAATAAGTAAAGCCGAAGAGTCAGCCGACAACCAAACTAATCAGGGTGGAAGCACCAATTATAGATTTCAACCGCCTCCATTGACGGATACAAATGATCCATTTGAACTCCTAGGCATCCAGCCGGGAACAAGCTTTGACAATATTCGTGCGGCGTACAAACAAATGACAAAGATGTATCACCCCGACGTAGTCCTTGGTCCAAACTCTTCCGCAGATGAGCGAAAGGAGGCAAGTTGGAACTTTGCTCGAATAAATGCAGCATTTGATATACTAAAGAGGAACGCAGATGAGTATGATCAGCTACTAAGTGATGATCCGTATCGAATGAATTACAACCCCAACATAGAAATGTCTGACTATCCAAGGTGGTATGAAGTGGAAGATCACGGTTGTGCTTGTCCTCCATCACCAAGGCAAAATGACTATTTTGAACCGTATTCTGTCGATGCCTACTCCAAGGTTAGGGTTACCGATTTTGGTTACACCGATGATTGTGCACCTCCTCCTCCATATGTTGGTTCTGTGGGACCACCCATTCCAAGCAAACAAAGACAATGGGTGGTGGAACGATATTTTCGGCGAGAAGAGATACGAAACAATAAGCCTGGCTTTGGGTTGAATCCCATCCAAGTTCAGTGGTGGGATGATCGATCGGCATTTGACAACACTAGTTCTGGTCATTATAATGAATATGAGTCAAGACAGAGTCGAAAATTCCATACCAGAATGAAACAGCAGGGTTACCCGTACAAAGACAGAATATCTGACGGATGGTCTATCTCTACCGTATCAGTTCATCCTGATTTTGATGACATTCCCGAGTTCATTCCTCCATCCTTGTATAATGATCAACGAGGACGGTATGCTCCGAAACCTAAATGGTGGAAAGGAGGCGAACATAGTGCTGGCAAATTTTCTCCATGATTGGTGCATATTGGAACATGCTATGTAATTAATTCATTTATTAAAAAAAAACAAGACCTACTGATTCTCGGATCTTCTTCTCGGTCTCCACTTCTTCAACCGACACAAGAATTGTTGACATCCATCTCCATACACCATATGTACAACCCATCCTGATATTGCACCGTAGTGTGTCTGCTGTAAAGCAACAATGACTCCGGCTGTGACCATGGCAATGAATGTGTTTTTTCTTAATATTTCGCCAGAGTTCACAGCTAGTCGATCAGCATTACCAGACGCCTCTATCCTCGCTTGTGTCATGTCCTTCTCCTTCTGAATGCACTCGACCAGCATGCCAACGCCAGTCCCAACAAGTTCTAGTCCAGCAATAACAAGCATGATCCCCAGGACGGCCATGGGAAGTGCATCTAGCAGTGTTAGAGCACTCCCACCAAGGAAGACTGCTATGGTCATCTTGGCAAGTCCGAGGACTACCACCGATGTACCATGTCGCGCTCCAAATCGATGTTGTCCTGCTAAACCTCCAGCACCGTGACAATTGGGCATACTCCCCAATGGACATAGTAATAAATTCATCAATCCAACAGAGATACACACCTCCCGTCGGGTAACGACTGCATCTGTCCGACCCTTTTGTACTAATATTGGATCCCTCTTCTCGGGGTAGAGTGCATGCGCGAGACAGCAAACCGATATGACACTGTTAAGTGTCGTGAGTGGTAATTGTGGCAATGTACCCTGGAAGAATCCCTGACCCCAATTCTGTGTCGTCACGTCAGCCAGAGCATTAATCACGACTGATGCACCAAAGAAATGTAGTGGAAGGTCGTAGCCCGAATCAGCTGTGGCATTAGCAAGTGTTATAGCCGCGAAGACAGATCCTATTAGGAAGAGGTATATTCCAACTGGATGAGGTGTGGCTGGGAATGGATTAAGGCAGCAGCATGCCCTTTTCCACACTCTTCGGCTCATGCGCAATAATTTCGATGATGTTGTCGCTTGTTGAGATGGCGACGATGGAGTTGTTGAGAATGCAGAACTCTCTGTCGTGTCCAATTGCTGGGCATCACCAAGTTTTCCCCAACGAGGAAACAATGTTGCTGCCGTCTCCAATTGATGAGCACTGCTAACTCTACCGATTTCCATACTATCGTCCAATTCAACAACGTTTGTATTTGCCACATCGCTAGGTATGTCCATTGATTCATTAACCGTCGAAGATTCTCCTCCGCATACTACATCTCTTCTTGCATTAACTTCTCCATCGTCCTCCTTCGTTTTAGTACCATTCTCATTATCTCTCAACCACACCATACTAAGTAAAGCACAAACAATCGCAAGCAATATGCAATCGGACACTCCCCACCAACTTAATTTCTGTACATCACGTATCCCGGTAGATGACAGCCGTAATCCAACACCAATTTGTAATCCACATACCACAGTCATTGGTACAATCATATTCACTACTTCCATTAAATTTGTCACACCTAGTAGCAGTACAACAATGCCTGAGAGTATACCTGCGGTAGTTACTGATCCAGCATCAAACGTTGTACTATCACCCGACGATGAGGAAATGTCAGTCAATGCCACAGCTGCAATACTTTTCATAGGCTGAACACACATGGGAACATCCCACATGTATCCGGTAATTATATTACAAACGCCTGCCCAGAATAATGCTGGAGCTAATGCAATTTTGCGTTGTCGTGCCAGTGCTACAGTGAGTGGGATGAATGTGCCCAGATCACCCAATGAGCCAGATAGTTCTGATAAGGTTAGATTTGTATAGTGTTGGTGGGTCCGTTCACGTAGGGAGGAGAGTATGGATCGAGGATAGTATCGGTGCATAATTGATGATGATGACGAAGGTATAGACGGTGGTGATTCATTTTCTGATGATGCTGAATTGTCCAGTGCAATGGTTGCTGTAGAATCGCCAGCTCCCAAATCATCATCGTGGCGGCTCATCTCGATGCATCAAGCGATGACGTGTGATAAACGTTATCCTTCACTACCAACTTCCGCAGTCATATCTCAAATCTCAACATCGTCGAGTTAATGGGCGGGAACTGCTTCATTTCTCTTCTCTACTTTCACAACCAGGACAAACTGCAAACTGATAATATCATTCCTATTGTAAATAATAGCCATTCGACAAGTCGATGGGTGCCTCAGTTTCTACCGCCGTTGCTGGGTATCCAGTAGACCCATACAAGCGCCTAGCTAAACCATTCTCATTCTACGGAGCGTACCATACCAATCCCATTAATCAATGGATACATATCGTCTGCGTTCCCGTTTTGTTGAGTACGGGTCTACTATTCTTTAGTTATATTCCAATATCGCCGCGATCATCATCAAGGAGTTTATTATCACCATCATCCTCCACTCGCATTGATGCTTCTGTGCCAATTGCAGTAGCGTACGGGACGTACTATCTCTACCTATCACCATCCCCTCTAGGTCTTGCAGGAGCAGGTATGGTTAGTGGATTATATGCAATGGCACACGCACTCAAAGGTGCAGTGGGTGCTGCTACTGTATGGAAACCTGCAATTGTCGTACATGCACTAAGCTGGGCGGCACAATTTTATGGTCATGGTCACTATGAAGGACGTATGCCTGCATTACTTGACAATCTATTCCAATCTATCTTCATGGCACCATTCTTCGTACTCATTGAGACGGGATTCAAGCTTGGATTGTTACAGGAATTTAAGTCTGGGGTTGACCCTGAGATTGAAAGACTCGTCAAGGAGTTTCATGTCCAGGATGGTGGGGGGACTGCTTCTACTAATAAGGATGATGGTGATTCGTGGGTCGTCGAGAAAAAGAGACATGGACACACAACCGCTCAGACGGTAGTAGCAGAAAAAGCTGTGGTAGAAGTTGACAACCCATTCGATGTTTTAGGAGTCGAAGACGACGAAGAGGAGGAGACGACGACATTGGCGAAGGATCTTAATTACAGCATGCTGTCGACGGATCTTAAAGATAACATGAATAAGAAGAAGAAGAAAAAGAAATTCTGGTTGTTTTAAAGATACATGGTGTGAGGCTATTGGTATGGATACCAAAACAGCTCTACATCATGTTGATTGCGTTGCCGTGAGATTAGTAGTGGAGAATATACTCTCGAGAGTACATTAGGTAGATTGATTAAAATCTTGTATTAAATGTATTAAATTATGTTCTTATCGTGATGATATTCTCCATCCGAAACTGCAATCACCAAGTATCACCACCGTCTTGGAGGTCCAAAATCACCATTATGTCGTCCCCCGTGTGGATACTGAGTTTTGCCCAACTCTTCAGGATCGTTCCAATTCCTACCCTTTAAATTACTCCGATTCCTATTTTGTAATATTACATCATAATTCACTCTATTGGGATTGGCATTACGTATCTGTTCGGATGTTTTAATTGTTACCCTCCTATCACGTTTACCGGTAGCAAAATTCCCACCCATAATAACTATCTCAATCTCTTCTTCATCCTGTTTCGACTTTAGGTTCTCGTATGCCTCGTTGATTTGTGCAAAGTATTCATTCGCCTCTCTCCGTTCTTCCGGTGTGCCATCTGGCCCAACGACAATGTCTGGGTGGAATTTCCGTGCTAATTCTCGATAGGCACGTTGGATATCCGCATCTGTCGGTTTAGACGAACGATCAATTCCCAGGACCATATGTGGATCTCGAATGTTTTGCTTCGGTGCATTTATTGGAGGAGAGGATGCGAAGGCATCACATGGTGAACGATGATTGCTGATGGGTGGGGGTGGCTGGGCCGAGAATGCGGCGGCATCATCGAACAGCGTCAGCACGACGACGAATGATGCAAGGATGATACAACTCGCTCTTCTTCTAATCTGTATTTTGCCTGGTAGCATCATCCTCTTTGTTGCCGTCATTTGTAGCGTATCGCCGATGTTTGTTTGATGTGTGTCTAGAATGCGCGATGGATGTGGGCGTGGGCTCCACTTTTTTCTTCAGAATACCCAAATCAAGGGAAGCACCTCGCTCTCGCAACGAATCTAGTAGTAATGCCCATCTCGGAGAAGGCTCAAAGAGCTTGGTGAGTACCGTTGTGTGTGATTATATAAATCTTGTGTTTTTCCGCATCGATCCGTATTCAACTCGAGCATCTCATGACGAAAATATTAACGAATCTTCTCGCGCCTCTAATTCCTTCAATCATGATTGATTGGCAGGAAGTCAGGCACCGCCGTCCTCACGACATGGACTTTCTTCTATGGCTTATTTTATATTGATTATGGATCACATGATCACTGCTTTACCGACATACAACGATGGTATCGAAATAAGATTGACGGATTACTGGGGATAGATGCACAAGTAGTTGTGAAACAAATATCAGAAGCAAGCGATAATAATAACAACAGAGCTACTATTATTCCCGATGAAAGGAATTTTGGTGTAGGATTTATTAGAAATACTACTACTCAATTAGCTGGTGAAAAGGAGGAGATGGATATAGATGATGGATCAAAAAAGAAGAAGAAGAGATTCTGGCTCTTTTAAGAAGGGTGTTGTGAAGGTTTCGATTTACGCACCCCATCTTAAGCAATTTGATAAAATACTCGAAGAAGACAAACCATGTCAGGCATCTTGCATTAATTATCAAAGTTATTCACGTACACCTATCAGTCATAATCAAATAATCCATAATTTAACATTCATCAGTGCCTCAACGTAGCATCCACCACAAAATATAACATGATTCAATGACAAGCGCATGCCGACACATCTGCAAACTGACTCTTTAGTCTGCTCTATACACTAGCAAGTATCATTAGATCCCAACCAATTCAGTGTACACAATTCATCGACGACTTCCCTGCTTTTCCACTTTTTCTTCATCATTATCATTCTTTCTATGGCATAGGGATCATATTTCCATCACCCATATCCGGCTCCTCACCATACCGTACACCATTGTCATATATATCACCCCCCTGAGGTACAAGTGGCTTATGTAGTATCATCAGTAGTCTTCCGGTATTGTACTTCATTCCTCCTTTGACACTTGCATGTACAGATTCCTTTTGTATTTTATAAACGGATTGAACACAAAGAGAAGAAGTGAGTTTAGAATGAAAATAGAACATTAATCCATATCCTCCTCCCCCCCCAATTGACATCCAAAAATATTTGATCATCATTTTCACTCCTTGAAACGTACCATCAAATCCATCCACTCCCCCTCTTCACCCTTGGGCATCCTTGAATATCCCTTGGCGGCAATGTAGTTAAAGGCCTCCTATAAATGGTTTTGAACGTTATTGTTAGCTATTCGCGGCGCAGAATCTTAAACAATCATAGTAGCGATGAAAACCTAACTAACCTCGAAGAAATCAAAGTATACACGCTGACCTTTCTCTTCACGTACTAGAAAGTCTCCCTTCTCAAATCCTGCGGAGATAGTAGCAATGCATCGTGGGTACTTCCGTGTAATGAAATCGTGATTCTTTGGTGACATCGTGGCTAATAATAAAGCGGAGCAATCGCAATCGAATAAAGTACTGCTACTGTCTTCTCCACCCAGGGTGTTAAGTATTGTATTGGACTTTGTCAGTTCGGAGGGGATGATGAGAACGTTTGTTCCGGTTCAGTAACAGTTGTTGCCTGAAATTCACCGGGGGACCAAAAGATCTCCCTCTTACTTTTTGCGAAAGTTCCCAGGATCACTAACTACAAAACGCTAGTAGGGAAGGGAATCCTCGTCGCTAGAATGGTACTACTCGTTCGGAGTAAATCCATTGTTACCTTGCTCGCCTTTCATCAATCTTCATTGTGCGTGTTTGCCAATGAAAGAAATTCAAATGAAGTCGATTATCACAAACAGTACGATCATAAGGTGATAATGTCTCACCAGAAGGATGGGCAAAGGTGGTATCCAAACGAAGATGAGTCGAAGACACTATTAGCAAACAGCAAGAAGAATGACGATGATGATATGAAGAGCGAGCGGAAGACGAAGAAGACGAAGAAGACGAAGAAGAAGGACAAGAAGGACAAGAAGGACGAGAAGGACGAGACGAAGAAGATACAGAAGCAAAAGGAGATGAAAACGAAGAAGAAGGACGAGAAGAAGAAGATACAACAGCAAAAGGAGAAGGTGAGTGTGAAAACAACATGACTCTGTCAGACCCAAATCACATACTATTGTACATGCTAAATGTTTTGCTCGTAAACAAATCGTCAGGACAAGAATAAACGTCCGCTTCGTCAGGACAAGAATAAACGTCCGCTTCGTCAGGACAAGAATAAACGTCCGCTTGCTGGAAGCACTCCCAATCAGTCTAGTCCAGAAGATTCGAAACCCAAACCACTGTCAGGTCAACAAAAGTCTAGTCCACCAAAGCCCTCCCGTAAAAAGCCCGCTCGCCTTGACTCAAAACCGGTTGTTTCGAATCCTTTACAGAAGCCGTCTCGAAAGCCTACTATTACTAAATCAACCACTATGGGTGACAGTAGTAATGGAGGCACTGAATGCAAGCCAAACTCTTGTGGTCATAATTCCGACTGCTGCAATACTTTCTACTGCATGGAGGGTTATTGTCGTGATCCTTCCAACGATGGTGGCAATAGTAATGGAAATGTAGGAACTAATGGA
>Ga0247832_1005949_pt1 | contig 13729 bp, 14 predicted proteins | sample LaCruzMarch2015__10_FD_192407 | JGI IMG/M metagenome (GOLD analysis project Ga0247832, IMG submission 192407) | Freshwater microbial communities from meromictic Lake La Cruz, Castile-La Mancha, Spain - LaCruzMarch2015_4m | ecosystem: Environmental > Aquatic > Freshwater > Lake | place: Spain... | reverse complement strand
AGTACAAAACAGCAGCAGCCGTCCGGCTACCAGCCGTGATCTGGACCCGGAACGTATGCACGCCCTGCGCGCCGGTAGCGTGCTGAACCTATCCAACCTTTTGGTAGAAAGCGATAGCCTGCAGATTCGCACCACTTTGTTTCGCAACCGCATCAAGGATGAAATTTTCAAGAACGTCGGGGTGGGCTGTGAGGAGCAGTCCATCAGCAACGGTTCCTTGTCTGGCAGCTGCGGGGCTTATCTGCCGCAGGGCAACTATCGCAATATCGGTGATCTGACGATCAAAGGTGTTGAAGTCGAGAGCTTCTATGACAGTGCACGGGTGTTTGCAGCGCTGTCATATTCCTGGATGAGTGGCGAACATGAGGGCGCCTATACCAACCCCTGGGGACCGAATGTCTGGGCGAGGGGCATTCAGCCGGTCAAGTGGGTCGCGACGCTGGGGGTGAAAATCCCGGAAATCGACACACGAATTGGCTGGCAGGGTGAGTTTGTACGCAAGAGCGACCGCCTGCCCAGTGACCGCTATTCAGGAGGCATGGGCAGCTCGGTGGGGGACACCTATTACGATCACTTCGACAATGCCAGTTACGACACTCAGCGCATCTTCGCCAACTGGAAGCCGCAGCTCGCTGGGTTGAAAGATACCGAGGTGAATTTCGTCGTGGACAACCTGTTCAACCGCTTCTACCAACCGGCATTCAGTGGTGATCGGGTTTACAGCCAGGGGCGCAATGCCAAGCTGAGCATTACCCAGTTCTTTTGAATAATCGCCGCCAGGCTGGCCATTTGTTGTTCAGCCTGTGCGGACGTGTTGAGTTGAGACGGGTAGGTTACTTGAGCCCAGGCCCGGACTTGGTGTTGATGCCTTTGGCCATACGGTCATAGAGCACCACATTGACGGTCGCGGCGAGGTTCATGCAGCCCTGGGTGGGGATGTAGATCACGTCCTCACACCAGTCGAGGACTTCCTTGCTCAGCGAGCCGTCTTCGGGGCCGAAGATATAGATGGCGCGGTCAGGGTGGGTGTATTGCGGCAGCGGCCGTGCGCCTTCGACCAGCTCCACGGCCACCGGCGTGCAGCCGATGGGGATGATCTGCTGCAGGTCTTCCACGCCGATCAGCGGAATATCCATATAGATACGCTGGGTGTCGGTAACGAAGTCGCGGGCGCGGGCATAGCGTTTACCGCTGTAGAACACCGAGGCGGCGCCATAGCAGCCGGCTGCGCGCATCACTGAGCCGACATTTTCTGGGGATTTGGGGTTGAACAGGCCGATGCAGGCGTATCTCTTGTTGGCCACGGTGGCACTCGCACAGAATTTTCGAAGGGATTATTGAGGCCGCGCCAAGGGGGCGGGCAACAAAAAAAGACGCGAGTATACCTGTATGGCAGCGAGCTGATTTTTTGTAGGAGCCAGCTCGCTGGCGATAAGAGGCCCCACAGCATCGCCAATGAACAGGTTGGCTAGGGACGGCGCCAGCGAGACCAACTCAGATAACACCGCTGGACAACGCCGTAGCCCGGATTTCAACCAGGCTAAAGCATCAGCTCTTTTTCATCCTAGCCGCCAGATCGGCGAAGGGGTTGTGGGTCGCCTGGGCAGTTTTCGGTGTGCTTAGCGAACCTTCGCTGAAGTACTGCTGGTCGGTGTAGCGCGCATGTTCGTTGTCATGACAGTACAGGCACAGCAGCTCCCAGTTGGAGCCGTCCTGCGGGTTGTTGTCGTGATTGTGGTCGCGATGGTGCACGGTCAGTTCGCTCAGGCGCTTGCCGGAAAACTCGCGGGCACAGCGGCCGCAGACGTGCGGGTACATCTTCAGCGCCTTGTCGCGATAGCCTTCTTCGCGTGAGCGCTGGGCCTCGGCGAGAATGCGGTCAAGCTTGCCGGTGGCGGAGGGGGATTTGTCGCTGCTCATCTGGAATCTCGCACGGTGGTCATGTCGCCAGTCTAGCCTTGCCGGTGGTCAGTGAGAACCGCCCGTGCGGCACTTAACGCCGTGGTTGAGGCCCAACTGAGTAACTGTATGGGAGATACCCGCATGCGCCTGACTACTATGTTGTTTGTTTTAACCGCGCTTTCCAGCACTTCGCTGCTGGCTCAGCAACCGCCCAAAATGCCCGCCACGGCGCCTGCAGCGGGTGCCCCGGGTACTGCAACGCCGCAACCCTACGCACCGGCTGCGCCGCAGCATCTGCCGGCGCCAACCCGCAATAATCCACTGTTGCTCAAGCAGGCACCGCTGCCGGAATCCAGCCAGCCGCGTCGCGATCAGGAGCTGCCGTTGCTGAAAGAACAGCGCGAACGTAATACCCAGCCACTGCCAAAGTCCGACGATTGAGTGGCTAGTCGCTAAAGCTGCTGCTCGACCAACTGCCCATCGGCCATACGCAAGCGTCGTGACATGGCAATAGCGATGGCGCGAATCACCTTGGCGGCGGTCTTGGGTGCTTCGCCGAGCATCTTGTCTAGGGAGTCCCTGGCCAGCATCAGCAGGCTGCAGTCACTTACGGCGATGCAAGTGGCCGAGCGGCGTTCGCCGTCGAGCACCGCCATCTCGCCAAAGGCGCGCCCCTTGCGCAGTTTGGCCAGCTCGATGGTTTCACCGCTGGAGTTGATCTTGCGTACCGAGACGGCCCCAGCATGGATGATGCACATAAAGGTGCCGGGATCGCCTTCGCGGCAGATGCTTGCGTCCGGGGCGCATTTGCTGATGTTGAAGTAGCCGGCGGCGCTGAGCAGTTCGTTCGGAGTGAGGCTGTCGAACAGGCCACAATCGAGCAGCATGTCGCGTATTTCATCAATCAGCTGGGAGTGGGCGGGCATGGACGGCAGCCTGGGATAGCGCGACATCAGTCGCATGCTTTGACCTTAGCTGTCGCCCCTCACGCTTGCCAGCGCTGCTCGGTGCCTGCCGCCGAGTGGCGCTGGCGCGACATAAGTCTAGAAACTGAAACGCTGCATGACGCCCTGCAAGCGCCCGGACATAGCTTGCAGGGCCTGAATAGCCTGAACGATGCCACCCTGGGCAGCCGAGTTTTCTTCGACGATTTGCGCCACCCGCTCCACGCTCATGGCCACTTGTTCGCTGGCGGCGCGTTGCTCCTGCAGCGACAGCGAGATCACGCTGACCGCCTGCAGTGATTCATTCAGGGCCTGGCGAATCCCGGTCATCGAACTGCCTGCCTGATCCACCAGTTGAGTGCCAATGCTGACCCGCTCACAGCCGGCGGCCATGCTGTTCTTGGCTTTGTGCATGCCGCTATGAATGGCATCGACCAGGGCGATGATTTCTGTGGTCGAGTGGGCGGTGCGCCCAGCCAGGCTGCGCACCTCATCGGCGACCACGGCAAAGCCGCGGCCTTGCTCGCCAGCGCGCGCCGCTTCAATGGCGGCATTCAGGGCGAGCAGGTTGGTTTGTTCGGCAATGCCGCGAATCACGTCGACAATTGCGCTGATATTGCGTGATTGCGCGGCCAGAGTTTCGACATCCTGCGAGCTCTCGGCCACCAGTTCGGCGATCTTGTGCATTTCTGTGGTGGCGCGGGCCATCACAGAAATACCGGCGTCGGTCATATCGCCGGCTTTCTTGGCCATGTCGTAGGTCTGTTGGGCGTTTTCGGCAATGTGGTTGATGCTTACCGCCAGTTGCTCGACGGTGGCGGCCATGGCTGAGGCGGTGTCACTTTGCACGTTGGCGCTGGTCAGTACCTGTTCGGAGGAGGCGGCCAGTTGCAGGGTGGCGCATTCGATCTGTTCGGAGGCTTCGCCGATATTGCCGATCATGTCCTGCAGGCCACGGCGCATGCTTTGCACGGATTTCATCACGCCGGTCATTACCTGGTTGCCCAGGCTCTTGCCGCCGCCGAGGCGGCCTTCGGCAATACGTGCACTGATTTCTTCCAGTTCACCGGGCTCGGCGCCCAGTTGCCGGCTCATCAGGCGAATGAAATAGAACACCTGCGCCAGGCCAACCAACAGGGCAATCAACAGCACACTGATGCTCAGATTGAGGTTGCTGGCATAGGCGGCTTCGCCCAGCTGGTATTGGCGCTTGGCTTCAAGCAGTTGCACGTCGATCAGTTCGGCAAATTTCTCCGACAGCGGATCGATTAGTGGATAGAGGCGTTGACTGGCGAAGGCGTCGATGCCTGCTTTATCGCCACGATTGAGCAGGCTTTGCAGCTCATTCAGTGGTTGCTGCGCCTGTTGCATCAGCGGGTTGATCTGCTCGATCAGCTGGGTTTCTTCGACAATCAGGCTGGTGTTCAGGTAGGCGTTCCAGGTTTCCTCGATACGCACCTGAGCCTGCTCGATCAGCTGTTGCGCCGCCTTGTCATCCAGCTCGCCGCTGCGCGCCTTGTGCGTGGCGTCGACGATATTAACGGCGTAGAGGTCGGCAATCAGTTTGAGGTCGCGCAGCGGCACCACGCGGTCCAGGTACACCGTTTGCAGCCCTTTGACGGTGGCCTGCAAGCCATACAGGCCAAGGCCGCCGACACACAACAGGCCAAACAGTAGGCAGCCGGCAAGCAGGAATAGGTGGGTTCTGATCTTCCAGTTTTTCATCACAGACCGTCCATGGTGAGCAGGCAGCGAAATGGGGGAGATGGCAGTAAGCCAGCGTGCAATTCAGCGTAGTTGAACTTGTACGTCAGGCCGGTTAAATCTGCATGACCGGTCAAGTAATTTTTCGCGCTAAACGTCCGCTGTTTAGTGCGAATGACTCTGAGCGTTTGTCGCGCGGCTTAACCGCCTGACAGCAGGCGGTAGCGCGGTGGTGGCGAGTCAAACCAGGCCGAGTACCTTGAGAATAAAGGCGTATTCCAGGGCGACATCTTTGAGCGCCTGGTAGCGACCGCTCATGCCGCCATGGCCAGCGTCCAGTTCAGTTTTCAGCAGCAACAGGTTGTTGTCGGTTTTCTGCGCGCGCAGCTTGGCCACCCATTTGGCGGCTTCCCAGTACTGCACGCGGCTGTCGTTGTAACCGGCCACCGCGAGAATCGCCGGGTAGGCCTGAGCCTGGATGTTTTCGTAGGGCGCATAGGCTTTGATCCGCTCGAAGATTTCGGGCTGGTTAGGATCGCCCCATTCGTCGTACTCGGTGACGGTCAGCGGCAGGTCGGGGTTCTGCATGGTGTTGAGCACATCAACAAACGGCACCTCGGCGATGGCGGCGGCAAACAGCTCGGGACGTTGGTTGAGCACCGCGCCCATCAGCAAACCGCCCGCGCTGCCGCCGCTGATGGCCAGCTGTGCCGGGCTGGTGTAGCCTTGTGCGATCAGGTGTTCGGCACAGGCGATAAAGTCGCTAAAGGAATTCTGCTTGTGCTCCAGCTTGCCGGCGCGATACCAGGCTTCACCCAGTTCGCCGCCGCCACGCACATGGGCGATGGCGAACACGAAACCGCGCTCCAGCAGGCTTAGGCGCGCATGGGAGAACCAGGGGTCGAGGCTTTCGCCATAAGCGCCATAACCGTACAGGTAGAGTGGGGCGGACGTGCCGAGCACTTCGCGTTTGGCCACCAGGCTGATCGGCACCTGGCTGCCATCGGCGGCAGTAGCCCACAGGCGCTGGCTGACATAGTCGTCGGCATCGAACGGCCCAAGCACCGGGGTTTGCTTGAGTACCACTTGCGCGCCTGTAGCCAGTTCCAGCTGACGCACCTGCGCCGGGCGATTGAGCGCTTCATAGCGCAGGCGAATCGCCGGGCTGTCGAATTCCAGGCTGTCCTGTACATACAGGCTGTAGGCAGCGTCAGGTAGCTGCACGCGGTAGGTCGCTTGCCCCTGCGGTTGCACTTCGATAATCGGCAGGCCGTTCTCGCGCAGGCTAAGCACCAGCGCTTTTTGATTAAGCGTGAAGCCTTCCAGCATCACTTGCGGGTCATGCTCGCGCAGCAACTGCCAGGCGCTGCGGCTCGGCGCGGCTTCGCCGGTAGCGAACAGGGCGAAGTTGATGCCGTGCTGGTTGCTGCGAATAAACCAGTGCCACTGGCCGTTCAGGATGCCGTGGTCGACATCATATTCGTGGCCTTCTTCGCGAGGGGCCACGCAGCTGAACGCGGCTTGTGGGGTGGCAGCATCCAGCACCCAGGCTTCGCTGGTGGTTTTGCTGCCCAGTTGCAGAATCAACTGGCGCTCGGAACTGCTGCGGTAGCAACTGAGGAAGAAACGACCGTCCGGCTCATGGAACACCTGTTCGGCAGCATCGCTGCCGAGGCGGTGGCGGTAGAGTTTGTGCGGGCGGTGGGTGTCGTCCAACTCGCCGAAGAACAGGGTCTGGCTGTCGTTGGTCCAGGTCATGCTGCCGTCGCAGTTCTCGAACGGCAGCTCAATCAGGCTGCCGTCGGCCAGTTCCTTGACGAACAGCTGGTAGGTTTCCTCGCCGCTGGTGTCCAGGCTGTAGGCCAGGCGCTGGTGATCCGGGCTGATGCTGAAGGCGCCCAGCGAGATAAAGCCGCCAGCGGCCAGGGCATTGGGGTCGAGCAGCAGCTGTTCGCTGACCTCATCGACCGTCAGTGAGCCATCAGCGGGTTTGCGGCAGCGGTAATGCCGTGGGTACTCATCGCCAGCGGTGGTGCGCTGGTAATACAGATAAGGGCCCCAGGGCGATGGCAGGCTGAGGTCGGTTTCGCGGATGCGCCCCTTGATCTCCTGAAACAGTGTTTCGCGCAGTTGCAGTTGCTCACTGAACTGCTGTTCCAGGTAGGCATTTTCCGCTTTGAGGTAATCAAGCACCTCAGCGTTGTCGCGGTTTTCCAGCCAGCGGTACGGGTCGGCAGCGTTGTCGACGCGGGCGATGGGGGCGTGGGACATGAAGCAACTCCTGTAGATGACGGCCGACAGCGGGGACGCCGAAGCAGGCAAAAGCCGTTATCATAAGCGCCACTTCGCCCGTCGGCTGCTGAAATCTGCGCGCTTATGCGCGTGCGCCGCCCGGTCTTCAATGCCAGAGAATTTGCGCTTTATGACTGAAAACGACTACCTGCTTGCCTGGGGCGCCTACCTGCTGGCGGCTCTTGGTTGCCTGTTGGTGTGGTTTCGCCTGACCAGTTGGATGTGGCGTTACCTGCGTGAGCCGCTGCGCGTGCTGGTGCTGGTGCTGCTGTTCAGCCCGACGATTGTTGACCCCGGTAAAGAGCAGTTCGCGCCTGCAGTGGCGATCACCGCCATGGATCTGTTACTGGATGTGGGTAACAACGCTTGGCGCGCGGTGGCAGATCTGAGCATGTATGGCCTGATCATGTTTACCCTGTACCTGCTGTTTGTCGCCGTGCGCTGGCCCGTGGAGCGCTGGTGGCAGGCGCGCAAGGGGCCAGCGCCGATTGCCGACGACGAGCCGACCCTGCGCGAGATGATGTCGCGCGACGAGCAGGATTTTGGTGACACCCGTTACGATGCCCGTGGCGACCGTCGCCTGCGCGTAGAGCCACGTTTGTAAGCTGATGCGGCGTCGCCCGACGCCGCTGCCCTTGCGCCAACGCACACAGCCGTTCAGCATGGCCCAGCAGAAATAAGGAGCGGGTTATGGAGTGTGTGTTCTGTGCAATTGCCGCTGAGCAATTGCCTGCCGAGCGTATTTATGAGGACGAGCACTTTATCGTCCTGCTGGATATCTTCCCCCTGCGCCCGGCCCATGTGCTGATTGTCAGCCGCGAACATGCGCCCTTTCTCAAAGACCTTTCCACTGCTGCCTGTGAGCAGTTACTGCCACTGGCGCAGCGCATGACCGCTGCCTTACGTGCGGCTGGCTATGGCGAGCAGGGCATCAATTTTCTGATCAATGACGGGCCGACCTCCAATCAGCATGTGCCGCACCTGCATCTGCACCTGATTCCACGGCGCCGCGGCGATGTCACGCAGCTGCTGTGGCGAGCCCTGACGCGTTTTCTGCCGCTGGCGCGCAAACGCATCGAATCGCGCCTGGCGATTGAGGCGCAGCAACTGCGCGAGGCGTTGCGCAATGTGTGAATTGCTGGGCATGAGCGCCAATGTGCCGACCGATATCGTCTTCAGCTTTACCGGCCTGATGCAGCGCGGCGGGCGAACTGGTCCACACCGCGATGGCTGGGGCATCGGCTTTTACGAGGGGCGCGGCCTGCGCCTGTTTCAGGACCCGCGCGCCAGCAGCGAATCAGAGGTGGCGCAGCTGGTACAGCGCTACCCGATCAAGAGCGAAGTGGTGATCGGGCATATACGTCAGGCCAATGTCGGCCGTGTCTGCCTGGCCAATACCCATCCGTTCGTACGCGAGATGTGGGGGCGTAACTGGTGCTTTGCGCACAACGGCCAGTTGGCCGATTTTGCCCCGCAACTGGATAACTACCGGCCGATTGGCGATACCGACAGCGAAGCGGCTTTCTGTGATTTGCTCAATCGCCTGCGCCAGGCCTTTCCCGAACCGATGGAGGTAGAGGAATTACTGCCCACCTTGGTCAGTGCCTGCGCCGGGTATCGTCAGCACGGCGTGTTCAATTGCCTGCTCAGTGATGGCGACTGGCTGTTCAGTTTTTGCAGCAGCAAGCTGGCGCATATCACCCGGCGCGCCCCGTTTGGCCCCGCGCATCTGAAAGATGCCGATATGCAGGTGGATTTTCAGGCGGAAACCACGCCCAATGACGTGGTCAGCGTGTTGGCCACTGAGCCGTTGACTGATAACGAGAGCTGGACGCTTTACCAGCCGGGCGAGTGGCGGTTGTGGCGCGGTGGTGAATGTGTGGCACAAGGTCTAACGGACTGAATTGGGGGAGGGGACATGTTTAGAAGCTATGTGCGGTTGGCCTTGTTTGCCCTGGGTTTGCTGGTTGGGGTGCAGGTGCCGGGGTTTATCGACGACTACAGCAAGCGCGTCGAGGCCCATCGGATTGAATCCGAGCAAGGCCTCAAAGGCTTCCGGGAAACGGCGAAGCGCTTTTTCAAAGGCGATCTGGTGGCCCTGGTCGGCCATTACCAGGCCAGCGCTGACCCGGTAATGCGCAGTGACGCGCAGAGCCTGGGTACGCTGGTCGAGCGTTCGGCATTCCTTGAGCGTGAATCCAAGGCCATGCAAGGGCCCTGGTACGGCCAGGTCTGGCATCTGGCTACCGCAGCAGACCATGAGTTGCTGGAAGAAACCTTTGCCGCCTACCGCTACCAGGTGCTGCTGGCCCCCGAAGCCATCGCCTGGGGCATTGCCTGCGCCATGTTGCTGGCCTGGCTGCTGGAAAGCCTGGCGCTGCTGGTCGGCATGCTGTTTGGTGCGGGCCGCAGCCAGAAGGTGCAGCAGCGGCATTGGCGCTAAGTTGCATCACTCTCAAGGGCTCGCAAGAGCCCTTGTTGTTTCTGCTGATAAACCGCTTCTAAGCCTACTGGCCGGGTGAAACCGGCGTGGCGAGTGCCTGCTTGCTAGGGTGAACATCCTCGGCAGCAGGTGCGGGCTGAACAGGCACCGTTTTACGCCGCGACACCAGCAACACCCCCGCCAGTACCAGGCCAGCCCCCGCCAGTTGGGCGAACGACACCGGCTCCGATAACAGCACCCAGGCGAAGACAATCGTCAGGATCGGCCCCAGCGTGCCAATCAGCACGGTACGCGCCGAGCCAATCAGGCGCAGTGCAGCCGATTGCCAGAATATCGGCAGCACGGTGGAGAAAATCGCCATCGCCGCGCTGTAGGCGTAGACCTCAAGCGGCAGTTGCAGTGCGCTAAACGGTTGGGTAGCGAGGAAATGCAGCTGCGTGGCAAAGGTGGACACGATAATCGCCAGGGCCGCGAAGCGGATGGTGCCCAGCCGATGAATCGCCACTTCGGCCCCCGAGCTGTACAGCGCGTAGGACAACGCAGAGCCGAAAACGAACGCCGCGCCGATCAGCACCACCTTGAGGTCTTCTGCCACCTGCAGGTCATGGGCGAAGGCCAGGCCGATACCGGCGTAGGTCAGCAGCAGTGCGGCAATCTGACGTTTCTCCAGGCGCTTGCCCATAAACAGCACGACGATCAGCACGGTCATGGTTGGGTAGATAAACAGAATCAACCGCTCCAGCGCCGCGGAGATGTACTGCAGGCCGATGAAGTCGAGGATGCTGGCGCCGTAGTAGCCGAGCAGCCCCAGCGCCACCAGCATGCCCCAGTCTTTACGCGTTAGCGGCGGCGCCGCGCGGCACAGCCACAGCGTGGCCCAGAGGGCGATGGGCAGGGCAAAGCTCATGCGCAGGGCGAGCAGGGTGACGGCATCCACCGGCGCGGCGGCGTAGGCCAACTTGACGAAGATGGCTTTGAACGAGAAGCCAAAGGCGGCAAGGATCGCCAGTGCGATACCCACGCGTTCAGTTGACCAGGTTTTCCATGGCATCTTGGGGGGAGTCCTTAAGTGTTGTGCTGCGCCGAATGATGAAGGGTATAGAATTGCCTTGGAATTGGCTTTTCTATAACTGATCGTTCGGATTTAACTAACGCTATGCAGTATGACCTGACTGATCTGCGCCTGTTTGTCGCCATCGCCGAGGCGAAAAACCTCACCCGTGGGGCTGAACGCGTGCACCTTGCGGCCTCGTCGGCCAGCCACCGCATGCGCTTGCTGGAAACGTCGATCGGCACACCGCTGCTGCTGCGTGAGCCGCGTGGGGTCAGCCTGACCCGTGCCGGCGAGGCGTTGCTGCGCCATGCGCGCCAGGTGTTTGCTCAGCTTGAGCAGATGCATGCCGACCTGACCCCATACGCCAAAGGCGTGCGTGGGCATGTCAGCCTGTGGGCCAACACCCACGCCACCCATACCTTTCTGCCCGACAGTCTGGCGACTTTTCTGCAGCGTCATCCGCAAGTCAGTATCTCTCTGGAGGAACACACCAGCCCCGATGTACTGATGGCGGTGGCGCGTGGTGAGGTGGAAGTTGGCGTGGTGGCGGGGACGATTGAAGGTGCCGAGGTTGAGCTGATTCCATACCGAGCCGACCGCCTGGTGCTGATTGCCCCGACTGAGCACCCACTTGCCGCGCTTACCAGCAGCCTGTTTGCCCAGGTGCTGGATTATCCCTTCGTCATGCAGCATTCAGGTTCGGCGATTCACACCTTCACCATGAATGCTGCCGCCGCGCTGGGGCGACATCTGGATGTGCGGATTCAGGTGCGCAGCTTTGAGGCGGTGTGTCGCATGGTCAGTGCAGGCGTGGGTATCGGCATGGTGCCGCGCAGTGCCGTAACGGCAGGGGCACCGCTCGCGGTGATTGAGCTGGAAGAACCCTGGGCACAGCGGGACTTGAAGGTCTGTGTGCGCAAGCGCGAGCTGTTGTCAGGATTTGCTGCGGAGCTGGTCGACTGCCTGACCGCTAGCAGTACGGCAGGCTAAACAAAACGGGCCCTGTTGGGCCCGTTGGCCTTACTTGGAGAGAAAGCGCATGCCTTCTTCCAGACCTTGCAGAGTCAGTGGGTACATCTGGTCTTCCACCAGCTCGCGCATGATGTTGGTCGAGGCGGTGTAGTTCCAGGTGTCCTTGGGGTAGGGGTTGATCCAGATAAGCTTTTTGTACTTCTCCATAAAGCGCTTGATCCAGACGTAACCCGGCTCCTCGTTCCAGTGCTCGACGCTGCCGCCGGCCTGGGTGATCTCGTAAGGGGCCATGGCCGCATCGCCGACAAACACCACTTTGTAGTCCGCACCGTACTTGTGCAGCAGGTCCTGGGTGGAGAAGCGCTCGGAGGTGCGACGCAGGTTGTTCTTCCACACCGACTCGTACACGCAGTTATGGAAGTAGAAATACTCCATATGCTTGAACTCGGTCTTGCAGGCGGAAAACAGCTCTTCGCAGACCTTGACGTGGGCGTCCATCGAGCCGCCGATGTCGAACAGGATCAGCAACTTCACCGCATTGCGCCGCTCCGGGCGCATCTGGATATTCAGCAGGCCGCCGTCTTTGGCGGTGTGGTCGATGGTGCCGTCCAGGTCCAGCTCATCCTGCGCGCCCTGGCGGGCGAACTTGCGCAGGCGGCGCAGGGCCACCTTGATATTGCGTGTGCCCAGCTCGACCTGATCGTCGAGGTTCTTGTACTCGCGCTGATCCCAGACCTTGACCGCCTTGCCCTGACGTTTGCCGGCATCACCGACGCGAATGCCTTCCGGGTTGAAACCGCCTGAGCCGAACGGGCTGGTACCGCCGGTGCCGATCCACTTGTTGCCGCCTTCGTGACGTTCCTTTTGCTCTTCGAGGCGCTTCTTGAACTCCTCGATCAGCTTGTCCAGGCCGCCGAGGGATTCGATCTTGGCGCGTTCCTCGTCGGTCAGCGAGCGTTCGAACTCCTTGCGCAGCCACTCATCGGGGATCAACGCCTCGATGTGCTGGTTGAGGTTTTCCAGGCCCTTGAAGTAGGCGCCGAACGCGCGGTCGAACTTGTCGAAATGCCGCTCGTCCTTGACCAGGATGGTGCGCGAGAGGAAGTAGAACTCGTCCATATCGGCGAACACCACGTTGTGTTTCAACGCGTTGATCAGGTCGAGCAGCTCGCGCACCGACACCGGCACCTTGGCGGCACGCATTTCATTAAACAGGTTGAGCAGCATGGCTGCGCCCTCGTGAATTCAACTGACTATGGCGCTAGGAGCGCCGCTCCAATGGCAGGCCATCGTTGATGGCGTACCAGTCGGCCTTCGATTCCGGAAAAATATGCTTTTGCGCGATTTCACCCACTGGCGTATCGAGCGTGCCCAGCGCGACTGACAGCCAGTTCGGGTAGGGCTGTTCGCTGTACCACTGCAGGGTCGAGCCACAGTGCTTGCAAAAAGTCCGTATCACGCCTGGCGAGGACTGGTAGATGCCCAGTGATTCCTCGCCTTGGGTGAAGTGGAAATCCTTGCGCCGCACATTGGCGTAAGTGGCGAATGCCGCGCCATGGGCTTTGCGGCACATCGAACAGTGGCAATGAGTCGCCGACTCGATCGGCGCGTCGATGCGGTATTTCACTGCAGCGCAAAGGCAACTGCCGCTGTGCATGGATTCGCCTCCCACGGCCAATGCTTAACGCGAAGCGCGACGGCTCATAAAGGCCAGGCGCTCAAGCAGCTGCACATCCTGCTCGTTCTTCACTAAAGCACCGGCCAGAGGCGGGATGGCCTTGGTTGGGTCGCGTTCGCGCAGCACGGCTTCGCCGATGTTGTCGGCCATCAGCAGCTTCAGCCAGTCGACCAGTTCGCTGGTGGACGGCTTCTTCTTCAGACCCGGCACCTTGCGCACATCGAAGAACACGTCCAGCGCTTCGGCGACCAGATCCTTCTTGATGTCGGGGTAGTGCACATCGACGATCTTCTGCAGGGTCGCGCGATCCGGGAAGGCGATGTAGTGGAAGAAGCAACGACGCAAGAAGGCGTCCGGCAGTTCTTTTTCGTTGTTCGAGGTGATGATGATGATCGGGCGCTGCTTGGCCTTGATCGTCTCGTTGGTCTCGTAAACGTAGAACTCCATCTTGTCGAGTTCCTGCAACAGGTCGTTGGGGAACTCGATGTCGGCCTTGTCGATTTCGTCGATCAGTAGAATGACGCGCTCTTCGGACTCGAAGGCCTCCCAGAGCTTGCCCTTCTTGATGTAGTTGCGTACGTCGTGAACTTTGTCGGAATCCAGCTGCGAGTCGCGCAGGCGGCTGACCGCGTCGTACTCGTAGAGGCCCTGATGGGCCTTGGTGGTGGACTTGATGTGCCAGGTGATCAGGCGCGCGCCAAAGGATTCGGCCAGTTGTTCGGCGAGCATGGTTTTACCGG
>Ga0247832_1005942_pt1 | contig 13740 bp, 12 predicted proteins | sample LaCruzMarch2015__10_FD_192407 | JGI IMG/M metagenome (GOLD analysis project Ga0247832, IMG submission 192407) | Freshwater microbial communities from meromictic Lake La Cruz, Castile-La Mancha, Spain - LaCruzMarch2015_4m | ecosystem: Environmental > Aquatic > Freshwater > Lake | place: Spain... | reverse complement strand
AGGCCGTTCAGGCAAGCTTGGATGCAAGAATAAAACATGTAGTTCCTGTCCATTGGGGTAGTTTTGCCTTGGCTTTGCATCCGTGGAAAGAGCCTATAGATCGCTTTACACAAGAAGCAAAAAACTATAACTTATCACACGCCACGCCATTGTTGGGTGAACTATTCCACCATGAAATTAAGCCTGAAAGATTTACATGGTGGAAAGATATTCAATAAAATCAACCTTTAACTGGAATCATTGTTGCTATGCTTGTATCGCCATAATCGATTAATTTAACCCTTAAAGTATCGGGATTCAATTTCAAAATTTCAAAAGTCATTGTCTCGCCATGACCTTTCAATTTGGCTTCATCAAATTTTATAAAATTATCCTCTAAGGTATACATTGCCGAATCTAAACCATCGATTGAAGTCATGTAAGCAACTCCATTGGGCATAAACTCCATTAGGGTGTTTTCTAACGCTGTTTGTTGCTCTTTGAGCGAATGTTCAAGATCAGAACGCAACAGCATTTTTACGCTATCTAAATTGATTGTAGAACGTAATTCAGCATCTTGAGCCCCCAAGGTATCAATATATTGTTGCATACTCGCTACTTCTTGATCCATGGTAGCATTTTGAATTGAAATTGTTTTCCATTTTTTACATAAAACGTCCTTTTGGCTTGATTTACATCCTATTAAACCAGCAGTAAGTGCAGCAATTGCTAATGAAATGTTTATAATTTTTGCGTTCATTGTGTAAAATTAGCCTATTAAATCTAAATTTAAAATTTAATAACATGTACCTTTGCGCCCACAAACAAGAAATTTAGAAAGATAATGAGTACTACAACTTTAGAACCTCAAATGGAAGCCCCAACGATGAACGGCACTAGCTATGCATCACACATTAAAAATGTAACTGTAATTGGTGCAGGTACAATGGGTAATGGTATTTGCCACGTATTTGCACAATGCGGATACAATGTCAGCATGATGGATGTATCGCAAGATGCAATGAATCGTGCGATAGCAACTATTGGCAAAAATATGGATCGTCAAATTGCAAAAAATGCAATAACAGAAGACGATAAATTAAATGCGTTGAGCAACATCAAAACCTACACATCAATGCAAGATGCATTGGCTGATGCTGATTTGGTGGTAGAAGCTGCAACAGAAAATATCGATTTGAAATTGAAGATATTCGAACAATTAGATGCTCTAGCACCTGAAAAATGCATTTTAGCAACGAATACATCGTCAATTTCAATTACTCGAATTGGATCGCATACTAAGCGTATGAATAAAGTAATTGGAATGCACTTTATGAATCCTGTACCTGTAATGAAATTGGTAGAAATTATCAATGGTTATGCGACTGATAAAGCTACAACAAATGCAATCATCGAATTGTCAAAAGCAATCAACAAAGTACCATGTGTTGTCAATGATTACCCAGGTTTTATTTCTAATCGTATTTTGATGCCAATGATCAATGAAGCCATCCTTTCTTTACAAGAAGGTGTTGCTGATGTTGAAGATATCGATACCATCATGAAATTAGGCATGGCGCATCCAATGGGTCCGTTACAATTAGCTGATTTTATTGGTTTGGATACTTGTTATAGCATCATGAACGTATTGCACATGGGCTTTGGTAATCAAAAATATGCCCCTGCAACACTTCTAGCAAACATGGTTCAAGCAGGATTTTTAGGTGTTAAATCTGGTGAAGGTTTTTACAAACACACACCGGGTAGCAAAGAACTTGTCGTGAGTGAGCGTTTTGCACACAAAAAATGGGTTCCTTAGTCGATTTATTTTTATTAACTATAATTCTAAAAACATGACTCGAAAGTGTCATGTTTTTTTTATTCTAAAATTTTATGTATTTGGGAAATAAAATCTACAACCTTTACCTTTGAAGTCTATGTTCGAGTTTAAACAATTCAAAATACACCAAGATCGATGTGCACAAAAAGTAACTGAAATTGCATGTATACAAGGGGCTTGGACTCCTATTAGCCCCGAACAAAAGCAGGTTTTAGATATTGGAAGTGGTACAGGCTTATTGAGTTTGATGCTCGCACAACGATTTCCTCACATTCAAATTGATGCATTAGAACTAGATGCATTAGCTTTCTCTCAACTCGAGGAAAATATCAATGCATCACCATTTACAAACCAAATAAAACCTTTATTTGGTGATGTAAAAACATTTGACAATAATAAAAAATATGATTTTATTATCGTAAATCCACCTTTTCATGAAAAACAGTTGACAAGCAACAATTCACGTAAAAACCAAGCTTGGCATTCTGACGAATTGAATTTATTTCAACTCATCACTGCAATTAAACGACTAATACATAAAGATGGTGTTTGTTCTATATTGCTTCCAAGCTATAGACAAACTGAATTGATACAAACATGCGAAGAATTCAACCTCTATCCTTCCACAATATTAGAAATTGCACATTCTGAGAATCATCCTGTCAAATTGAATATTTGTCTTTTTTCATCAATAAAAAATACAATAGAAATAACTCGATTTGATATTAAAAAAGATCAAGAGTATACTAAAGCAATGCGAAGTTTAATGCAAGCATTTTATCAAAAATGTTGAGGGCGTTCTATATCTACTCGGGTTAAATTTAGATTAGAAACTGGCGAAACAACTAAAGGATATTTTTCAACAGTAACGTATGAAGAATCCAAACCAAATCCTTTCTCTTCGCTCAACGATATTTTTTTCAACATAAAATACAACTTCATAATGATACGTTCCAATAATGGTAAATCATTGTCGTGCGATAAGAATTTTTCCATGACGATAAACTGCCAGTCTCCTGCTACTTTATTTTTTTGTAGTGAAGTATATCGACTCGTTATATTAACCTCTCTATTAGCAACCATATCTGCTACCACTTTTCTAAACATGAGATTAATACGTTGTTCCTCACGGAAACCAAGTCTAAATTCAATACGGATAATTTCATTCGGGATAATAGTTTCAACAACATAATCCGTTCGATATGGTTCATCTACTACATCTACATGTACAAACCAATATATGTCTGCACGCTTAGGCTTCTTGTTTAAGATCGAATAAATGATTTTGTGTTCTATTTCTTTAGGATTATTAGCACTGGTTAAATACACTAAGTGTGTCGCATATTTTGGGATACTCAAATCATTGCTCAATTCTTGTAACATGTGCATATGGTCGTCCATTTTGACAAACTCAACGTATCTATTTTTAATTTTTCGAGATTTAAACCATACAAACATGATGCAAAACATAAATCCAGCAACAAAAAAGGTTGCATATCCACCATGTGGAAATTTAATAATATTCGCTATTAAAAAAGAAAGTTCTATTGCTAAGTAAACGCCTAAAAACAAATATATCCAAGTCATTTTAACCCGTTTGATAACCATGAAATTGGCAAACAAAATCGTACTCATCAACATGGTAAGTATAATGGCTAATCCATAGGCTGCCTCCATATTGCTTGAACTTTGAAAATAAAGAACAACGAGTACACATCCTATATACATGAACGTATTTAGACCTGGAATATACAATTGACCTTTGGCATCTGAAGGGAAATTAATTTTCATTTTAGGCCATAGATTTAAACGAGTAGCCTCACTTATAAGTGTAAATGAACCTGAAATCATAGCTTGACTAGCTATAATAGCGGCAAATGTGGCGATAATAACTCCTGGAATGACAAACCAAGTCGGCATTAAATCGTAAAATGCATTCACTCCCATTTTCTCAACTACATCTGGCGTCAAAACTAAGTTTTTGCGATGCGAAAGCAAATAAGCTCCTTGACCAAAATAGTTTAACATCAATGTAATTTTGACATAAACCCACGAAAGTCTAATATTGGGTCTACCACAATGTCCAAGATCAGAATACAACGCTTCAGCACCTGTGGTACAAAGAAATACGGCACCAAGCAACCAAAAGCCTCCAGGATAATGTGTTAAAAATTGGATGGCATAATATGGATTAATCGCATTGAAAACACTCCAATCATAACTCAAATTGGCAATACCCAAGATAGCTAGCATTGTAAACCAAACAAACATAACTGGTCCAAACAACTTACCTATAGATGCTGTACCAAACTGTTGCATAAAAAAGAACAAGCTGATAATAACCAACACAATCGAAACAATAGTTCCTTGTGGCATATCGTGTAAAGGTTTTAACTCCCTCAAGCCTTCTATAGCAGATGTAATCGAAATTGGCGGTGTAATAATTCCATCTGCCAATAAGGTAGCGCCCCCAATCATAGCTGGTATGACCAACCATTTTTTTCGGCGACGAACTAAGGCGAAAAGTGCAAAAATACCGCCTTCACCTTTATTATCTGCATTGAGTACAAGCCACACGTACTTTACAGTTGTCTGTAAAGTAATAGTCCATAAAATACACGATAAACTTCCAATAATTAGATTATCATCTACTAATCGTCCTTTTATAATAGCATTGAAAACATATAAAGGGGATGTACCTATGTCTCCGAAAATAATACCAAACGCTATTAAAACACCTGCTGCAGTTGCCTTGTTGAGATCAATATGCTTTCCCACCTGAATGTAGATTTATTTAAATAGCAAATATAGCTGTAAAAGAAACTCTTATTCAAATTTCAAATAATAATCCTTAAAATATTCTTAAATAAACTTGATAGAACTAACTTTTCAAAGAGAAATCTATCTCAGCAATACCAAATTTGGCAATACACCTAAAACAATGATAATTATCGCATTCAAAATCAAGAAGGCTTTTTCTATTGTTGTAGTTGGCTCTGATAATTCAGCATCACCAGTTTTAAAATACATACTGATGATAACACGGAAATAATAGTAAGCACTTACAGCTGCCATAAGCACAGCAAATATTACAAGTCCAATCATTTTGCCTTGTTCTACTGCTGCACTCAACACAAAATATTTTGCAAAAAATCCACCTGTCAATGGAATACCTGCCAAGGAGAACAAACAGATCGTAGCTGTAAAGGCCAATACTGGTTCTTTTTTAGCTAAGCCATTGAAACCTTCATAGGTATAATCTTTCATTTTGATAATAACAGCAAACATGCCCAATGAAGCCAATGTATAAGCTACAGTGTACAACATGATACCTTGCCAAGAAGTAGCATTAAATGAAAAAATAGCAAACAACATAAAACCAGCCTGAGCAATGGATGAATATGCCATCATACGCTTTACACTTTGTTGATAGACTGCTGTTATATTACCAATCAACAATGTCATTGCAATCATGAATGCAATACTGATTTGCCAAGCATCGCTAATGTTGCCAAATGAGAAATGAAACAATCGAATAAATGCCAAGAAAATACTCACTTTCACTACCGTAGCCATAAATGGGGTAAAGGCTGTTGGACTTCCATCATACACATCTGGCGTCCAAAAGTGAAACGGTGCAGAAGAGGATTTGAAACCAAATGAAACAATTAAAATTAATATTCCAATCAACGACATAGAACTCATGCCTGATAATTGTTGAAATTGGTCTGTAAATTTAGGGCTAAGTATATCAAAACTACCTGTAGCGCCATATATCAAAGCAACACCCATCAACAAAATTCCAGTACTAAAGGAACCCATTAAAAAGTATTTCAACGAAGCTTCATTACTTTTCAAACTATTTTTATCACTTCCAGCCAAAATGTACTGTGGTATAGATAGAATTTCAATACCTACAAACAATATCAATAAATTGGTATAAGTCGATAATAAGTAAACACCACACATGATGAAAAACATCAAAGCAAAATACTCTGCATCGTTTTTACCTACTGAAGCAATATGTTTGTGAAACAATAAAAAATACATCAGCAAACATCCTGTAATGAGCACATTAAACCAAGCAGTATAACTATTTAGTTCTATCATTCCAAAATAACTGGTGTTGCCCATACCCATTAAATAATTGTCATAGAGGCTGCCACCTAGCAAAACCACCGCTCCGAGTATAGCAATCCATTGAATCTGTTTAGACTTGTTTAGCACTAAGCCAGACAACATCATTACTACACCCAATAAAGCCGATATTACAATAGCATTCATTTTTCGATTATCTGTTTATTATGCCGTTAAGCAAAGGTTTAGTTGTGTTAAAAATTAGAGTTTACAAGTCCCATCAATACATCAGGATAGATGCCTAACCATATAATTAATCCTATGACTACTGCCAATGCTACCCACTCATTTGTTGTTAAATCCTTGAAATTTTCTGTTGTTGGTTTCAATTCTCCATAAGCCACTTTTTGTATCATACCCAAGGTATAAACTGCGGCTAGTATAATACCCAAGCCTGCAACAACGGTGAACACAATACGATAAGAAGAGATAGAATTAAATAAGCCATTGAACATCATAAATTCACCGATAAAACCATTGGTTAGCGGAAGTGCAATATTTGCCAACGAAATCACAACCATTGCAATAGTAAATGCAGGAGCTATTTTCGCAATACCGCCCATTTCTCGCATATCTTGGGTATTCAACCTATGTTCAAGGATACTGACTATTATCCAAAGTCCCAATATATTAATACCGTGATTAAACATTTGGATAGCGACACCCTGCATGCCGATAATTTGAATGGAGAATATTGAGGCACACATCAAACCAATATGCGCTATCGATGAATAAGCAATCAAACGTTTGATGTTAGTTTGTACCATAGCCATCAAAGAAGCATAAACAATACCGATGACAGCAAGCAACATGACAATATTCATCCAATGTCTGCTACCTTCGGGCAACACTGGCAATAACCAACGAACGACAGCAAACAAACCCATTTTGACCATCAATGCACTAAGTACAACTGTAACTGGCGTTGCACTTTGTTCGTAAGCATCAGGTTGCCAAGTATGAAAAGGGAAAATAGGCATTTTGATTGCAAATGCGAGGAACATCAACCAAAACATCCATTGTTGTTCGCTAGGCGGCATTGTACTACCTACACTGACAAATGAATTCCATGAAAAAGAATGAATTGGTGTTTGTTGGTAAATCAACAACATTGCTATCAACATCACTAAACTACCCACAAATGTGTAGACAAAGAATTTGAATGTAACTGGAATACGTTTTGGTCCACCATATAATGAGCTTAAAAAGTAAACAGGAATTAGAGCAACCTCCCAAAACACATAGAACAACAATGCATCTTTAGCTAAAAATACACCCATTAAACCAGCTTGAGCTAAAAGCATAAGCCCGTAAAAACGAGCTGCTTTTTCAGGCTGCTTGTTAAACATTGAGATAAAAAGAACCGGAAAGGCAATTGCAGTCAAAATGACCATCAACAAGGATAGACCATCTTCTAAAGCCAAAGAGAAAGTTGCGCCAAGCGCTTCAATCCATGGATAATTAAATACAAGTTCCGTTTGACCTGGATGTATATAAAAATAATAACTGGCTAAACCTAGCACGAGCGTTGCAAAGGAAAATCCTGTAGCAATATACGATGCACTTTTGTCTGACGTAAGCATAGTAGCTAAACCGCCAAGTAAAGGTATCAATATGAGTAAAACGATCAACATGTTTTATTCTGTTTGAAGATGAATCTTCTTTTAAAAGTTAAAATTTATTATAGACCAATTGTATGACAAACATCATTACGATACCAATGACAATTAAAAATAAATACAGTCCTACCAATCCACTTTGTAATAAACGTAAACGCGTACTACCAAACTGAATCAATCGGCCTACTCCATTGACAATGCCATCTATACCCGATTTTTCTATAAATCGCTCTGCAAATGCACTAAAAGCATACAAAGGTTTAATAATTATTGTTTGATACAATTCGTCGATATACCATTTTTGTTCAAAAAAGCTTGCTAATCCTTTGGCTTCGTCGGCTTGATTGTATTTTTTGTACCCAAACCAAGCAATAACAATACCTATAGTTGCAATTAACACTGCAACTCCCATCAATATAAGTTCATTTTGATGTGAAAGATGTGGAACCATTGCTTGACTACCTACTGTTTGAATCAGTACTGGTGATAAAAAAGCATGTAATGCATGATGACCGCCCAATACTTCTGGAATTCCAATAAAACCACCTACAATAGACAGAATAGCTAAAACTATTAAAGGTAATGTCATCAATGCTGGACTTTCATGTGGATGTCCCTTTCCACGATATGTACCAAAGAATGTAATGAACAATAATCTAAACATATAGTATGCAGTCATTAATGCTGCAAGCATACCCAGTATCCAAAATACTTTCCCATATACAGGATAAGTAAATACGTGCATCATGATTTCATCTTTGGAAAAGAACCCACTCAATGGAGGAATACCAGCAATAGCGATACAACCTATTAAAAATGTCGCATAGGTTGTTTTCATGTATTTTTTCAAACCACCCATAAAACGAATATCTTGTTCACCATCGACAGCGTGAATAACAGAACCTGAACCTAAGAAAAGTAAGGCTTTAAAAAAAGCATGTGTAACAACATGAAAAATGGCTGCTGTATAAGCGCCTACGCCCAAAGCCATAAACATAAACCCTAACTGACTGACAGTAGAGTATGCCAATACTTTTTTAATATCATTTTGTTGTGTAGCAATCGTAGCCGCAATCAAAGCAGTTGCTAATCCTACAATTAATATGACATGTTGTGCCAATGGCGCTAAAGAATAAATAAAATGACTTCGAGTAACCATATAAACACCAGCAGTTACCATCGTAGCAGCATGTATCAAAGCTGAAACAGGTGTAGGACCCGCCATCGCATCTGGAAGCCATGTAAACAAAGGTACTTGAGCACTTTTACCAGTTGCACCAACAAATAAACACAATGCCACTGCTGTAATAAAAGTTGGATCCAAAGTATCGTGCGCAATTAAATATTGTAATGCTTGAAAATCAAGCGTTTGATATCGAGAAAACAATAAAAAAATTCCAATTAGAAAACCTAAATCCCCTATTCTATTCATGATAAATGCCTTCTTAGCAGCATCAGTGTAATTATTGTTTTTGTACCAAAATCCTATTAATAAATAAGAACAAAGTCCAACGCCTTCCCAACCAATAAACATGATCAAGTAATTACCTCCAAGTACTAAAATAAGCATGGAGAATACAAATAAGTTTAAATATGAAAAGAATTTACCATAGCCATCATCATGTCCCATATAGCTAATGGAATACAAATGAATCAAAAATCCAATACCAGTAATGACTAATAAAAAGATACTGTTTAGCTGATCAACCTGAAAATCAAATCCAATTTGCATTGAATTTGTATTGATAAAATGGAACAAATGAACGACCCCATTTTTAGCAGCTTCTTCAGTTTCACCGCCAACTGCACCCTTAGTAATATCTAAAAATACAAGTAATGAAACGACAAAAGATGCCAAAATAGCAGCAGATGCTATCCAGCCTGCAGAATGACCCAATTTATTTCGACCTAAGCCTGTAATTAAAAAGCCAATGAGCGGAAACAGAGGTACTAACCAAACAAAATCAATCATCGCTGTATACTTAGTTTTTTAATCGGTTTAAAATATTGATATCGATCGAACGAACTTTTCGGTACATCGTCACAATAATAGCCAGTCCTACACTCACTTCAGCTGCGGCAACAACCATGATGAAGAACACAAATATTTGTCCATTCGAATCATTGTGCATTTTGCTAAATGTAACCATCAAGAGGTTCACAGCATTCAGCATCAATTCCACACACATCAAAATGATAATGGCATTTCTACGCATTAATACCCCCATTACACCGATACAAAACAGTGCTAGGCTTAGAAATAAATAATATTGTGTTGGCATTTTTTAAAAGTTGAGCAAAAATAAGGTTTCGAACTCAAAAATGATAATAGTTTCAGATTTGTTTTTGAAGAAAGTATTTTGCTTATCTCAATATTGGATAAATAAACATAAAATGACTCAGCAATAATGGGTTAATATATAGGTTTAATTAAAATACTGTTCAAATAGTATACTTCTTTAAAATGAATGATCCTATCTTAACTTAAGTACATTAATCCAAATCGTCTAATGAAAACCTGTTTCGCTTTGTAGACTCAGATTTTAAAATCTTAAACTTGTTTGACCAAACTATAATCAAAGGCACCATCAAAAATGTTGGCAATAACCATAGTATTGCACCAGGCAAAAAATCTATATTAACCACTAAAAAAGCAGTAACTGAAGCTATATAAGCACCAATCATTCGTTGAATATGAGTTAAAAGTCCAAAATTTTTGTATTTTGAATTTCCTCTTAGATTAATAATATCTTGAGAAACCATCATAATACTGATACCACCAAATACACATAAGACAGTTCCAAACCAGTTAATATGAGTTAGCATTACTATGCCTTTAAAAATTAGAAATGAACCAAAGAAAAACATTAATACACTTAATATCCAATCGTTCCACTTGACCCTTTTAGCTATTACCCTTCGTTTGATTTTTAAATATCGAACACCAGTACCTATCATATAAATAGTAAAAAAGCCTATTGTAAATAAGAATAAATTTTCTTTTAACACAGACATTGCTAGTTCAGAAAAAGAAGCGACAAGCATTGCAACTACAAAAACTAAACCAACTTGTTTATGAGCCCCGTCTCCTTTTTTGCGAATAATATTAGCAAGACCACTCAATAGCGAAACACTTCCACTTATAATATGAACAATTAGTAACGGTATAAATAAATTTTCCATAACTCAATTAAGATGCCACAAACCTACTATAAAAACCAAGTTTTGAATACCTTATTACATTATCATTTTGTAATATTATATAAACAAGGGAATAAATTATATAAGTTTTTTTACAAATATATAAATTATCTTAAATTATAACTTGTTTATTCCCTGACTCCTAGGCTATATGAATCCACAGAAACCTCAGATGCAGTTTTAACTACTTGCCAGGTATTGAGGTCTATTACATGAAAAAAACCATTCCTACCTGCACACTCTGAAATATGATGAGGTGCAGGACCAGTTGCGTCAGCATTTCTACTCGCTACATACAATAAATCTTTTTGATCATCAACTCCAATACCATGCGGTTGGTAAAATTTCTCATAAATTTTGCGCACTACTGTTAATGTATTCATATCAACCACATAAACAGAACCTTTAAACATTGGATAGACTGGATTTGAATCTTCTTGATTGGTAATGAAAAGTAAATTTCTTTTTTTGGAATATGTCATTGCCAATGGATGAATACCCATAGGAATTGCTCTCAACAATGAGTCTACACCTGCTGCCATTACCCGCAATTCGTTACTTGTCTGACAAGTCACAAAATACTTACTAAAATCTGGACTCATCAAAACCTCATGAGGATCTTGCAATTGTGGGGTTGTGACGGGTAAAGCCCCTTTCACCAACGAAATTTTATCCACTTGAGGAACCGAAGGTATAATTCTGTAAATCATGTTACCATATTGTGCTGTTGCATAAATAGTGTCATGTGTTTGCGAATAAGCTAAACCATGCGGAAAAGTAAATAATCCTGAACCTTGCAAAGTTTTGATAACACTCATTGTAATCAAATCGATTTCTACCAATTTGCCATTGCTAGAAAGGTCCGAAACAAAAGCTTTCTTTCCATCATAAGAAGTTACAATTACATTCCACATGGCTGGACCTATAAAGACTTCTGAAACCAAAGTATCATAATGGGCATCAAATTTTTGCACATAACTGCCATTCGTAAAACATAAATACCAATATTTCCCATCGGGCGAAACCGCAATCCGATGTGGTAATTCGATTTGATTCGGATCATGACCAACACTTACATAGCGCATCACTAAACGAGTCTCGGCATCCACGACACTCACAAGATCACAGCCTTGATTCGTTATATAAGCCTTGGCACGTGTAGTTGGATTCGATGCAAAAGGTATTTCACCATCTATAGAAGGACAACCTTCAGCTATCCATGTTTTAACACGCATCACTTCCTCGCGCGATAAAGCTTGTCCATTGATAGGCATTGTCGGACTCGATCGTATACCCAAATCATCATACGTATTAATAAACTGCAACAATGAAGATTGATTTACTGAAAAAGGAATCACCACCGAACCACTTACACCACCTTGCAGCAATGTTTCCCAAGTACTCATATTGAGGTTGGCTGCATTTTGATAGCTTTTAGCGTTATGGCAACCCGCTGTTGCACATTTGTTTACAAATATCTCCTCTATATCAGCTGGATAATGCGTATTCGTAAAAGCTGGGTCAATCATTTTTTGACATGCAAACCCCAGAATACTCAATATCCCAACTAAAACCATCCATGAATTACGTGTAGTATACATTGTAGCTCAAAGTTATAGAATTCAAATCAATTTATCGTTTTTTGAACTCAACATAACGCGCAATAATCTAAACTTGTATTGTTAATGAGATTGATATCTGCATTCCTAAATTTTGAATGAAGACTTTTTGGCGGCAATTCCTGCTATCCGCTCCAATCTTTTTACCTCAAAGCAGGTAAAAAGGATTTCCACTACTATCAGGGCCGCAATACAAGTTATACCAATTTGATTTTGGTAGCAGACCAAAATCTTACAGTGGTTTATGCCAATGTGAAAGATGTTAAGACCAATTTATTGGTCTGTTACATTTTTCCAATCGGTATTACATTTGCAATCAATATTTTTCCTTAAATTTTTAGTTTAGCCTTAATTATGATGAATGAGGTGGATTTTGCCCACCTCATTTTTATTAAAACCTTACTCATCCACTCCAGCATTTCACTATTTCACATTTACCGTTTACACATTCCTATTTTCACTTTACTCAATCCTATTTTACATCTTACACAATCCCATTTTTACTTTACACATTGCCTAATACATTATACACAATTGTAATATATTCAAGCACAAAGTCATTTGCTTTGAGCACAATTCATTTTGTGTTTTACTCAATGCTCCTAGACTCTTATTTTGTTAGCAACACTATAATTAAAACCAAGTCTATTTGAAAAGTTGTTTATATTAAAGTCAAAAGGAAATAAATTATTAAATAAAATCAAACGTTCGCTCGTAATACAGTTTAGATTCCCATTTTATTTTTGATTCAAATATTGGGTTTTATATGTTTATTTATACCCATTCCACTCAGCTTTTTCTTTATCATAGATAAAAAATAAACCATTGGCAAAAGCAACATTTAAAAAACTCTCACAAACGGTCCCTTCAGGAAATCTAAATACTTTAGAACGCATGCCCGTTTTCATATTGTACAAATCAATTTGATTTAACTCATAATTGAGCAATCCTATTTCTTGTTGCAGTATACCTGTAAATATCGGAACTGTATTGTAAAAAACAGGCAACTCACTTTCAAATTCGCTCAAAGAAAGTTCGTATGCATTGTTAATGCCTTTGCTAAAGTTAAACACCTCTTCTTCTTGTATTTTAGATCCATTGTTGGCATTATACGCAAATATGCCCGTGCCAGACAAGAAATACACCCTTGATTTGAGTCCATCAAAACATCCAACTGAATTTTCGCTAGGTTGGTTCATCCCTTCTACTATCGGCGTTACGTCAGTCTGTGAAAAAACTCATTCGGCTGCGTCAATCGAAGATAGATAAAACCAATCGAAAAGCAAAGTTGTAGGTATTATTTTTATGCTTATTATGAAATACCAACAAGGCATACCCCGCGAAC
>Ga0247832_1005938_pt1 | contig 13747 bp, 21 predicted proteins | sample LaCruzMarch2015__10_FD_192407 | JGI IMG/M metagenome (GOLD analysis project Ga0247832, IMG submission 192407) | Freshwater microbial communities from meromictic Lake La Cruz, Castile-La Mancha, Spain - LaCruzMarch2015_4m | ecosystem: Environmental > Aquatic > Freshwater > Lake | place: Spain... | reverse complement strand
TCCAACCGAATTTCATTTTAATACCTCTTTATTAATAAATGCCAAAGAAAAGATTGCCAGTCAGTGCATAAGACACTAAACCAGCAACTACACCAACCATAGCAGTTCTGGAATTCCAAATTTCTGCTTTTTCAGCATAAGTTTCTTTTTCGTATTCCATTTTATCCTCTGGGGTAATGTACATTTTTGGTTCGACAGCAAACATATTTTGACGATTGCCGTCTTCTGTTATGATCGTCATAATAAAAGATATTCAACAATATGAACTATACAAGATTTTTTGAGTTTTGTCAAGTTGATTGAGGTTCTGGTTCTGATATTTTTCCTAAGTACGGATCATAATCAAGCAATTCATCAATATTTAAATATGGTCCACTTTGTTTCCAGTAATTGAGAAGAGCATCATAACTTTGTTTATGAAATATATCAATATGTTCTGGATGTATAGAAGAACTTAAATCCAAAGAATATAAAAATAATGGTATGGTATATGTTTTACCAGAACCAAAAATCAAATCTTCAGAAACTGCTCTTGGTTTTACTTTATTGTCAAGTTTATATTTTTCGCCACGAATATGATTTTTGATAATTTTTCCTGCATGATGTCTTGTGATTAAATATGCAGCAGCAGAGAAATCATTAATAAAATGATTATGAAGTTTGATATGGATATTACCAGTACAGATAGTTGTCAATTGTACACAATCCCAATCATAAGGCAATTTTGAAAAAAAATCCTTCCAGGTAAAATTCCAATAACAAGCAATATCAAAAACAATATCATCTTCTACAATTAAAATATAATCTTCTGTGGTATTTTCATAAAAATGTTTAATTGCTTTTAAATGTGAAAGGCAACACCCAACTTCATTTTGTATCATATTATCCGGATAAGATCCCTTTAAATATAATGCTACATCTTCAATTCTACCATCGTAACCAGATATACGTGTATGATTTTCTATTTCCCAATACTTAAATTGGGTTTCCATATATTCGCGGCGTTTAGTATCGGAATCAAGATTCAACCACAAAATTGAAGGAAGACCTTTAATTTTAGGTATTGATTTATTTTTGTCCATTATTCAAAATATTTAATAAGTTTCTCTCTATCACCTTTAATATAAGTAATACATTCTTTCAAATCTTCTGGGAGATTGCTCCAAAGATTGCTCATTTCTTGTCCAGCAGTTTCTTTATTGTAGTTTGTTCCCTGTGCATGTTGAATTTTATGAGAATAATCTCGTATCACTGGTCTCTTCATAATAAATGATATTGCATTCATTACAAGATCCCAACCCCATCCCATCTTCATTAATTCTGCAGTCATAATTTTCGAAAGACCTCTTCTATAAAAATCAAAAACCACATCTCGGTGAATAAACCATACAGTTTCATCAGTGCAAGCAACCATCTTAATGTTGAGATCGTCAGACATCAATCCTTCAATGTCGGTTTGATCTGGCGTATACCACACATTAGTTACGTCTGGAGCATAAATTCCCCATTCATAAAGATTATAATATTTTCTTGCATCATTCACCAATTGTTCCCAATTATAATATTCAGTATCACCTTGAATATGAAGTAAAACTTTCTTATCATTTTCAAAAAGTTCTAATGCTTTATTGAATTGAGCACTGAAATAAGCATCATCTCCCAGATCAATCCACCCAGGACGAGTATTTTCTTCGTCACTATTGATAACAATTACTTTATCAAAAATCTGTTTCAGAGAATATTCAATAGCACATGTTTTTTCAAATTGATTTCTCCAGTTAAAGATAAAAGGTTGAATATCTTTCACTCTAACTTGAGGAAACCTTTCCAAATAACCTCTACTATTTAAATCTGCATGATCACCATGATCATTACTAGTCCCCAAATCTTGATATAAAATCTCAAGATATGAATTTAATATTCTTGCATAATTGGTAATATTAGAAGACTTACCAATAATGGTCTTACACATTGACAAAGTAGTTGCATCAATCAAAACTTCATCACCAGCTAAAATTCTTTCTGGCGTATTTGGTTCTGCTTGAATAGAGTAATGAAGACCAGCAGTACTCATAGTACGTTGATGATCATAATGATAGATTTTAATTTTTGGAAAATAATCTTTAAAATAATCTTTAAATTCATCAATTATATTTGTCTGATCAGTTGCAAGAAATATACAATCATACCCACCAGAGTTAAATTCTTCTTCTGTTGTTTTTAAATAATTTTCAACTGCAACAAATTCGGTATGACCAACACCATCTGTACCTCGATAATGAACACCTAAAGCATTTTTATATTGCTCTGAGGAAATAGCATCGATCTTTTCTTGCATTCTTTGATTATAAGGTATATGTTTTCTATACTTATCCAAATCAAGATCTCTGTAAGATGCCCAAGGATAATCACAATCCCAACCATCTTGAGAATTAAATGCTCTATCAGCAATGTCAGAAACTTTAGAAGAGTCAAACCAATTATTTGGATTACCATATAGCATAAACATTGATGGTGATACACACACATCATTCAAATCTATGCCCTTTTTTTCTAAGGTTCTCATACTCGTAAGTATGGTTAAGTAATTTGAAAGGAATCCACGATGTATTCCTTCTACTAATTTAATTTTAAATGCCATGTCAATCTCCTTTAATAATTCTGTAACTGTCTTCTTCAAAATGTTGTGTAGAAAATTCAAATAATTCTGTATCTTCTAAGGCATACATTTGATGCCTTAGTCCTTTGTAAATATGAAAATGATCTCCTTTCCTCAATACTGTTTTGCTGGCAGTATCAATACTATCATCATCGCCATATCTAAGTATAATTTTTCCAGATTGGATGTAAAATGTTTCATCTTTAAGAACGTGGTAATGCCAAGAACATTTTCTACCCTTGGCAAAGTATAATAACTTACCACAATATTCTTTGCTATTAACGATCCACTTTTCAAATCCCCAACCCTTAGGGACAAATTTAATTTTTGAAGAATTCATCTGAATTAATTCCTTTGTCATCAATGTAAAAATCGCCAGAGGGTTTTCCTAGAAATAATTCATGATATTTACATCCCCACAATCTCAATTGAATCTCTGTAATTTCATAAAATCTTGCTTTTGCCAGATCTGCGTTATTATTGTGCCGACCCATTCCTCTGGCAGTTAGATATACGATGCAGTTTCCTTCATCATATAACTTATTTATTTTATCTATTCTATCATAAATTGGAAAAGCATTTGCATAATTACCATCAGTAACTGATGTGCAAATAGTTCCATCAATGTCAACTACATATTTCATAGATATCTTGTTTTGTTAATACATAAGTTCCAAAATTTTGAACGGCAATCGATGCTGCCTTATTTGCATAAGGTATTGCTTTGTCTATTCTACCATACTTTAGATAAAAGTAAACCAGGGCAGAAAGAAATGTATCTCCAGCACCAACTACGTCAAATACATTGACTTTCTTTCCTGGATAATTAAATCCATTAAATTCTGCACCACCAGATCCTCTGGTAATAATTAAGTTGTCATGTTTTCTTTGAAGACGTTTTGATTCATCTTCATTAATTTTAATATAGCAATTTGTTTCTGGTAGATCTGTTTTTTTACTATCTACAAATACTGGGCAACGCGAAGTGAAAACAATATTAAATAACCTTTCTTTTGTAATAAAACCTTTATCATAATCAGAAATTACAATCGCATCAAAATGATCTTTTGGTAAATCACATTCCATTGGTTTAACTGGGTCTTCAGTATCAACTCTTAGAATTTGATGATTATATTTTTCGTCAATATATCTGGTTTTTATAATCTTCTCTTCATTTGTAAGCATACGGACTTCTATTCCAAATGCTTGAAGATTTCCTTTAACGTTCCAAGCCATTCCATGTTTTATTTCTTTTCTATGATACTTAAGAATTGGAACTGGAGCTTCTGGGTTTAACCTTTCACAAGTTCCATAGACGTATTCATCTATGCAACTATCCCCTATTAATAATACTTTGAATTGTTCTTGTTGTGGCATAATCACCTATTCGATCAAAGAATATAAGTTTTGTTGCATAATGAGATCCTATTACAGGATTACCTTTCCAATCAGATCCTACAACCATTATATCAGGTTTAAAGGATTTTATCATAGATTCTAGTTCATTATCACTCGAAAAAATATCTACAGAATCTACTGCTTTTAAATTTTCTAGAAAGAATTTTCTCTCTCCCTGATTATATATTGGTCTTGTTGGACCCTTCTTTTCTTTAACTCTATCATCACTATCAATCCCAACCAATAAAAAGTCTCCTAAACTTTTTGCATAGTTTAAGAGTTCCAAATGACCTCGATGAAGAATATCAAATGTTCCGTTGACAAAAATATTCATAGCAGTTTATTAATTCATTTTCTAATCCATCAAATTTAAGTTCAAATTGTTTTAATACTGAACCAGAACCACAATAAGACTTATCAATTCCTTCTTCAAGAAAACTTATTGGAACTTTATAATCTGATAAGTTGTTTATAATATTTGCAACATCAGATAGTTTTGTTTTTACATCATAAACCAAATTGACTTCCTTTGGTAAATTTTGTTTCAATTCAAGATATAAATCAACAACTTTTTTTGTATCTTCTATCCCAAAAAAATCCATAAACTTATCTTTAAAAATAACAATCTCTTTTTTGAGAATGTAGTTTTTTATATTTACAGAAGTAAACATATTGTCTGGTGTCTGTGGTCCAAAAACATTAAAGAATCTTAAATTATAAACATGTTCTAATTGACGACATCTATTCGTTATAAGATTCTTTGCAAACCCATAATAATCTTCGGGTATTCTTTCACCAACTTTATATTCCTCCATAAGATATATGTCTTCTTGTCTACCATATGCTGCACCGCTACAAAAATTAATCATTGGTAGTTTTTGTATTGCAAGATTTTCAAACATCTTTATGTTTATATAAAAATCATCAGGAATATCTTGTCTTACTCTACGACCACCTTTAATTGCAGCATGAAGAATATACTCTATATTATTTTGTTTTACAAAAAAATCAACTAGTTCTTTATTTGTATAATCAATATCAGGATAAAAAACATTGTGATTTTTGGCAAGATATGGTATAAGTTCTCTTCCTAAAAAACCACGATGTCCAGTAAAGAGAATATTCATCTACTCAAATTAATGTAAGAAGGAGATTGATTATATAAAAATTCTTTGATATCAATATCACCTTTATCTTTGGGTCTAAAGGTTTTTATGTTTGGGAACAAAGAAAGTACTTGTTGATCTTCACATGCATAATGAGAAAACCCGCAAACTCCATAATCATCGTCTCTACCACTACCTACTAATTTAACAGGAATATTTTCGTAATTTACATAGTTACGAATAAACTCAAACGGACGATAAAGAACAAATGGAGTAATAGAATATACTACTGGGATAATCTCTTCCATTGCCATACCAACTGCCATACCAACCATAAGTTGTTCTGAAGCACCTGGATTAATAACTCGATTTGGGAATTCTTTTCTTAGATCATCAAACAACCCATATCCAACATCACCAACTAAAAGAGAGATGCTTTCATTCTCTTTCATTTCAACAGTCAACAAATCTCTAAAAGTTCTTCTCATAATATCCCCAAAGCAGATTGATATTGTTCTTTGCTGAAGTTTGTATAATGTGCATGAAGACCTTCCAGTCCATAGTAATTAACTGTTGTTCTTACAAAGTTTACATATGGATTAAATGCTTTAATTCTATCTTCAAGATAATCCAAATCAACTGCATCATAAGCAGCCCATCCATTTGCATTTACATAAATTTTAAGATTATTGAGATTATTTTCATAGGAAAACCGAAGTGCTTCCCACACAGAACCCTCTGCTGCTTCTCCATCAGAAATCATACAATAGACATTGCGGTTAGGATTTGCAAGTGCTCTACCAACAGCAACCGTAATGCCCATTCCAAGACTTCCTGTTGAGCAATGAAGTTTCACACTCTCATCTCTTTTAGGATGCTCGCCATATTTTTCTAAAAGTTTTTCAGCATTAAATCCAAAATACTTTTCAAGAACAACATAAAGAGATACTACTGCATGACCATTTGAAAGAATGAAAATATCATTCTCATTCATTTCACTGTAAATCTTATCAATTAAATCAAGGGACGAAAAATAACTTCCCAAATGGTGAAGTTGTTTCTCATAACAAATATCAAGAAGTCTCCTTCTCAGTTTTTCATCCGTCATAACCAAGTACTCCATCATAAGTAAGTTTCATTGTTTTTTTTCCAAGAGATTCAAGTCTTTCAATAACTTTATTCACATTCTCTTCCATCTTACCAACACCTTCAAAATCATGAACTTCAACATAAATAACATCAATTTCTTTGATAGCATCTTCAAAGGAAGGATCATGAACAATTACATTTTCAAAACCCTCGATATCCATCTTTACGAAATTAACTCTTTTTTTCACAGTATTTTTAATGAAGTCTGCAAGAGTTGTCGTAGGAACCATAACACTATCTTTACCACCAGGATCAATACCGTGACGTATGAAAGAGTTCATAGTTGAATTGCTGCTATTCAATTGAAATTCTTCTTCCCCATTTTTAGTGTGAATAGCAACCTGATTTGGGAAAATATTTTTTACTTTTAGTTTATCTAACAGATCTTTCATAATCTCAATGTGAGATGGTGTTGGTTCTACTGCATAAACTTCTTTACAAATAGAACTCATGTAAAGAGAGAACAATCCAATATTTGCTCCGAGATCAACCAGAATAACTTCCTCATTGTCATCCAAAAATGAGTAAAAACCATTTTCAAATTGTTCAAGAATTGCAGTTGTTTTTGAGTGGGAGGTATTATGATGTTCTAAGAATTCTTTTGACTTGGAAAGATCATATGACTCAAGATCTTTAATAGTTTTTAAAATAACTGTCATTTTATTCTCCTAAAATTGTTTGAATATAATCGCGTACTTCTGGTTTAATTATGCCATATAACCAGTTGTAGTGATTACCATATTGTTTAATAGTTTCTATTGTTCCTACTCCAGCTGCATGAAGAATGCTTGTTCTTAATGGTTCTCTAGTGATTGGATGATCAATATAAACAGAATTATCTTTTATGTAAAGATCTTTCCAACTTTCACAATGATCCTTTTCCCCCCATTGATTAACTATACCATAAGACACGCCACTTCCTTCCCTATCAATGATTTCAGTTGTATATTTTTCTTTTGCGTGAAAAATATGATTCCAAGTATCTTGTTCATTCCGGATCAAAGGCCATGGTTTATATGTAAATGTTCTTCCATCACTTTGTTCTGCAACAAACTTATTAAAATCTAACCATTCATACCAGAATTGTTTATCATTTGAAGCAACAAATCCAGCATTGACAAATTCATTTACACCTATCATTCCACCATCACCAAATGGTGTATAAAAAGGACTTACACAAGGTTGTGCCGCACCTGCTTTTCCAAAGTAATTATTGTTACGAACTCCAACCAATTCTGCATCTGAATTAATTACTTTATCAAGACTACCAATACAAAAGGAATCTGCATCAATGTGAATAACCATATCATAGTCTTCAACAAATGGGAGGCAAGAAACTGCCATCATCCAATCGGAAAATCTAACATTTTCTGCACAAATCCAAGGATGATCTTTTATTATATTATTCGTATCTTCTGTATCAAAAATATGAAAATCTATTTCTGGGTGAAAATGATTAATCAGTTTTTGTAATCTATCTGGTCTTAAGTGGACTGCATAATCATCAGTACACCAAGTAGAGACTGCTATTTTTTTCATTTCTTAAATGGGTAATCAACAACAGTCCAACGATTGCCATTGGCATCACAATTTGTTTGAGTTATATTATTCATACGAATATCATGATAAAAAAGTTTTGGTTTGATTTTTTTAGAAACACTATCAACTAAACAAAAGAAACTACTATTGACACAATGGATTTCTTTTGCATTTTCAATAAGTTTCATGTAAGACAACATATTTGTTGTCTGGCCCATTTGTATTTCAACTATCTTTGTACTGGGAACAAATTTGATTTGATTTCTTCTCCAATTCCACAAATCAATTGAATAGTCACCTTCTGCACTAGAATTTCTATGAACTATAATATAATCTTTTTCAGATTTTGTCAATTTATCATAAACTTCCTCTAAATCAGGTATTTTTTTAGGAAGAGTAAATCTCTCATATCTTTCTTTAAAAAGAATATTTGCTTGCTCGTAAAATTGCCTGTCAAAATTTACTGCAAAAAATTCAGGGGGACAATTTACTCTTTGTAAATTTCTATAATAAACATTTTCAAATCCAATTCTAGTTACAGGATATCCGTTTTTTTGAGCCCAAGGAAACATTTCTTGCTCTAAAGTTGCCCAATCATCATTAAATGGATAAACAACAATATTCTCAAAATCTTGATATAAACAACTTACTGTTTCATAATACCTATGATGGCACGGAAGATGTAATCTCTCACACAATTGTTCGGCATAGATGTGAACAATCCCATTACAAATAAAATGATCACCCAATGAAGTATGGTGATGAAAAACTAGGTCAGGTATTTTATTCATTTTACTATACAAGTTGCTTGTTCATAAGGAGTTCTCAAAATCCATTCTGAAGAAATATTGTGTTCATTACAAAACTCCACCCAGGCTTTGATTTCATGATCCATATACTCCGAATAGTTGTAGATTTCGTCAAAAGATATGACCGTTCCTTCAACTATTCTATCACAAAGTTTATCCAAAACAAATTTTGTTGAGGAATATAAATCGGCATCTAAATGAAGATATGCAATTGGACCTTTATGTTCTTCCAAAAAAGAATCTAAAGTATCTCCAAACAATCCAACAACCAACTCAACATTATGATTTACACTTGGTAGATTTCCCTCTCTACTATAAGATCCTTTCTGCTGATGATTTCCCCAATCTTCAGGGAGACCATAAAAACTATCAAATCCATATACTTTATTGTCAGTACATTTTGATATCAAATTTATGGTTCTTCCAGAGCAAACACCAAACTCTAACCAAAGACCTTTATTCTTGGCGTGAGAAGTAACCGTTTGAAAGTATAAATTATCCCAAGGTGTAGTTTTAAGATCTAGAATTTTTCCCAGTTCATCATCTATAGTAATCATATTAAAACTCCGTTTTCATTAAACTGATAAACTTTATTTACATTTCCACGATATAGGTTAGCAAAAAATGAAACATTACCAGTATGATTGACAAGATATTTACATTCAGCAACACACCTCAATGCAGCATCAAACCACTGAGACCAATCAATAGAATCTTTATCGGATTGTTCCATCAAACTCCAAATGACTTTATTTGATATTGTAGATGGAGTTTCTTCAAACGTGATCAATATATCTCCAAGTTGTTCATAAAAATATTGAATGACTTGAGTTTGATCTGTTTGCAAAAGAACTTTAAAATCTGGATTATTCTTTAAGATATTTTTTACAACATTTAAATATTCTGCGGGTGATCCTAATCTTATCTCTGTTCCCTTATCAGTACCCCTATACAAAACTGAAATAGTTTTTTGTGAGTCAAATTTATACTTAACGTTTAAGAAGTTTTTTTTCTCTAAAATAAGATCACTTGGATTAAAAAACCTATCTCTAACTTTATTATAAACATCAAAACGATAAAGATCAAATTGGCATCTATTAGAATCTGGAAGAGGAATGTTAACAAATAAATTCAAATCTATTTCTTTATTGATCTTATGAAAGTCAGAATAGATATCTCGATTAGGGTCTTTCTTGAAATGACGATATCCTAAAGAATAATCTATTCTTTCTGGAATAATCCCATGCATCAAAAGGACAAGAAGAGAATTAAAAACTTGAAATTCATTTGAATAAAATCCACAATTCCAGAGACAATATAATTCATTAACCTCAGGATGAGCAAGTAAATCACAACCGGCATATCTACCGGTTGTTCCTTTTGCTACAACATATTTACAGTTGTAAAGTTTCATCAGGCACCAACAACATATTTACGAAGAGATTGCTCATCTGTATTGATAGGGAAGCAAATCAAATATCCTTCCTGAAGATAAGACTCTACAACAATATGAGTTTCATCTAGAAGATCATAAACAAAATCCAGACTCTCCCCTCCGTGTAGTGCTTTGTTCTCAAAATTTCCATTCTCATATGGGCCTTCTTTGTAAATACGGATATCATCAATAACAATAATATCTTTACTCACATCACGCTTCTGACAAATAATACATAGTTCTCCTTCAAGGGGAATTTTAATGTAATCTGGATCATCTTTAATTATTTCTCGATTGTGTTTGTCACGATAAGAATCTGGAAAATGAGCATCTAAGAAAAATACTGTTGGATTTTCGTCAAGTTCATCGAGAACTTTTGGCAATTCGTCATGACTATTTCCATAATGAATAAAAACATTTTTATTATTTTTAAAATAATTTACAGCTTCTTTGTAAATTCTATCTAAAATTTCGATAGAATGCATTTTTAAATTTTTAATTTTAAGTTGAGAAACTTGAAGTAAAGAATTTTGACCATAAGAATCTAAAATTCCACCTGTTCCAGTTTCAACATAATTTTGGATTTGAAAATCTTCAAAAATATTCTGAAGATTAATTGCATTTTGTAATTTTGCCATTTTTATTTTTGATTAATTTGTTTACCAATCCATTCATAAGTTTTACGAATACCTTCTTCAAGTGTTTGGGAATAATCCCAACCCAATTCTTTACGAATTAAATCGTTATTAGAGTTGCGTCCACGAACTCCAAGAGGTCCATCAATATGTTTTTTGATTACATTTTTATCAGCAACCCTTGCGGCAGTATCCACTAGTTGATTGATAGTCACCATTTCTTCTGAACCAATATTTACTGGTCCAATAAAATCAGATTCCATCAAACGACGAGTTGCCTCAATACATTCATCAATATAGAGGAATGAACGAGTCTGTTTTCCATCACCCCAGACTTCAATAGTTCCACCTTCTTTTGGAAGATATGCTACCTTACGACAGATTGCTGCTGGAGACTTTTCTCTACCACCTTCCCAGGTTCCTTCAGGACCAAAGATATTATGATACCTGCATACACGAACAGGTATACCATAATTACGGTGATAGGCAAAATACAATCTTTCAGAAAAGAGTTTTTCCCATCCGTATTCTGAGTCTGGTGCAGCAGGATATGCTGATTCTTCACGACAATCAGGGTTATCTGGGTCTAATTGATTATGTTCTGGATACATACACGCAGATCCAGAATAGAAAATCTTAGTAATATACAATTCAGCAATATCATTAAATTTGCGAACAGATTCAAGCACATTCAAATTTACTGTACAAGAATTATGCATAATATCCGCATCATTCTCCCCAGTAAAAACAAATCCTGCCCCACCCATATCAGCAGCAAACTGATAGATTTCGTCAAATGCTTGTAGATATCTTGAAGGAACATTACGGTAAAAATTACCTTGATATCCTTTGAACTGAATTACTCTCTCAACAAAACTCACATCTCTCAAGTCTCCCTGAATGAATTCGTGTGTTTCTGTTTTTGAGAACTCTGGATACTTAAGATCTACACCACGAACCCAGTATCCTTCTGATCGTAATCTACGAACCATATGACTTCCAATAAACCCACCTGCACCAAGTACAAGTGCAGTTTTCTGATGTTGACTCATAAAAATTATCTTTGTTTGTTTTATTTATTATATTTAAAATATATTATGTTGTAGATGTCTTTCTATCATAGAACCTCTACAGTCTCAAGATCTTGTAAGATACATTCAATTAAAATATCATAATTATCAAGAGGGTCATCAGAGAATACTACACCTTCATCACGATAATAACGATTAACTTTCTTATAAAGTTTTGGATTTTTAACATCCAAATAAAAATCACCATTTGCTGCTGAGCGAAGGGTGCTGATGTCTTTTTTGAATTTTGAAACGAGTGACATTGCTTTGATTGATTACCTAGTAATTATAGCACAAGTGAGTTGAAAGTCAAGTGTCGCATTCACCAGGTTGCTAAAGGAGAGCAGCATAATCTTCGTAGGGAACAATTGCTACTGTCCCATACTGACCATCAATCAAAAATGATTCACCATTTTCAACTCGACTTATTAGGTCATCAAAGTCTTCTTGAAACTCTTCTACTGTAAATCTTTTAAGTTCTTTCATTATTTGATTTCAAATTCAAGTTTACGAAACTTACGCTGTCTTCTTTGTTCCTGAAATTCAAGGTCTGCTGGAGTCAAAATAGTTGTTTTTTTAATTTCTTTAGTAGAGTTTAACATTACTACCTGCTTTAAGTCAACCGCAGAGATTTTGTCTCCGGTAATTGTTGCCATATTAGGGCATCCACAACTCACTGTTTTTGTTTGTTGCCCTATGAGTTCTTTATTACACGATTTACATCTAATTGATATCATTTTTTTATACCTCTTTTAAAAGTATTACTTAATTGTTTGAATAGTTTTTCCATCATGAAGATTTTTGTTTATTTATATAGATTTATTAAAAGTATTTGCATATTAATATAATATTAAAGATTAGTAATTATTTTTTGTTTTTTATACTTTGGAGTATATTCTGCTATAAACTCTTTAAATTTAGCACAAAGATTTTGTTGTGATTTTGAATATTTTGTTATACTACAAAAAGTTTTAAAATCAGTATTTTTATAAATTTCATACCATTCACTATAAAATTTTATTTTTTGTCTTCTTATGATATTTTGATTTTCTTTAGATTTTATTTTTTTATCTTCTTTTATTTTTTGTCTTAAAAAATAAGACTCAAAATCATATATTGCCCCCTCATTCCACCCAACAGGAATTATACCATCTTTTTTTATTCTTTTAGTTTGCCTTAGATCTAAATTATATATAAGAATAGTGCCATATTGTGAATTTTTTTTTCCTTGTTGATGAAATATTTCTTTAAAAGTTTTTACTCTTTTTTTTATTGCGTCTGAAGTTTTTGATGCTTCAACTGCTTTAGGTTGGTTTTTCAATAATACATTTAAAATCTTTTCTTTATTATCCCAAGTTGAACTATTCCAAAGTTTTTTCATATTGTTTGATAATTTATCCCTTGTTGATTGATTTACTGGAAGTTTATTTTTAGTTAATGCTCCCATTTTATTTGCTTCATAGGAGAATTTACCACCACAACATTCATTTAAACAATATTGATCGTTTTCCCAATCTAACTCTTTTAATAAATTAGTTTCCGATATAGAAACACCCTCATCGCTATCAAAGCATTCTATTACAACTTTGGTAAACTGAGTTGATTTCCATTTATATTTGTTAGTCTTTGGAGAACCGGTATATGGATCATTCCAAGGATTATAAATTGAAGGACATTTTCTTTTCCCAACATAATAGTAAAAATCTTTAAAATGTATTACATACAAATAAAACATAATTAGAACTCTAAACTATTATATTATTATTTATAAGGGAAACGAACTTTATTTTTTTAGTTGGAAGCGGATGAAGAGTGCTGCCCTCTCTACCTGAGGTTTGGAAAACCCCTGCTCTGCTGTTGAGCTACATCCGCATTATTGAACTTGATTTGTTATTGGGCAATCAGGAACCCAAGAACCACATATTCTCAATTCACCTCCAAGTAGTT
>Ga0247832_1005927_pt1 | contig 13780 bp, 15 predicted proteins | sample LaCruzMarch2015__10_FD_192407 | JGI IMG/M metagenome (GOLD analysis project Ga0247832, IMG submission 192407) | Freshwater microbial communities from meromictic Lake La Cruz, Castile-La Mancha, Spain - LaCruzMarch2015_4m | ecosystem: Environmental > Aquatic > Freshwater > Lake | place: Spain... | reverse complement strand
ATTTAATGGTTGTGCAGTTACTTTTCCCAGAGACCTCAATGGCAGAATCATCAGGCCTTATTGTTTGGAGGGTTGACAAGGGGAGGACATGAGGTCATTTGTGGTTTTAAGCAATAGTATTCCTAGTAGAGTAGTTCCCAGGGGCTTTCGCTAACAGTTTACACTGGGATGCAAATAATTTAATAGAGGGCATTCCCCACAACTTCACACCAACAGAGGGGGGGTCCGGGGGGCATTCCCCCGGCATTCGCACGTACCACGCCACCATCACACCTCCAAATCACTCGATCCATCTATTACAAAACCCAAAAAACAATGACATCGAATCAAAATCCCATTGGCAATTCGAAGGCAGCGAAATTCGTTGCCTCGAATCCATTAGCACCACTCGCTGATCCATTCTCGGGCCTGACGGATGATAATGACACCGAGTTACAAAAGGAAGTGGCCGATAATGTCCAAAAACGATTAGCCAAGGCTGTGGACCAACTCAAGGAGAAGCACCGGACTGGGACAAATGAGGTGGATGATGTGGATAGAGCACCGACGGGTGCTGCGTATAGGGCCATACATGATGAGCAGCAACGTCGTGCGAGGGCGATGCGAGAGAATAACGCACAGATTTCGGAACAAGAACAAAATGAGAGGAATACACATATTGTACGTGAAAAGGAATCAATCCGTCGAATGAAATTTAGTTATAATACCGAGGATGATGATAATGGTCGTGCCAACAATGACGGTGGAGATGATGGTTCGTCCAACGACAACAACAACTCGGATGGTGATGATGAATTTGATCATCTACTTGATGATGATGATGCCAATGACGAGCTTGACGCTATACGTCGTGCACGTATAGCTGAGATTAAAAATGAATTATCTCAACGTGCCGAACATATATCATTAGGGCATGGATCACTCCGAACGATAACACAGGATGAATTCTTGCCGGAATGTACAGGATCATCACGCTTCGTTATTGTACATTATTATCATGACGACTTTGAACGGTGTAAGATTATGGATTATCATTTGTCCATTATTGCACAGGGGCATATGGAAGCCAAGTTTTTACGTATCGATGCAGCCAAAAGTCCATTCTTCGTGGCCAAGCTTAAGATACAAACATTGCCATCATTATTTGTATTTGAGTTGGGGAAAGAGATTGGACGATTAACTGGCTTTGAGGGGTTGGCATTGAACAGTAAGAAGCCGGACGAGTGGCATACTGGTAGATTACAGGAGTGGTTATCTGAGACTGGCGCGATACGGTACGAACGACCCAGTAGAGAGATTGAGGAGGAACGCAAACGTTTGGGCATTGTCGTGAGGGGGGGTATATACAGTGATAGTGCTGCGAGGAATGGGGAGGACGAGGAGGAATACTAGGGGTGATGGCTTCTCCTGCCAACTTCACTGTCCGGACGCTGCTCCGGCGGAAAGGGAATTCTATTCCCTTTAATCGATTCATACACCCATCACAGTATTAAAAAAATAGAATTATAAAAAAAATCGATAAAAACAAAACTTCTCTTTATCCGTCAAAGATACCTTTAGGGGATGTCTGGGTGTGGGAGTTGTCAAACCACTTAAAATGTTTGTCCTTGAGCCAAAGAACACATAGCATCGTTCCAGGAGGATGGACAAAGTACCGCGATAATTTTTATGACGCTACGTTGGGGGAGGGGTGTGTGTGTGTGTGTGTGGGGGGGGGCTGTGTAGAGAGGGAGAGGCTGTGAGTGAGAGTTAGAATTGCATTCAAAATCCATGTCTCTTTGTTAGATGTAAGATAGTTGAATTGATGTGTGAGTTGCTTGTTTTGGTGTTGTGTATATTTACATAGCTATTGTAATGGCTAAATAGTATGCATGCCGCCTGCCACCGTAAAATGATAAGTGTTGTGTGTTGTATGCAAAATAGAAAGGGAACAATCATGGAACGATCACATTAGGCCCTCTTGAGGGCTGCAATTAGCATCTCTCTCGATCCATCCACATTCAACCCCCTCTCGTGAGCCTTCCTGCGTAGTAAACTAACACGCATGAACGAAAAATCATTCTCACTGCGTCTTGCAGTCCCATCCTTCGTCTCACTCCTCACACATGCTGCCAACATATCATTTAGCAAAGTTCCAGGGGCGTCAGTGAAAGACAGCTTCTCAATGACATTAGCCTTGTTCTCCACGATGTAATCCATTGCAGCCTCTTTGAGTAAGGCAAGGTTATTCGACTCAGCGTAGATTAATAGCTCCTTCACATTCTCAATCGTGAAAGTTATACCTTTCACAACATATGCTTCTGCCTCAAGCTTCAGATTGATGACTCCGTACTTATCAGCAGCCTTAATAATATCCCAAACATGTGACTTCATATCATCATGTGGAACTTTCCCTCCATACATGTAGCTCAATAGGAGACGAAATACATCAGGTGTCACGTCATTGATTTCGATTGGAGTTGTCCCGTCGCCATGTGATTCACATAGGTCAGCAAATACACTTGAGGAATTCGACACGATGACACGATGAGCTGGAAATGTAACTGGCATAGTCTTGGTCACCTTCATGGCATTGTCCTTTCTCTGATCACCCCCGACCTCGAATACAATGTCGGAATATTTCACATCCAGGAATGCCTCTTGAATTGTTTTGCACGTCGACGGATTTTCGAAAATGGTCCCCTTCATAAAAACCGGCGTAAATCCAAAAGGTTCATCATCATCATCCTTCCACACTACCTGCTTGCGGGGGGCCTTGCCTCCGGTGGATTTGCGGGGGCCTTGCTTGGTGCGAGCCATGGTGGAGCTGGATATTTTTGATACATTTGAACTCATTTGACTTCTGCATTGATTTGGAATGTTTGCTCAAATGAATATCCAGATCATGGACGCTCCTATTACCGCATCAGCCCATACTCATATGGAGACACCTCTGCCTGGTTATCATCAAGAACGGGCGAAGCATACCGTGCACTGTCATGGCTTTGGAAGCCTGTTTTGTGGAAGGTACAGCTTTCATGATTGAGAATGTAATGGAGCATCTTCTCTACCCTGCAAGTCCAAGAACTGTGCCTTACTGAAGGAGGCAGTAATGGACTTCATTGTAGGTAATAAGTCTAGTGGGACAACTCATGTCTCATGTTGTCTATAAATATTACTTTTTTTTTTCTTCTGATATGCAACAATCCAATTAATATCAGCATCAATGTCACTAAGTGACCAATCCATATTGAAATATGGAGGCCTGGGCACCATCCCACTAATTCTTATTGGTTTCATACTAAAATTTGCTGTTTCAGTCATCATGATCATCCGGCATACCTCATCAGGACTACGAAACTGAGTCCAATGATGTGTCCCCCGTGGTACCTACCCGGTTACATACTCTGCCGCAAGCTACAAGTATTTCCAAGCCATATGATTTCAGATATGAACAGTATACCATTTGGTTTGAGTAATGTTGATGTACCTATAGTGATGTGGGATTGGGTTATCTAGATAAAATAGTATGTACATACGGAACAGGAGAGAAAAGAATCGTGTTGGTGGGAACTTTCACAATCCCCACAGCCACAGTAGCGTAGCGTTGCCTTATCATGGTGAAAGTCGTCGGGGAACCATGCTCTCCGCTGCCGTTGATGGAGATGTTTATGGTATCTCCATCGGAGGATGATGGGCCGAGTCGAAAGATTCAATACTTGCCACAAAGTGCAGAGTTGCTCGTGTCGGCATTACAACGGAGCGGAGTTCAAATGAATATTTCACGAATAGCGGCGGACGACGATATCTTAATCCTCGACAAGAATATGGAAATTGGTCGAGTGCTAAGGTATGATGAAGGAGACATCACGATGACACTGACGACCAAGGAAATGGACATTAATGAGAGAATGGCCGACAGGCTACTTGAATCTATCATATCAATGGATGACAATGATATTCAATCCGATATCAAAAATTTCATTGATTACGACCATGATGATGACGAAGGACAAACGACGCACAATTCTATTGCTAATTTGCAACGTGATTTGGAGAACGCGGTACATTGCTTTAATGAGTATGATTCTATCGACGACGATGCTCGATTGCTACATCGATTGAAGCGTTGGTTCTTCTCATTGAATATTATCACGGATCAAAAGTTAATACAAGCATATTCTAGCTTTACTTCCGGTAATTATAGTGCTATGTACGCTGCTACCATCATAAATATCATTGGAGCAAGTCTTGGCATCGGATATGTCTTTAATTCGGCAGTGGCTCGGTTCTGTGCCAGGATCGTTATTGTATCAATAATGATGCGACCAAAACGTGTAAAACTCGGTTGAGTAAAATTTGAAGTAATATATATATGTTTGAGACATTATCAATGGCAAAATCTATATAATAGTGTAAATACCAATTTGTTCGATAATTACATAAAATTTGTTACTACAATCTTGCAAGAGTGTAAGTAATTTTATAATTCAATCGTCTTTCAGCGCACTGTTCGGGATCCAAACTTGGGCCTCTCCGTCTATGCACAAAATATCCGCAGTCTCGTTATTATTACTGTTGATATTGCACGGAAGAACCTTTTTGTAAATGGTAGTGTCGCATTTGCAAAGCACACCACCCCCATAACCAATATCTTCATCATCATTACTATCTCGAGTGTTTATTTGCCGCAGTCTTGTCACGATCACACGTCCAAAGACCTCTTCGTCTACATACACGGGATGATAAAACTTGAATGATTGCCTACGGTACATACATCCTGGTATTAATGTACCAAATATGGTCGAGAAGATTGATGTTAGTAGAACACCATGAACGATACTTCTTGGATACGGTTGCAATTGTTGATATTGTTGTGAGTGATAATCGTGAGTGTTTGTGTCGACGTTTCTGATATCGCATACAGGAAGGGAATAATGCACCGGATTGTAATCACCACTTACTTCACAGAATGCATTTACATCAGCTTGAGTATATTTACGATGTAGCTCAGCATACTGTCCAACTCGTAGCTCCATATCACTACCTTGGCACATGGATGGTATTGTTCCTCGGATTACAAAATTATCTTGTTTGTGTTTTTGCTGCTGCGTATAATGAGATTGGCATGGAATAAAAAATGTAGTGAAGCTTCTGCTGTCGATCCGTGTTCTTAGTGATTCTCGTGGTCGACAAAATAATAGTGGGTGAGGTAGCCTTTTCCCGCTGCGACTACTACAAACAACTTTAAATACCTCCATAATAAAAGATGATGATGATGATGATGATGATATGATGAAGTGAGTTTTACTTTTTGGATGAGGAAGGTAGATATCTACGTATCGTACTTGGTATCATGCGAAAATGACCCTAAATGTCTCTCTCTAGAGGAGTGGGAAGAGATCGATGGATTCGCAAGGACGGACGAGCCCCGTTCCAACGCCGCAAATCAAATCTTCTTTTACTTTAGATCCGAAACGAAGGGCCATCGCCCACCGATCGGAAGTTACCAGAATTCATACGTAATCCGCTGTAAGCAACATTAAAATCAGTTTAAATTACGATACTTTCCAAAATAGTTGAATCTAGAACATTAGCCTGTTTCTCTTTGGGGAATCAATCGATCTCACTAAACAGCTTAACGAAACGAAGGCAAGTTCGGCCATCGCCCACCGAAACAAATTATCGTAATCAACCAGTATCATACAGTAACCGCTGCAAAACAACATTAAATCGCTTTAAATTTCTTTCAAAATGTCGTCGCAGAATGATGCATGTGGTCGCTATTGAGCCTGCGTTAAGTTGTGTGTGAATCAATCGATCATCACCAAACTTCCGCGTCTCGCGTTTTGGTGCAGATGGAGAATTTAAATCCCTATTCAAGACAAGATATTACGGTCAGCGACTACTGCAAAGGCTTGGTGCTGCCATTTACTCCAGGTTCTATCGCTGGCACTGATAATAATATAGTCTCGTCTCCACCATCATCAACCATGTCATCACCAGTGTCGCCTTCAGCAGCGATGTCACCTTCGTCCTCTGCAATGTCAATATCATCGTCAACACCATCATCATCACCATCGGTCGATGAAGAGGCAGACTACGATCCGTCCTCCCATCGGATACATGATATGCTCGCGACCGAGTCCTCTGTACACTACCACGTCCAACCGGACTACCTTCATTCCTCGGCACTCCTACTTGCCTCCGCGAACAACACGACCGCACCTCTGCGACAATCGGGCGATCAAGGAGTGACTGAACGCTGTCGTCGACGAACATGCGAGTGGATGTATGACATTTGTGACTACTTTCGTCTGAATAGGGAGGTCGTCGGTATTGCTCTCTTCTATGTTGATAGGTACTTTACCATTACCTTCAATGGAGTAGGAGACGATGTAAGAGTACCAGTAACAAGACGTAAGTTCCAACTCGTCGCACTTACTGGATTGTATGTGGCAGTTAAGCTTCATGGTGAGAGTCGTCAAGATCCCATCGGTCGACGATTGCCGTTTGGTAACCCGAATCCAACGGAGACGACAACAGCAACAGAAGGTGGCAGTAGTACCACCATAGAAGAAGAAGATGTAGGAGACCGTCAAGTTTGGAATCGAGTCAAGTTTAGCCTTGCGATATGTGCCTCCATATCTAGGAATCAGTTTGAGCCAGATGAGATTGAGGAATGTGAGCGAGATCTACTCACAACGCTAGATTGGCATGTCAATCCAGTAGTATCATCAGGATCGATCATTGATTCTCTCCTTGTCTACCTCCCACGAAGTTTTAACTCCGTTTCTTCTTCTGTACGTCCATCCAATATTGCGACGTATGGTAGAAGTGTTTCTGTAACCGCTGAACCTTCTCCAACCTCTACTTCTATCGCGAGCTTTCCCAATAGCAGTGGAGATAATACCATGATAGCAGTAGAAGATGGACTGTCAATCTATGTGTATGACTGTGCCAAATATCTCTGTGAGCTATCGGTATCAATTCCAGCTCTTTGTCTTGTATACAGGCCCAGTGTTGTGGCGTATGCGTCAATAATTTATGCCATTAGTAGTCTCCACCGTTCTGCTCCTTCCATCAGGGGGTCTGGTGTTGCTGATCCAACGTCTCTTTCTATACTACTGCCACAACAGATGAGTCGTTGGAAGTTTGAGGCCAATATCCTTAGTGCAACTGCTACTCACTTTGAGATGGAGAGAGAGAATGTTGAGAGTGCTGGACGGATACTTCGAGAGGTGTGCCCCAATTTAGGTGACCTATTCCACATACCAAATTTGATTGAATCTCTATCACCAGCATCTACTATCATCAATCAATAGAAAATATTAGGTTAACATGTCATTAGAGACTTAAAGTAGAGTATTTTTAGTGAGGATTATATCGTGCGACTCTTTTTTATCAGCGAAAGTAGTAGAGTGGAAGACAACCAATCCCTTGCCGAGCTTCCGTACAGTGAAGACTACCAACCGGAGCATCTGTAGCCTGTAGCTCTGGACTGCCAAATTCTGCCATCTTATGCAATTTTCTTTAGGTTGCACTGGTACGGAAAATATAGTTGCGGGGGGAAGCGTGACACAACATATCGATTTAATCAGCATTGGTATGAAGCAAATGGGACATTCCTCCTTCGGCGGCGGGTCCTTGAAGAGAGCCTCATCGTAGCAAGGCAGCAGGTATTTTACATTCGTTTTTATGCTTCGCCCATGCTTCCTTTGGCATTCAGCGTCAAAATACCTGACTAGCATACACGACTTACACGTCTTCAGAGAGATACCCCATCAACGCCGCACTCGGCGCAGCAGTAGGTCGTCGCATCGCCAAGAAGATAGTCCATTATGAAAATAACTGAGAGCCTTCATTCTCCCCATAAAGAGAGGAAAGAGCCGGATTAGGTCCGCCAAGCAGATTCTACTACAGGACAATGGCCGCTGCTCGTAACATTGGCACCGCAATCGCGGCATCCATCGTCCCCGGTGATAAAGTTCGACTTGATGGACTAGTTTCGTCTTCGCAGTATAATGGATTGCATGGGATCGTCGTTGACTTTCAATCCAAGGAGGAATCCTCAGAACCCCGCCGGTGTGGCGTACATTTCTACTACTATGGTGAACGTAAGCTGCTGTCGATTCAGATGCATAATCTTGTTTTACTCCAACGAGCAATGAATACCACACGCAATGTTTATCGAGAGGTAGATAGTATTCCACCACCAGACATGTATAAGAATCCACCGCAGGTGATGGAGGAGGGTAGTCCAAAGCAAGCGAAAGTAGATGATGATAAGCACGAACATAATGTTGAACCTACAGAAACTGAATCTCGGAATGCCAATGACAGTGAGTTGATAAATTCAATCTTGACGAAGTGGCGTGATCAAGGCTGCTTTCTTCGTTTTGATCCGACCAACAGTAGCGCCGGCAGGAACAATAATTCGGGGCATATGAATCTTGTGCGTGTACCATTGGATGATGCCATGGATCACATTGATGATTGGGTGGTTGATTGGGATATTAATCTTACACCAAATGAAATTATATTGGTACGTGATCCTAATCGGCGTGGAGTTCTACACAAGCTACACTTGCAAACAGAGTGGCAATACTACTACTGGGATGATATTGAGACCAATGACCAAGGAGAATCGATCAATACCTGTATGGAACGCTATGGAGTGGGTGGATGGTATCAAAAGGAGGGACGGACTGCGGCGGCTTTTGTCTTCTTGTCGTCCAAAAAGACATTTGCCAAGTGCTGGCTCCTGGGTATGAAAAATCTAGATGGTCAACTAACAATGGGAAATCTAGAAGAGAGTCCATCCACCTATCATCTCTCAATTAATACATCACTAGGAAAGAGTATCTGAATTGTTATCGGAAAGTGTATTTGAGGTCAAATTACATGAAGATAAAATACGTGCTCCTCCTGCTAATGGTCATACAATACTTGCCGTCTTTTCACCGGATGAGGATGTTGGTTTTTTATACTCAGTCGGGCTGCACCCACATAAGCGCGAATTCTTTGCCTTGAATGTAAATCGAGGAGATGCCATGGATACTTATGAGCTAATGAACTTCCTTGCGACACGGTATGTCGCCGATAAGCAAACGGCCACGTCGCAACGCCGTATCATGTTTGTAATCCATGCCATTGACGATGAAGACTTTGATCTTGCCACGAAGGATGAGTATCTATGTCAAATGGATCCAGAGGCGAAGACTTTCATGCTTTTGCCATTGGGTGTGAATTTGACTGCAATTCATACCAAAAATGGAGTCCCTTTGATTGCCCAATAGAAGGTATGCCTAGTGCTGACCCAACGTCAATTGATGGAGTCTAAAAAACCGGGGGCTAGAACGACACAGAGAAATTTCGAGACATGTATTTTGGGGGATGATGATACATATTGCCAGAGGAGGAGGAAGATGATGATGAAAAGAAAATCTATTGCATATTCGAAAGAAGATTGACACAAAAAAATAAAAGGGGATTCGATAATTATATATTTATATTCAATAAACAGATAGAAATAATAGCGTAGCTACTACTAAAACATCTTTCAGATAATCTTTTGCTCTTCCAATTAGCATGTCCCTCTCAATTCCCTAGCCCTTTCTTCACTGCTTTACCCATTCTTTATTCGATGTTAAATATTATCCACACCCCCCCTTTTCACCCCCTTGGCCTCATGTTCCTCTCCCACACTCATCACACAACATTATAAATCCACGTTGTGTGATTAAAACTTGATATCATGTTTAACTTGTACCGTTGCACGTCGTAAACATTAATAGTACTATCCATTGGAAAATTGACATTGGCAGTCCACGCCAAATCTCTACGATTTGGATGTACAATCGTTTTTACACTTTGATTCTCACCCAACTTTCGATCCCATGCTAAGCTTAATGACCCAACACGTGCATTAATCGTTGGACTACTTAATAATATTATCATCATTTAATTTTTGTGATATAGTTATCGATTGATCAGAGTGGCTGGCAATTACTCCGTATCATTAGAAGGCGAGGGAAACTTACCTGAGTGTAAAAGTTTTACTTATTGTTATAAAATCATGTATATCAATGTTCAAACTTGCCTCTGCGATATGAAATGCAAAACTAATTGACCTCTAATGCCCACAAGGAGCCTGATCCTGCTGGCGACGAGCAGCATCACGAGCTTGGCGCTGCACTTTTTCAGCAGCATAGAGGCCATTGTTGATTGGGTTGCCGCCAAGGGGTACACCCGCACCAGCCGCCGCACCCCCACCAGCCATGATGAGAAGGGTTACGAACGATGATTCGATGGGAGCCATATTGATTGCCGGAGCCATAATTGATTGCCGTCCGTACCCGCTCCTGACTTTCAAAGTCAAAGGTCACCGTCAAGACTGTAGTCATGCCTGACTGCAAGCCTTCATCCAAATAGAGGAAGTCGAGGACTGGATTCTGGATGCAGGGAAATGGGAGGCGACGACGTTGCACAATGGTGCAGATGTTATTTCGATCTGCAACATGAGATTCTCCACCTCACGTAGGGCAGCCATGTAACGGGTGCATCGGGGTGGTTTGCACCTACTTCTTGAGCAAAACGATCGACCAAATACAAGAACATGGGAGGAACTCGGTAAGAGAGCTCTGCATACAATCCGTCAGCGGATACTTGCAAAATGATATCTGTCTCGTGAGTTGTGAGTGTTGGGGATAAGGAAGGTCCCAATCACAGTACGAGGACCAGTAGTGCAGCCTCTATCAACAGGAGGGTCTGTCACCTGAATATTAGCCATGCCAGCGACAAATGCGTTAACACCACCAGCACCAGCTCGTGGTGGAGAGCATCGAGCTGCAGGGCCAGCAGCACCCGGACCAGCTACCAGCTGCAGGCCCCAGGAATGTCATTTTTTTTAATGGTCCCAAAATTGTTTCTGAGTGATCAAACCTACTCCAAAACGTCCGAATATTATTTCCTGCAAGTTTTGTTCAATATAATTGACCATAACATGTACATCAAAGGTGTCAAAGTCGACATTTTTTTCCTAGTACATTTTGTCGTTGGTTTTAACTCGGGGAGTGAGTGGGGATGGACTTATATACCTCCGGTGCCTCAATAATGGTACTTCGATCATTATCAATCATTAATATAATGTTAATAAGTATGATTAGTCAACAAAATAACATTTTCATTGTGGTGAAGCCATAATATTGACATATATACACTGTTTTTGGGTGAGGTGGCTGAACCCAAATCCCAGCACCCAGCTGGGTACAAATGGTGTGAGTTGCTATGGCAGTGGCCTTGGACCACTTCAGAAACACTCTCACACTTATATTAGATATATTGAAGGTATTCCATCACATTCTATTGCTGTGAATAGGCATATGGGTTCATTATCTCGCCATAGTACATCACCGCCATGTGTTGGCCTGGTGCCCCTATCTGGGTACAAATCACACCACCATGACCAAGTCAAGGCTTTGAACCATTCAGACTGGGTGCACTTCATCATTATACCTATAGAAAGAGTTTAAAAGCCTTCTACCATGGCTGGCAGTCATAATGCCACAACACCATACCATACCATCACTCTAAAGGGGTGGGCTGGGTCGTAGGATACTCAGTAGGGTTCTCACTGGGGACATGCTGTAGGATATGATTGGGACCTCCCATCCCCTTCATACTAATACAAGATCCAATTCATACATATAAAAGATGTTTGGCATACTACTTTATATGTGGTGGGCAGTCATATGATTGTGTCCTTACTCCACAGGTATCTCCCTGAGTGGCAGGTTTGGAGAGGAGAGAGTGTAGATTTTTGACATGTATCATACTGATATGTAATGATAGGGTCCTCTCATCCAATTCAAACTCATACCAGATCTTGACATAGACTTAATATGAGGTGGGCAATCATATGAGTGTGCCCTTACTCCACTATCATCACAATAGCCTTGGCCAAGTTTGGTGTGAGGTGAAAGCAAGGAAAGCAATGGTATGCTGTAAATATGGCCCTCAAACCACTGATACAAATACTATCAATTAAATATATATAGATGCAAGTTGTTTTGATTACTTTATAAACCAATACACAACGGACGATAATGGCAAAGGGATAACGATGATTCTGCTCCTCAACATAGAAATGGTATATTGCTTGTGTAACACATAACATCAAGGCGATGAATTACAAATGATGGTGGTGATTTGTTTAACAGAGGATAACAATTGTGGTGATGACGAATGAATTAGAATACAGTACATCTACTGCTACTTAGTACTTTACACCTGCTACTACCATAATAGAGTACTAATACTATTAACTATTACTAACACAACATTACTGCATGCTAAAATGATATCATGTTATTTCTGCTACTAATAATCCTCCAACTGCGTAATTCCTTACCCTTGTCTCTCTTGCCGTTGTACATCCATCATCCCACATCCTCTTGTATTGTACGTGACATTCACCTTCCACCTTTGACCTTGTTGATATCAATCCTCTCCTTGTGAAGTTTGATTGTTGTGTATACCATACATGACATTCACCTTCCACCTTCAACCTCGTTGATATCCGTCCTCTCCTCTTCAAGTTTGGTTGTTGTGTCTACCTTACGTGACATTCACCTTACACCTCGACCTTGTTGATATCCATCCCCCTTGTCAAGTTTGATTGTTGTGTCTACCTTAAGTGACATTAATCTTCCATCACTACTACTCTACTATCCTCTCAGTCGGCCACACTTCTCTTCATTAATACATGACCTATATTCCAGCCACTTCCAACAAATAGTTGATTGTTGAGTAGGGTGGATTAGTACTTCCACCCCATCCATAATGTATTCCACTCCTCCCCCTGGCCCCCCACCCGCCGGCTAACATCTCCCTGCACTTATTATGATATAAGTTGATTGTTGTGTGATGATTCTTAATATTTTATAGGAGCAGTCGCTCTCAATTGACAATACCAGCACAAACGGCCTCACCATAATACCTTCAGTTGTTGACGAATTATGCGGCCAATCTTCCATGGGCGCTAAGACCGTTCGTACTATTCAATGGTATGGTGTTGGGGGAATGATTGATGCCATGTTGGCACGTGGCTGAGGGATGTGGCTGGGTGGAGCAATTGCAGTCGTAAGGACCCGAGGACGTGAAAATCCCATCTCTGTCGGTGATGAACACAAGGACTACTCGCCAACGTAGGCGCAAGCGCACCAACTAGAGGGATTTTAAACACCTCGGCGTGGTCGCGGCGCCGGTCATCGGCGCGCCGAGGCTGGCGTGAAATCAGCGCAGCAAAATTGCGCCAGTTTCGCGCCCACACCGGAAAATGGCGTGTGCGCCCGGGGTTTAAAATCTCTCTACTAGGATGATGCGCCGGCCGAGACATGTACCAATTCCCACGTTAAAGAGGATGTAATTCGTGCGCCGGGCGTGGTCTGCCCATCATCTGTGTGAGAGGGGATCGGCGATTCTGATTCTAATGACCTTCGCGGGAAACTATTTTGGTGACCTCCCGCCAAAAAAAAAGATCCCCTGGCGGGAGCCTTGGGGTGGACCCCCTAACCCCGGTCTGCTGCTGCAGCAGGTGAGAGCCATCTCTTCTTCTTCTTCCTCCTCCTCCTCCAGGTCTTCTTCGATGTCGTCGTTGTCAACCTTAGCTCCACATGTCGCCGACGTCGGCATCGCCAAATGTCGCCAAATCTTGGCCGACATTGCGTGTCGTTGCGACACAGAAGAGGCCCCGACATACCCAATTTATATCAATTACTACCGACAAGTACAAATCAGC
>Ga0247832_1005924_pt1 | contig 13783 bp, 11 predicted proteins | sample LaCruzMarch2015__10_FD_192407 | JGI IMG/M metagenome (GOLD analysis project Ga0247832, IMG submission 192407) | Freshwater microbial communities from meromictic Lake La Cruz, Castile-La Mancha, Spain - LaCruzMarch2015_4m | ecosystem: Environmental > Aquatic > Freshwater > Lake | place: Spain... | reverse complement strand
GGAGGCAAAGAAATTCGCCGAGGAAACATTCTTTGCGAAGAAAGATGGAGAGAAGGAAATGTTTGGTGAGAGTAAAAAGAAGGAGGAGGAAGAACAAAAATCAATGATGGATGATGACGATAGTGATTTAGATGAGGATATGATGGGGGGTGATGAATTTTAACAATCTTGTCTTGTATGGAGCCGTGAGATTCATTTTTTCCACATTATTGAGAACCAACTCCTTCTTCTCCTTTGGGGAAGAGCTATATTTCGTTTGCTATGGAATGATATGATAGACTGATTTTAGTAATCATTATTTTTAGATTGATGAATAACTCTCTCCTCTGTAGTGTAATTTCCGAACCCACAATCCTCACGCTAGCAATGACCAATCTAAGAACGCGGAATGCAGACCATAATTCACAGGATATGGTAAATCCACAGTCGTTACAGGACCATTCGAGATACATTCGCCGTCCAGGATTAGCAGCCGCGACTTTATCTTCGAGTCATTTGTCGTTGAAGGAGGGACAAAAGTCGCTATTAAGAGCACATAGCTCCCATCACCGCCAGTCTTTGTTACCAAGGTCGGCTCGGAAACAAAATGCCAGCCAAACTCGAGGTCATATCGTCCCACTTCGTCTCCTGCCGATCGACCAGCATCGTCGACCAAAGCCAATTTGATGACAGAATCGAGCAGGACCGCAGTCCGTGGCACTTTAAAGTGTAGATTGGGACCTCCGATACCAGTCGTCACGAGGCCGTAAACAGCTGTCGCTGGAGTAGATGCCTCACACACTGCGGGAAATTCTACACATACATTCGGATTTATACAGCGGTCCGACATTGTCACTCCGGTGTCTGGGTTGAGGACCCATTCGTGGAGAAATGATGGTGAGTAATCGAGTATGTAGGACGATGAGCCATTGGGCACGCTTCGGAAAGCGTGGACTACGACAGTGCCATCATCGCGCTCAACTGCATGCGCGGCATGAAGGACTACACCAGCATCAACTTCGAACCACTTCGTCTTTCCTCCTTCAACACCGCCTTGCCGGCGTGGAACAAGTCCTATCCTCGCACCATTCTTTGGCTCATATTCCACTGGAAATTTATCCTCTAGAATCATCCTTGCTGGTCGGACCGTCAGCGGAAAGTCAAATACAACCACATACTTTTCTGTCAATGCTAGATCGTGGACCATCACAGGCGTCGGCACATCAACACCTATCGTGTACTTTGGTATCCAATTGTCAGTGAAAGTGTTTATGCGTACATATGGTCGCTCGGTTGATGAATAGCTAATGTGAACTCTTTCTTTCGTGATAGGACATGTTCTACCATGTGCTCCAAGATTACCACCAGTAATGGGAGCATATGGAATTGCATCATCCAATTGCAGGAAGGAACCTACCGTTGTCATGTTTCCAAATTTGCTAAATCGTATCTCACTTGGAAGACTCTGTTCCATAAGTGCGAGTGTCCGTGGTCCACTAATAGCCATGGCAGTATTGCAAGTATCCTTCTGTGGTTCGAGCGTTGCAAAGGCAATTGCGTTTCGCAATAGGTTGGCTAACATTGGTAAACCCTTTGGTGCTGCGCCAAGAGTACCCAGGAACTTTCTCTTTCCGTTATCACCGCTGTGGCGTTCGAGCCTTCGTCCTCTAGTGTTGACATATGTTGATGAATATGCAATTTCGTAATCGTCTGAATATCTAGGCGGTAGCGTAATTGCATGGACTATGCCATCGCCGTCTAGAAAACCCTCGTCGGCTGAGCCACCGTTTGGACCGATTCGAAGAAGACATCCTGGTGGAAGGTCACTTGGTAGTGATGACTTGCTCACAGTAGAGCAGGACACAGGGATGGGTCGTTCGTCGACGTTGACAAATAGCTCATTCATGGCATGAAGGTTGTATTTGGAAGAGTCAAAGGCACCGCGAACACGTGCTTCGGCTAAAGACCGAGCAGCGGACGTTGACGATTCTACTGTGGTTAAAACGTATGCATCGCAACGGGATAATACAACGACGAGGAAACATGGTATGATGCGACTTAGCAGCTCAAGCTTGCGTGTTTTCGCCATGCTGTTTTGTATGGATGGGGGAGGCGTGAGAGTATGTGACTCCCAGCATAGGAGGACGACGACCACGACGACCTCTTCTATCAGATGATGATGGAAGTCACAATAGAGGGTACGTATGTACCTACATACTAACAGGACTCTTCTCGGCCCAACCAACGGACGATCGGCGCGGCGTCCCCATTGATCCTCGGCGGTGTTGTAGACACCGGCACCGCTTGACGACGATCAGTTAGTAGTAGGCGTCTACCATGTACATCTTTATACTTTTCACAGTGGCTTCTTGCGCTCTTCGCAATAGTCGTGTCGCCTTTGGCTTCAACATTCAACGGCCATCTTATAATCGACCCGTCTCACATCAAATCGAATCAATCTTACCCCACTCGTCAGCAATACTGCCCAAGAATTATAGAAGGGTCGCTAGAGGAAGCAGCAGTATCCATGTTGCCACGTCGAATGAGATTGATGAAAATGCCACAGCTGTTGTGAATGATGCTATGATACGTCAAATTGATCAAAAGATACAAAAATTTGAGAAGGAACAGATAAAGGCCATGGCCATGGTCGAGAAGGCTAGGACGGAACTTGAGAAGTTCCAGGCCACAAAGCAGCGATACCTCATGGGGTCAAAGGATCTAGAAAATGAGCTCCCGAATAGCTTCTCGGAGACAACCGCACGTAGTCTTGTCAAGTCCATGGCATGGCGTGTAATAGCCGGGGGAGTTACCTTTTTAACCTCACTGCGTTTCTCTGGATCAATATCAACGGCATTATCAATTGTGGGGTCTGACTTCTTCTCCAAGGCATTAACCATGTTCATCGGGGAACGCATAATGAATAAGAGTCAAGCTGGACGGAAGAAGGGTGCAGATGATATTGGACGGAGTTTGGCCAAGGCACTCCTTTGGCGTGTCTTTGCTATTTGTAATACGTTGTCTATGTCATACATGATTGCTAAGAATTTCAAAATGGCATCGAAGATTGCTGGATCAGATGCTTTTTTCAAGACGGGCCTTATGTTCGCATATGAGAGAGTATGGGCCAAAATTGAGTGGGGGAAGGAGTACATTGTGGAGTTCTCGATTTAATGAGGGTGATAAGTTTTACATAAGGATCAGGAACGTAATATTCAATGAGAATACGTCATGAAGTTTATGTGAATTAAGCTATTTTTCTTTTTTAAACTTTCTTCAAGAACACCGTCAATATCATTTTTCGTCTCGGAGCACTAAGTCGTACCTTCTCCCTATGTCGCTCTCACGGCAAGTACTTTCTTCTCCGTTTGACTGGGATGCCAAAAGTGACGATCTTAAGGTGAAACAAGATGAGAGTATGAACATCATGGTTGATAAGAGGATTCGGCGGAGATCGGCATTAGTGGCCAATTCTTCGCAGGCTAAACATGCCGACATCACCAACGGTATCAGCATTATTGGCAACAGCGAAGCTAAGCTGAAAGTCTCGACCCCTGTAAAGAATGCTAACGAGTCCATCGAAAATTTAGCACGTGGCAAAATATCTACGTCTTCTAAAGACCGCCACCACATGTCAGTGCAGACAGACGACGAAGACGAAGTCTCGGCCAGTTGTCAGAGAGAGAAATCGACTCAGACTATGCTGCAAAGTGGTGCTTAGTAATTATAGTAAACCTTTTTGGGTGTAGAAAATTCCTACTTTCCCATGTTTGTGAGTAAAGATCGATTAGAGAAGGAGAAGGATCAATGATTGTTTTTGTCGTGGTTGTTATCTTGCGCTTTCCGCTTTCAGTTTCTTCAATATGCCAAGCTGCAAATTAACCGTGCTGAATGATATAGAATTTGCTGCTATCATTCCACTACCGCTTACTGCAGGTATACCGATCCCAGGGAAGCAACTGTCACCACATAGAAGTAAGCTTTTAATGGGCGTGTTGGGAAACGGAAATGATCTCTCACCGGCATTTATCGCAGGACCGTATGTTCCTCTATGTCTGTTTAAGAATCGCTGATGCGTTAGTGGCGTTCCAATCTGATGATGTATGGCTCGTTGTCTAATATCTGGTATCACAGTCTCCAGAACTTTCCAAAGGAATGCACCGCGTTCTTCCTTGAGACGATCATATTCAGGTGTATTCCTCTTCAAGCCCTCCCACCGATCGTACCTTTCAGTTGCAGGAGTGTAACAGTGAAGCACGGCATATCCCAATGGAGCAAGAGAATTATCATGAACAGACGGGATGGAAAGCAACACACAGTTTTCCTCGTCAGTCACACCCCTTGCCCAGTCTTCAACGCAGATATAATGAGCCTGCAGTTGTGACAATTCCTCTTGGCTCATTCTGAATCCCACGTGAAGATGCATGAAAGAGGGACATGCCGGTGTACTCTCCCTTTCCGCGATGAAACTTGGTGGAAATACATCCGTGCTCACAATTCCTGACTTTATGAGATCCCACACTGATAAATTCGAGATAACTCCCCGTCGTGCACGTATCCTCTTTGGATTGTCCTGATCTTTCTTTAAACGTATTCCTACTGCTCGTCCATCCTCTATGCATATCTCACTAACATGTGACCGCACGACGATACGTCCACGACCGTTCTTCTCAATCCCGCGTACTAATGCATCAACAATAGATTTGGCTCCGCCCACTGGACAGTCCATCGTTGCACCATCGTCGTAGAATTCACCCATCATCATTGCCATCTCAGCAGTTATCGTTCCATTCGCGGGTACTCCACTCAGACAGAAGCAGAGTACATCTAACCAGTTCTTGACAAATGGGTCTACCACTCCTGCACTATTTACAACAGACAAGAATGGTGTTGTTAACTTTAGATTCTCAAGTGGATTCAATTTGGCAAAGTTGGGTAGGAACATCCCCGCAGTCAAAGCAACCACTGGGTCTGCTCTAAGTGCCATGGTTGGCATGGCATCTACAGCTTTAGCCAATGGAACCATGCTCTCCATAAGTCTTTTCCATTGTCGTACCCCATCTTTCCCTGACACAGCATCGATTGGACCATTTGGCCGGCCAAAGCCAGGAGAGTGTACAAACTCTCCCTCGGGAAACTTAAGACCGAAGGTCGTGTATGGTATACAGTCTACCGATTCTCCCACAATATCCAGTATTGTACGTAATGGATTAGACGTCTTGGCCTGCATATTGGGATTCAATCCAGAAAAGAAGCTTGGTCCAGTATCAAAATGAAACGTCCCATTCGCCTCCTTATTGTAAACCGAGTATCCATGTGCCGCTCCACCCGGTGCATAGTGTGATTCACAGACTAATACCGAGAGGCCGTAGTGACATAGCAATGCTGCAGCTGACAGACCCCCAATGCCAGACCCTACTATGACAACGTCGTAGCAATCAGAGATCGGCGCATCGCTATTAAAGGTTGATGAGGCCGAGATGATGGTGGCTGCTCGAGTTGATGTAGGAGGATGGATCGCCGTCGAAAGCGAGAAGGCGTCTACGAGGTTGCTAAAAATACTCAGGATCGTCGCGATGAAGAGGATATTCCGCATGATGGAGCGATCAATGCACCTTCGCTACACCTACTACGGATGTCATAACAATTGACGCCTTAACCTTTTATGCGAAGGTATTTATTACGAATCTGTTTATCGTCACGTAGAATCTAACACAGGAACTAGTATGATTTTGAGACCGTTAGCTCACTGTTAGCTCACCGTTGGCAAACAGGCGTCAATTGTTATGACATCGGTAGTAGCTAGACCGAGGAAATGGACAAGGTTGATTTGGCGGGACAGACGTTGATTCGTAGGAAGTGAAGAAGTAAGTCACCCACGACATCCCATCCATCCACTGACAGTCCCAATGATGCTCCCACGACATCGAAGCCCACTGCAAGCCCGGGTAAGTCACCCACGACATCCAATCCATCCACTGACAGTCCCAATGATGCTCCCACAACATCGAAGCCCACTGCAAGCCCGAGTAAAGCGCCCTACGACATCATCTCCGTCCGAATGAGGCTGCCACAACATCGAAATCCACTGCAAGCCCAAGTAGATCGCCCACAACATCCAATCCAACTGTAAATCCTGATGCTACCATTACTGCAAGCTCAAGTAAAGTGCTTAAGACATCCACCTTCAGTACTGGTGCTGATTCAATCCTTAGCACTGATGCTGATTCAATCTCGGGTAAACTGCCTATCACTGCCGGCATCGCTCCCCAATAAGCAAGATCACAGATACTTCCACTTCTACACAACTTAGTGTGGTTAATATTCCTGCAGTGAAGATGAGCACATCCCCTACTACATCAAAGGTAGATGCTATCATGGCGGTAAGTTGATTTTAAGACTGATGAGTATTTGCATTTTCATTCATTTAGTGTACTGACTCTTATTTTGATCCTGAGAGTGTACCAGATAAGAAGTTGAAGAGGCAGCGCAAGCACAAGAAGCATGAGTAGGCACTGATGTCTTATGTCAATGTCTTATGTCATATTTGCTCATTGACTAATTAGTTTCAGATATTCGGCTATGTGACAAGAATAGCCTCCGTGTTGTCTTTGGCCAAGCATGCATTAAATTTAATGACTGATTACTATTCTTTTAGACGCCATTTGATCTCTAAGTTGATTTGGTCTTGTCACGGATATAAGCGTCTCTCGATTCACTTCTCATCTGAGTACAAGAGCTATTGTATGCTATCAAAGTTGAGTCTATTGATTCTCTACTGACATGACCTTTTTCAAAGAATGCTCTCATTTCATGCATCGCATTATAAGACCCAGCTGACGCAGCGATGGTCCAATGCTTAAAAGCTTGTTCCATATTTCCTGAATGAAATTCTATGCATCCAAGACTGAGCCTTGCCCCGTCGTGTCCAGCCATAGCCGCGGCCTCGAAGTGGAACTTGGCCTTCTTTAAAGCTCCCCCATCATGATAAAGCATACCCAAGTTATAATGCGCCTTACTAAAACCAAGCTCTGCTGACTTAGTGAATAGTTTGATTGCCCTCTCTTCATCCCGTTGTAAACCGTGTAATCCCTGGTAGTAAGAATCAGCCAGCATATAAATCGAAGCCGCATCATTCGCCTTTACCCGCCTCATCATTTGCTGAACACGCTCTTCCTCTGTGTTGTTACGGTCAGAATTACAAAAGGGACACTTCTCATTGTTTCCAGACTTACAGACGGAGTAAATGCAACCTCGACAAATTCTCTTCCCGCAACATGAATAATATTCTTGCATAACCTCATCCGCCAACTCCTCATGAGCAATCGCGAAGTCGTTGATTGGTACGGACGATCTAGTCGCGGGTGGAAGTGTGATACAATTTATCAATCTCCTCGGCATCGGTAGGAAGCAGATGGGACAGTCCTCCTTCGGTGGAGGATCCTTGAACAGCGCTTCATCGTGTAGCTCGGCTGCTCGTAGTTTGCATTGTTTTTTATGCTTCGGCCAATGTTTGTGTTGACAAGAAGCATCGCAGTATTTGACGAGCATACACGGCTTACACGTCTTGAGGCTGACGCCACCCCCATCCTCCTTGCCGCTCGGCACAGCAGTGGCCCGTTGCATCGGCACAACCATTCATCCTTCAAGCTTTTAAATTTCAAATTGAAAGTAATGGAAGAATTCATCTCGGGGTGGGAACGGCAATTCCTGCTGGCGCATTCCTTTACCACACCAAGTTGATGGATGTCGAACTTCCTGCCCTGCTGTGTAATATAGGAAGGAATTCATTCGGTTCGTGTGTCCAACTCAAGAGGATCAGAATACCAACAAATGTCATATCAATAAGTTGGTGGAAGTACATCTCCCGATTATACCTTCTTCAAATGTCACTCGCTCGAATTAAATCGACATCCCATCGACGATCACTGTCATTGGAAGTAATGTCTTCTTCGAGGCTAGATTATTGTCAATCCATCTCCCTAACCCTAAAGAAGGCGTATGATGTTTGTCGACTGTAAGGATCCCAACTCGAGTTACCAAACTATCGCGTGGAGTCTTTGGCCATTGCAAGTCACTATTTTCAGTAGAGATATCAGAGAAGAAAAAATATTAACAAACTTGAACATGATTCATTCTTGGGGTGTGTGTCTTTACGCAATGTGGCACTGTCTCCTGATACAATCGTCGTACGGGACGTGTTCGCGGACTGTACGGACCTCATGGATGTGTGCGGTGCAGAGCCAATGATGATAACGAACGCTCTTGAACTTCGATTCCATGACCTACCACTTCATGAAATGATGCACTACTACTCCTTTCTTGCAGTGTCAAATGATGCATTGCAAAAAGCTGTATTGAAATCGAATTGTAAGCAGGATTGTTTAGGAATGACCCCACTTGTACATCATGATCTGAATCTGTACAGTATGAAACATATCCCGAACAGATAATTACTAAAGATAAGTGGGGTGCACTGCCACTGTCAAGCGCCCCCTTCCTCTTCACACTCAGCGCAGCAGCGGGCAGACTCATCGTCACGATTATTCATCACAGACTAGATATGGGGTAGAAATCATTGTGTTGATAATCCGGCTTCGAAATAGGAGGCAAACAAGGTCAAGAGAGCCCTCGCTGAAGGAAACAGTGTGTTAGGAAAATTTTCACGATCGTTTTGATACATAACATTTGTTACACATGATACTGAAGTACCTACTTACATGGGACTCAGAAAACAGCTCGTCTAAAACCACCACGATAACATAAGTTGGGCACGATGAGGCTGTGTGCTACTTTTGCCTCGAGCAAGGGGGGAGTCAACGAGTCTGGTCAGCCATTGCTAATAATTTTTGATGAGGAAGAGAAGCATAGAGACTTTTCTTTCGTTTATGTATGTAAGATGATAAACAGTTCATGTAATAAATCAATATGCATCCGGACTTCGACCAACCCCTGCCCCCCTCGTACACCTCACTAAAATCCTTCGGACTACGCCATCCAAATTTCCTTCACAGGATTAACTCCGTAATTGTAATTCAATTTTCCTTCAAGATCATTCTGCACATCGTCAACAGACTATTATCGTTAACATCCAGCTCGTCAGATTTAGATGTTTGCATTTTACTTTGCTTTAGGGAATTAGAACCCCCTTCTTCATAGACATCATTGCATGCACCATCTTGAAGGTTGAGACTCATGCATGTCGACAAACCACTAAGGTCAATCACTGGCCCGCCACTTATAATGGTAGACGGAGATGGGGTGGGAAGTTTGCGACATTGTAATCGCCGCGGGAGCTTACTCCGATGTTTCTCCAATGTCATTCTGGACCCGTTATATATATCTAAAGCCTTATGAAGCAACAGTGCACTGTCCAGATCGTTAGATTGTAAATTGTTGATTTTGTGGGCAAGGAGGATGGTGCAGCTGTTGATGATATGGTATGTAGGACCACCTTGGAAAAGTAAAATAGGTTGCTCCATCATGATTTCCAATACACTGAAGATACTCTGAATGTCCAAGCTTTCAGGCTCAGTGGTAAGAACGACATCCAATGCTATTTTCAGTAATCGAAGACCCGAAAAAATGGAGTGATGCGACAACGATGACTGCTCATCTTCTGCAATGAGGATAGAAGACTCAACTAAAATGCTGGTACATGAAAGTTCTTCATCGTGAAAGTCCACTGCACATTCTGTTGCTGTTCTCTCTTTCGCCTCTGCGTCTGCATCCAATAGGAATCTCTGTTTCCGACTGACAACCCTGCCTGTTCTAGTTGTTTGTACTTTCTCTCGAGATTTGGCCTTGTCAACGTCAGAGCGAATAGCACATGCAAATGCATCAAGGACACGACTCTGAGATGAAGCTTTCTCGTTGATAAAAATCGGAGGCACGCCCTGGATCCAAAACTGATTCATCGGATTTGACGCTACACAAGACGGCGACATTCCAATACCATACTTTTTCTCCGCATCGTCCAGAAGTTCAACTGTCTCCAGCTCGCTTACTCTGGGAATTGTTTCATCAATATTAGGAACCAAATCCTCTGATGCATTGAAGACCATGTAGAGTAAGGAGTCCTGGAAAGAGATGGATGCCATTAGCGTATTAACACCGGGAATTCCCTTGGTGACGGACATAACATTAATGATCCAATTAGCATTCTTACTTGATGTGCGAGATATTGGCAATGAAAGTTATACAAATACTCACATCCATTTGAGACAAGTAATGTAAACAAAACCTCCTGTACTTGAAATATCCTTCCAATTCGCCCATATAAAGTCGGAGAATAGAATGAAAGAAGAACGTCCTTGCAACATACAGCATCAAACTCGGATGAATCTGTTCCTCTACACAGCTTTTAAGACACAATACGCTAGCATTCGCCAACGAAGCCATTAATTCCATATCCCCAACTTTCATCGTCGCTAATGCACCCATTGCTAACTCTCCAAAACGAGCAGCCTGTAATGCCGCAACATCAAATTGGGGCAATTGTTGTGGTTTTAACGATGAATCAAACCTGTTGCAATATTCCTCATCACTGGGGATGGGTAACAAACCAAATAGCCCACCCGCCGAGAGAGTCTGACATGCACGTAGGTGCATGCCAGTGGGATTCATTAAATTTGTTAGCGGTAAGAATTGTAATACCTTTGGATCAGTGCAGCCGATGACACGTTTTTTCGACGACGTTGAACACAATGACTGAGCATCGGTATTTGAGTGCATCACGGTAGGTCGCCGTGACATGCTTCGACAATGACCATTGTTATCACCCAACAGGGCTCGAATTTTATTCCCGCTACCATAACTTGCCTCCATATGATGAGTCAATAAATCATCACTAATATCAGTGGAAGGTCCAGATTCATGGGTTAAGATGGATGAATGTTGACTTCGCTTAAGATCAAAGCTATCTAATGAATTACCGGATCCATAGCTATTCTGAGAGGCCGCGAGTGCAGCAGCATTCTCACGTCGTCTATTGTTTTGCCTCATAATTTGATGCTGTATCTGTAGCTGTTGCACATATGCCAGCTGCTTCTGAGCGGCACTCTGAGCCGAGACTAATACGTCTTCCTGATCATGCTGATTTATCAACTCTGCCATTCCTGCAGCAGCGTTGGAGGATGGAATGGACATATTATTACCCATTTTACGCATGGAAATCAGGGTTGATATGATGTGATCCTGCATAGCCGCTGCAGTCGGGTCGAGTGGAGGCGGTAGGGGGAAGATAGTGTTGTTGTCCGATGCCAAATCAGCGCTGAACAGAGAGTTGATACATTTGTTATAATCGTTCATGTTTTCCGGTGCCGATTGAGCCGAAAGAAGTGAATTGGTAAAATTATAATCATTGTTGGGTAAGGAAAACTCGCCTCCATGACTGCTACCTGCCCAGTCCCCGAAATTCACTCGATTGCCCGTAACACTGCCTCGCATTAACGACTCCGACCTCCTCCTCATGTGTCGCGCCTTCTTATGTTGAGTATGATCATGATCAGAATTGACGCGATCGTCAGATGATGACTTGCTGTTGTTCATCAATGGGACGGGTCCTCTCCGCCTCGCCGGGGAGTAAATACAACCAAACTCGGCAATTTCAATACCCACCAATTGGTCCGGCGTGAGTTTATGAATTCGCGTATACTTGATTTTACACGAAGCGCATGGTCGATTGCCATCACACCGCGTTTTGCGTGCACGACAACGATCGCATGAGGCGCAGAACATTACGTTGCGTACGTTTGTTTGACGCCCGGTTGAGGACCGCTTCATTTCGAAGCAGGAGGTCTGACTCCGCCACGCTGAACTCCGCCACGATTTCTACGCAGCCCGCCGCCAATTTTTAGGGCGGAATTAGTACCCCTGAGTTCCGCCACGGATGCGACACTGAGATATGACGTCACGCTGTGACACCTATCCCTATCCTATCCCTATCCTAACCCTAGCCGCGCCATCTCTTGCTTGGACCATCATTCATCCTCGTTGCTTAACGTTCTGTCGCGTGGGGTGGGATTATTGCTCAGGTGGTGGCGGTCGTTTAATCGCGTGGGGTGGGAGTATCGCTAACCTCTTCGGTTACGCCAAAGAGGTGATACTCCTGCAGGAGGGGCGCAGGAGGGGCCGAAAAGTACCCTTCTGCGCTATTGATTTGACCGTAGCGATTAAACGACAATCATACCCATTACTTTTATACGACAATAAAGATCCAATCGAGGTCAACCAAGCAGCAACAACAAACAATTATCAATCGAGGAGAGTACGACGGTAAGACCACGACCAATAATACAGGCAGCAACAACAACAACATCATTATCGCTTGAGAGTGAGGTACAACGGTACGACTAGAGGGTACGACGGTAGGACTACAACGGTACACGGTACAATGGTACGACGGTACAACCAATAATAATAGCAATATTTAGCAGCAGCCAATTGAGGTTGACCAAGCAGCAACAACAATCATCATTATTACTCGAGGAGAGTGCAATGGTATGTTTACTACCAATAATACAAGAATAATACAAGCAGCAGAAACAACATCATTATCACTTGAGAGTGAGGTACAACGGTACGACCAATAATAATAGTAATATTAGCAGCAGTCAATTGTGGTCGACCAAGCAGCAACAACAATCATCATTATTAACAGCAACAACAAAAATATTAAAAATGGTGCTTGATGACAACGATACAGCAATAATGTCGGCACATAATAATACATGGTGTGCAGTGTGTGTATGTTGTGGCCCCGATTCAGTGCCATCACGTTCCCTACCCAAATATTTGATACAGAGGAAAGGTCAAGATGATACAGAAGTTTGTGCTTCTAGTGACCCCATTTGGGTACATTGCTCCAACACGGAATGCCAGTTGCCTCCACAAAAGTTTGAGTGTTTCATTGAATTTCTTGATATTATTAATGGCTCACAATATGTCCCAAAGAAACTGTTCCAGTCCGATTTATTTCTGAAGAATGCCACTCCTCACTACCAACGTCATTGCAATGGCAAACCCCCCTCCTCTGATATCTATCTCCCGCATTGCATTGGGTGTAGCCTTTCGGCATTAATCAATGTTGGTACCAAAGCAACAATGCAGAATGTTCCGCATCCTCTGCCTCTCCCTCACCCTGGGACAATGTCGGAATTAATATTGAACAACATTGCTGAGCCAGATGATGATGATCAAAACAACGACAATGACAACAACCACGACTATGAATATGTCGATGACAACAATGTCGCAGTAGCACAGAAAGCTAATGACAATGAACTGATTGCGCCTGCTTGTCTGACTTGTCCACGCAAGAAAAATCAACTACAGGATGTCGCCAATGTTGCCAATGACAACATCAACAACAATGACTACTACAACAACAACAACAACAACAATGACAACGACAAAAGAACCAACACCAATGCTCCAATTCATTCCACGAAACGAAAGCAAATGAATAGTACGAGTAGTAAGAGCAGGAAGAAATCTGTTACAAGTATTATGAGCAGGAGAGAGTTGGTTGCATATACTGCCAATGTGATGAAGAATCTGCCACCAACCAACAATGGTACAGATAACCTGAAATATTTGCAGGGATACAAATCAGCACGGCTCACACCACCTGATTACCAAGCGATAAGAAAAAGTGCAATTAATGTGGCCAGAGTTGGTGGGGTAAAGGATCTTGTAATGGGTGATCCTTTGGTTGGAGCTATCGTCATGCCCGAATTTGGGGTAATAATTCCGGCACTGGCCATGAACGATAACCTTTATGTTGACTTCCATGCCATGGCTC
>Ga0247832_1005911_pt1 | contig 13804 bp, 16 predicted proteins | sample LaCruzMarch2015__10_FD_192407 | JGI IMG/M metagenome (GOLD analysis project Ga0247832, IMG submission 192407) | Freshwater microbial communities from meromictic Lake La Cruz, Castile-La Mancha, Spain - LaCruzMarch2015_4m | ecosystem: Environmental > Aquatic > Freshwater > Lake | place: Spain... | reverse complement strand
GGCGCTGCAACATAGCTCCTGCTATTTCAGCAGAATAAGCCAAATTGCTGATCCTCGATTCGATTACTTCAATACCGGCAATCATCAAGCGTTCTCTTAGCTCTTGCTCTAACTGGTGATTAATTTCTTCGCCTCCTGAGCGCAATGACATATCTTTATGTTCATCATCAAAAGTATCGTAAGGGTATAATCCTGCAAGTTTTCTAATAGCTGATTCACTTTGTATCCTCACAAATTGCTCATAGTTATCGACTTCAAAGGCTGCTTTAAATGTGTCAGACACTCTCCACACTAATACAATTCCAATCAATATTGGATTTCCCAATTTATCATTCACTTTTATGGGTTGAGTTTCTAGATTCCTAGCCCTCAAAGAAATTTTCTTTTTAATATAAAACGGATTCATCCAAAAAAAGCCATTCTCTTTTACAGTGCCTTTATAAGAGCCGAACAACGTAACCACTGAAGACTCATTTGGATTTATTACTGCTAAACCGGTTAACAAGAACGTTCCGATAAATAAACAAATCCCTCCAAACAGATAATAATTCACATACAATTCAAAACTTCCTATTGCAATTAGTGCCAAACAAACACTTAATAATGCAAATCCAGCCATTGGCTTTTTTGTAATTTCTTTCATTTGATATCATTTTAATATCACAAAGGTATCATATTAAATTGAATGTCCAAATATTTTTTTTACAAAATCGAACTTACCAAACTTTATTCTGTTAATTTTACCTACGCAAAAATATGTTCCTAAAGAAAATCCTATATTACCTTGATATTCGCACACTATTTAAACCGAGTACAAAAGCTCGCAATGCGAATGTTAAATTTATGAATGGCATGAATAGAATCAGTATTTTTATGTTTCTATTTGCCATAATAGTAATGCTTATAAGGTATTTTACTAAGCATTGATTTCATTTTTTTTAATAACACAATTACTTTAGGTTTGCGGAATCATTTTCTGTGAAGGTTTACCACGATATACATAGTTTCCCTAAACTTCCATTCCCGATTGTTACCACAGGAACATTCGATGGAGTGCATCTTGGGCACCTCACAATTCTAGAAAAACTAAAAAGTTACCGATTAGTAGATGGACATGAAGCGGTAGTTATCACATTCAATCCGCACCCGAGACTAATACTTCAACCCAACAATACAAGTCTAGAATTACTAAATTCTTTGGACGAAAAAATTGAATTGCTTTCTCAACAAGGCATCGACCACTTATTGATAATTCCATTTGATAAGAGATTTGCAGAATTATCTTCTTTAGAATTCATTCAGCAAATTCTGGTAAAAGCTATCGGTACTAAAAAATTAGTAATTGGTTACGACCATCACTTTGGAAAAAATCGTGAAGGGAGCTTCGAAAACCTTCGGCAAAGCAGTCCTCAATATGGATTTGAAGTAGAAGAAATACCAGCAAAAGATATTGACCATATAGCCATAAGTTCTACAAAAATTCGTGAAGCGCTGCATAATGGAGATATATTTACTGCAAATACTTTTTTAGGATACCAATACAGAATGGAAGGTATTGTTGTAAAAGGTCGACAAATAGGCGATACCATAGGGTTCCCAACTGCAAACCTTGAAATAATTGGTGAAAGAAAATTAATTCCACAAATTGGCGTTTACGCAGTAACTGTTTCATTTGATAACAGTATATATCAAGGAATGATGAATATTGGAAATAGACCTACTGTTGAATATAATGGAGAAAGGAAAGTAGAAGTACATATATTGAACTTCTCAGGTAACCTATATGGAAAGAAGTTGCAAATCAGTTGTGTAAATAGAATTCGAGATGAAAAGAAATTCTCATCAATTCAGGAGTTAAAATTTCAATTACAAGAAGACAAAAATAAAATCCAACAAATTCTGGCAAGTGTTTAACTTGAAATACATATTACTTTTTACTTTTATTTTCAATTGCTCTGTAATCATAGCACAACCAGAATATGTAGTAAATGGAGAAGTGTTCACAAGCCTCAAGAAAGCAATGCTATTGCCCGATTCAGTGTTTCGTTTAAAATTAAAAAGAAAAGGATACAGAGAAATACCTGTTGAAATATTCAATTTTAAAAATCTAAAAGAATTAGATTTAGGTGGTAATAAAATCATTCAGATCGACCCTAAAATTGAGTTGCTTACAAAACTCGAAATTCTCAAACTCAATAGAAACCAGATTCAGCTTGTTCCAACTGCTATTGCTAAATTAAATTCTTTAAAGTATTTAGACCTTGGTTTAAATAAAATTAATGCATTGCCAGAAGAAATGAAAACAATGCAAAGCCTTGAATTTCTTCAAATTTGGGGAAATGAACTTACAGTAATTCCTGAGCCCCTAAGTAAAATGCCAAAATTAAAATGGCTCGATTTGAGGGCAATCATTCTTACAGAAACGGAAAAGGAAGATATTTTAAATGACTTTCCCCAAGTAAATGTACTTCTTTCTGAAGGTTGCAATTGCGGTAAATAAAAATAACATATTTTTTAATCTTAAAGCAAAAAAAAGCCTTACAACAATGTTGCAAGGCTTAGAAATGCTTGGAAAGTTATGGGATCTTAACCTACTTTCTTTACGTTCACTGCGTTAAGACCTTTTTTGCCTTCTTGTAATTCGAAGGTTACATTGTCATTTTCGCGGATTTTGTGCACCAGACCTGATACGTGTACAAAAAATTCTTTGTCTGATTCTTCGTCTTTAATAAAACCGAATCCTTTGGTTTCATTAAAGAACTTTACTGTTCCGTTTTTCATTTATTCTAAAAATATTATTTGCACAAATGTAATCATTTTTTGATTTGCAATTTTTTTTTGATAAATTAATTAAAACTCCCATTCTGTAAGACTTACAGATGATTTACGTAACTCTTTCCAGAAATCAGGATACGACTTTTCAATCACTTTCGGACTTCTTATAGCTAATTTATAAACCTTAAAAACAAGTGGGGCAAAAGACAAAGCCATTCTGTGGTCGTTATATGTATCTATAATTACAAGTTTACTAAAATCAGCGAATCTCGCATCAATTAATAATTCACCTTCCACAGGTTCTGTAACTTTAACATTCATTTTTTGCAATTCATGCTTCATTGCTTCAATTCTATCTGTTTCTTTTCCTCTCAAAGTGTTTAATCCTGTTAAATGCCCTTTAATTCTTAGTCCTGATAAAGTTACAGCCAAAGTTTGAGCTATATCAGGTTGATCTATGCAATCGAAAGTAAATAAATTAACGCATTGATTTGTTTTTTCCAATAAGATACCTTCTTCTTTTTGTTTAGTTGAAACACCTAACAAACTAAAAATATCAGCAATTAATCTGTCACCTTGAAAACTATTTAAATTCAATCCCTTAAGCAGCACGGTTGCTTTGGGTGCCAATGCGACAATGCTATACCAATATGAAGCTGAACTCCAATCCTTTTCAACTATTACTTCAGTCGGTATCCATTTATGAGGATAAACCTTATAAATCTGGTTATTTTCTTCAATATTAAAATTCAAAAACCTAAGCATTTTTATGCTCATATCTAAATAAGGCTTTGAAACTATTTTCCCACTTATTGTAATTTCAATTCCTTCGGGCAGGTTTGTTCCCAACAATAAAAGTGCACTTATAAACTGGCTGCTAATTGTGCCATTCAACTCAATAGATGCACTGTATAACTTTTTCCCCACAATTTTGATTGGTAAGTGATTTTCACTTTCTACATATGTTAGGTCGGCTCCTAATTTGCGAAGTGCATTTACCAATTCTGAAACTGTTCTCTGCATTAACCGCCTAGAACCTTTCAAAACACCAACATAGCCAGGAGTAGCGGCCAGTGCCGTAAGGGCGAATCTAGAAGTTGTTCCACCTTCACCAGCATCTGCTACTATTGGTTTCTTTTTCAGAATCTCACTTAAATTTAAAGTGTCTGCTGCTTCAGAGTGCTCTTTTCCTTTAATTACACCTCCAGAAAAATATTCGAGTATAAGCAAGCGATTACTCAAACTCTTTGAACCAGGAAGTTCTACACTGGCCTGAACAGGTAATCCTGAATAAACAATTTCAAGCGTTTCAGACATTTTCTAAATAATAAGTTAAGCTTTTGATTATTTCCAAATCTCTGTCCTCATAATTCAATAATATATCACCCGGCTTAACTAATAAACTAAAAGTAATGTTAGAATGAATGTTTTTTTTATCATGACTCATTAAGCGAATCAATTCGTCAATATCGCTTTTTTCAAAATAAAAACGAGGAAAATATTTAGTTAAGTAACTTGATATTTGATAAAAATATGTTTCAGCTAATAGTTTTTGGTTACCAAATGATGCAAGATGAGTCTCTATGATAATACCTGCTGCAACAGCATCACCATGCAAAACAGGTTTGTTTTTCTGTAAGAAAAATGCTTCAATTGCATGACCAACTGTATGCCCTAAATTTAAAGCAGCTCTCTTACCTTTTTCGTTCAAATCATCTTGTACAAAACGTTTTTTAATTGTTATATTTTCTCTAATAATTTCACCCCAATCAGCTGTCTTAAAAGGGTCAATATACACTAACTTTTTATAGGAGGCTTCATTATCTAATAAATAATGCTTAACAATCTCAGCAAACCCGCTTCTTATTTCATTCTTTGAAAGCGTTTTTAAAAACTCAGGATAAACAAAATATGCCTTAGCTTCTTGAAAAACACCTATCGAATTTTTATATTGATTTAAATTGATACCAGTTTTCCCACCAATACCAGCATCTACCATTGCTAACAATGAAGTTGGAATATTAATAAATGAAATACCTCGCATGTAAGTTGCAGCAACAAATCCTCCCAAATCACACACAACACCGCCGCCAACATTCAATAAAAGACTATTCCTATCTGCATTTTGTTCAATTAAAGACTCCCAAAGACCCGCAGCAATTTCTACAGCTTTACTTTCTTCTCCAGGTTCGATTTCAAGAATTTGTGCTTCTTTAAGAATCTCAATATTTGTTATTAAAATTGGAACACAAAATTGTAGTGTATTTGTATCAGCTAAAATAAAAATGGAAGATGGTTTTATTTTGGTAATTTCACTATTTAATAATGAGAAGTCGCTAATTACCATATTTCTATATTAACTAATCAATAAGCTTGAATTTCTTCGTTTGCTTAGGACCAATTTCCCTTACAACCATATTTTTATCTGCTTTTCTTTTACCTATTAAATCTAACTCACTTAATTTTTTAAACAGCTCGCTAATAATTTCAGTAAACTCTACTATAAGTTCAAATGAATCATTGATCATGAGGTGGTTATAATTTAAATCGATAACAGCAACTAGCAATTCGTCGAATTTACTAGGGCTTATACCATTCCATTCTGTAAAGTAAGTGGAAATATCTTCTTTTTCTTTTTCTGGAAGAAAGTCTAAAGCTAACTTTATATGACTTGCAATATTCGTAATTTGTTGCAATAATTCAATAGGAGGTTTATTCTTTAATGTGCTGCGTAATGGAAAATTTAAAGCAGCAACGGTATAAATAATCTTTTCACACAAATATTTAATATTAAAAGCAAGGGGTGAATTTTGATTTTTATTTATCACTTTATAAATAATATTATATAGCGAAATTTGAAGTGTATTAATATTATTTGCGATGTCATCATACATTTCCTTAATCAAAGAGAAAGAATTCAAATTAACACATGGTGGTATATATGATTTATCCCACATAACATCATTTCCACTCGAAATAAATCTGCCAATTATCAATATATTCTCATATTGAGTATTTAGATTTATTTGATCTTCAGATAGCACCTCTAATTCATATTTTGGATGAACAAAAGGAAGTCTCGGAGGATTTTCATCTTGATTAGGATTACCGTATGGAATTCTCTTAGTGTAGTCAACGTTAATGATTAAAAAATAAGTTTTATCACTTTGAGATTTTGATGAATTCTTTTCAGATTGGTAATTCAAAGATAACTCACCAGTAATTGAAGGATGAATATTTATAACACATCCTCCGTAAGTTATTCCTTTGAATTTAGAAAGTTTTATAAGATAACTATCTCCAATAGATTTAGAAATGGAACAATCAAAAGATTCTCCAAATTTTTGGTCTTGGCAAAATACGCCATAATTATTCTCATTTATATAAATAGATAATGATTGCTGCAATTCTTTTAATTGGGCAATTTCACTATTTTCAAGATGAAAATTATTAATTTTCATCCCATTCATCCAGTTCGTTAACATCTTTCTTTCAATTAATTTTATTGGTAATTAATTTTAACTCTTGTTGCAATTATTGTTACTTTTTCATTTAACTTGTTATGCAATATTGATTTATTGGCATCGATAAATTTTTTCCCGCTAAAAAAACTTGGCTTGGTATAAAATACCCATCCCATGCTGGTTCCATCTAGAAACTTATATTGTATAGGACTTTCAACAAACTTTTCATTATAATTTACAAGAAATGACTGAAACCAATCCCCAAACTTCATTTCAAATGGCGCCTTTACTCTAATATTTGTTGTTTTATTCTGATTAACGTCTTTCATTAAATCAATAGAAAGTAAATAGATATTACGAACATTTACTTTATCAAAATCAGGCTCTTCTGCAAATTCATTCACATACCATACTTTGTAAATCGGAGTTGGAATTCTAAGAAAGTTATCCAAGGCAAGCATAAAAAAATATGGAATAACGAAAAAGAAAACTGATTTAGCATATATTCCTCCTAAATCCAAACCATTAGTAAAATCGAATAACAGAGAAAAAGCGAAATAAGAAAGTGAAGTAATTACTAAAACAACTAATATCTCAATCATTAATTTAAACTTTGTAATTTGAAAATAATCTTTTTTAAACATGAATGTTATCAGCACTCCTAGCAACAAATAGATGATACAAAGTAAAAGATAAAAAGAAAATCCATTAAAAATATTATTTGAAAAACCGTACAATCCTCCACATGTAATTACGATTGAAAATAACAATGCTCCAATAACAATTCTATTTGACTTAAAATTAGTAACGGTTTTCTTCAAATACACTATCATCAATGTAGATAGGAAGAAAATTGCAAATAAAATAATTCGGTCTAAAGAAAAAAAGTGATTTAAACTCATGATAAAACTGTATTGTATCCAATAAATGATGGGTCTTCGTTGCCTAAAACTGTATAATCCTGAAGCGGAGCGAAATTAACGAAAATTTCAATTTCCATTTGCTCTACTACAAAGAATCGTAGAATATGTAATATTAATGAATGATTTATTTCCCCAGGCATAAACTCAAGCACCTCTTCATGCTTTAAGTTGTGAATATTAATTTGGCAAATCTCTGTGCTTTCTGTTAAATAATTATCAACGATGCTATTTACGCCTAGCACAGCTTCTCCAATAAAAGAAAAATATTCAAAATATGCATTGGTTTGTTTTCTTTTTGTGGAACACGTAATTTCTTTCTGAAAAATTGAACAAAACATAAACTCAATGAAATCAACTTTACCTCTGAATTTATGCGCCAATGGGAAAAAGAAATTAAGTTTTGCTTTTTGAATAGGACTTAACATTTCGAAAACTTCTTGCTTTTCGAAGAAAGTATGCATAAGGTCCTCATTAATTGCACTTTCAAAAGTCTGTCTTTCAATTAACTCTAAAGTAGTTTGAATTTCAAAAAATTGGTTTTCAAAAGGGGCAAAAAACTTTCTTGCACTGCTTTCCTGTTCTCTTTTCTTTTTTGTTTTAGCAGGAAAATCTAGTTCTTTCTTTTGAGGTTCTTCGAAATGAAATAAATCTTCTGGAAGCATATCATAAAACCCCTCCCTATTCACTTTGACAAAAAAAGTATTTTCACTTTCTTTTTGAATTTCCTCAACGTCTTTGGAGTAATTTCTCTTGAAACTACCCAATTTCTTTATAAAAACTGTAGAATTTATAGCCTTGGATTGCAATAATCCAGTTAAAACTTCTGCCCTTAAGTCAAAATCAATAGATAATCCGGATTTAGCCATAAATATTATTCGAAAAAGAATTTATTCCATTTTGAATTATTATTGGCCCTGTTAATTTCATTTGAGTTTTTTGCTTCAATTGAAACAACATCAGGCTCAATTTTATCTATCTCATTTTTTTGGTTCTTGCCTATTATTAAATTTACCTTCGAATTTTGAATTTGATTTCCATTTTGCAAACCAGCATCAAAGTTTAAATCAGATTGCAATCGTCTTTCTAATTCATCTCTATCAATTTTTTTCTTTCTTAATTCGTATGATTCTAGCCACATCATTTGACCACTATCTCCATCTTTGTTTTCAATCATAAAATAATCTATGGGTCCAAAAAAATGTCTTAATTGTTCGCTTGAACATGTAGGTAAAAATATACTAAGAATGCGTGGGTCATAAAATCTAAAGTACAATTCTTGTTTATCTTCATCTTCCACTAATAAAAATTTGCGACAATGCTCGTGAAGTTCGTCCATTGAAGCTGGTGTACGTAGCATAATACCCCAACCTTTTCCCCAACCATTTTTCATGTACCATTCAGAAAATTCGCTACCTCTTACGTATGAAAAAATATAAGGAGCAACAAATTCTAAGTCTACCTCTGACCTGCCTTTAAACAAAGACCTAAAATTCCCATTTAACCTTTTAGCTTCACTCAATGCAGTTTTCATTCTTGAAGCATCAAGTAAAAGATAATTAATATACGCCATCTCTTTAGTATAACCTTTATTGATATTATGGCAAATCTATGAAAATAAAAGAACTTAGTAGCGTCATGAATTGCTTGTTTCAATCCTGATGCTGAATTAACTAAATTTCCTCAATGCTCCTTTAATCTCTTTCCATTTCTCAGTATCTATTTTGGGCAATGATTGTAAACTAAAATTAAAATCAAAATTTCTCTCAAATGCCTCTTCTTCAATAGAATAAAGCTCAGTTACTTCATTTGATTTAACATATTTAAAAATCACAAGGCCAGACTTTTCACCAACTAACTCCACAATTGCTTCTTCCAAATTAAATTTTCTTGCTTTTGATGTATTTTTCGCTTTTGCTGTAGTAATTTCCATTTTAAAATCAATTATAATTTTATTGTCTATTCAAAAAAGAAATCCTTCCATTGAGAATTATTTCTTTTAGGAGGATTTGGTGGGGTTTCAACTTTTGGAATTTCTTTCTTTATTGAAATTACTTTCTCTTGCGGAGAAGTTGGCTCCGTTTTAGTATATGTTTTAGTTATTTCTGGAGTGTGTGCAACTAAATCACTTTCTTCGCTCGACAAATATTCTTTAGCTGGAAATCGAATACTTCTTAATTGATAGTTTTCGAGCCAAAATTTAACAGCAAAATCAGGATCATCATCTTCTACTATAAAATACTGAATTGGTCCAAAAAAGTCATTCAATTGCTCCCTAGAACAGGTTGGCAAAAATATTCTCATCACTCTTGGGTCATAAAACCTGAAATACAATTCCATATTATCTTCAGTTCTAACCAATAAAAACTTCCTGCAATGCTTATATAATTCAGGAAATGGAATGAATGAAAAAAGTGCAACTCCCCAAGAGTTTCCCCAACCTTCTTGTTTAACCCAATTGTTTAAATCTGAAGTATTCTCTGTTTTAAAAAGGAAAGGCCCTACACCTGATAATTCTATTTTATTTCTGCCTTCGTATAAACAAGAATTTTCTCCAGGAAAAGCCAAAGCAGTCTCCATATTACTGCCCATTCTTGCCGCATCTAACAGTAAATAACTGATTTTTATCATTATAAATTATGGTGTTCCAATAAAGTTCAATACTAATAAAATTCCAAACAACTTACAACTATTTAAATTTTAAATCTAAACGCGCTTTTCCTTTAACACAAAGATAATTAGGTATTAATATCTATTCCTCTATAACGAAAGTAATAAAAAGGCATCTGCATTTATTTAAAATTAACAAGACTAAAAAATGAACAAAGTTTTACAAACTCTTTTTACAATTATTTTTATATTGCGAGACTAATAACATATAAAAACCATGGAAACTCTTGAACTTTGCGCTTACCATGAAAGTGGAAGAATAGTTGCTGCATATATGAATGGATATATTTGTGAACAATCACAATTATCTGAAATAGATGCAGGCAGCGGTAAATCAGTTTTAAATAGTGGTACCGACGCACCAATCATTCAGGTAGTTTTACAAAGAAATGCAAGTCCTGCTCACCCGGATAATATTGATAAAGCTATTCTTGTTGCCAATAAACTCATGGAAATATTTTCTATGGGTACATGCACCTCACTTTATTATGAAAATGATAAGAATTTGAGTGAAGATGTTGAAATTAGTTTTCTTGGTCAGGATATAAGTCAGTTAGAATTAATCATGACTTTTCTCAGAAAAAATGACCCAACTTATTCTGAAGACAGATTGAATAATTATTTAATCTCGAATTTTTCAAAATTATCAAAACCTGAATTTTCAAAACCAATTGAAGCATTAGTTAAGAAATTTATAGGAGAACTCGAGTTTAAATTAAATCGGTTTCAAATTGAAGATACCTTAAAATCTGTTGGATTTAATTTTCCGGAAAAGAAAGTTAGTGCAGGTTTTGCAGTTTCATTATCTGAAGAAAAATCTCCTTCAAGAACCACAGTTGTTGATCCTAATGCAGAAGTTGAAAGCAAACCTTCTAATAATGAGAATGTATTAGATACAGTGCTTAGTAATTTTATTTCTAATTTAAATAAGGATTTAAATAAGGAAGAGATTTCAGCTTCTATTAAATTCTTAAAGGATGTGTTTAATAAGTTTGGTTAAAAATAAAGCAGTTAACTTAAAATGCAAATACTCCTAAATTAACTGCTTTATATTTAATACGTTAATTCTTATTTATTTTAGCTATTAAAGCTTTCCAAACTTCTCGTCAAAAAGAGCTGCCGCAGCGTCAGTAAAAACAAACTTACTACGAATATAAGCCAAGGTTCTTTTTTCTGTTTCAGTAACACTTGTTCCGTCTGCCGCTGAAGCAAACAAATCATTTACTTCGTCTTTAGACAATTTACCTTCACCAGCGCCACTGGTGTGCTTTATTGCCAGGTCAATTAATTCTTTTTCGTATTGTACACCGTTGATTGATTGATAAGCCATGTTATGAGTTTTTAGTTTGAACAAAAGTTGTAAGAAAATTGAACTTGGTCAAGCGAGGCATCTAAAACTTTTTAACAATAAATTTTATTAATAATGTAGTTATCCAATATTAACTTGTATCCAAACTTTACCTCTGTAAGTGCCATGTTCCCAATTCTTAATTCTCAAACCCAACTCTTTAGTGAGGCTTATTAATGTGACTCCTAAAACAGTAGAAGAAGGTTCTATACCCTGACAAAGTTGATTAATAGTAGGTTGTGTATCAAGTATATTTACAAAACGAATATGTAAAACATTATTAATCCCTTTAGCTTTAATTGCTGCAGCAAGCATTCTTCCTGCAGACCCCTTTTCTTGGCCAGGGTCCCTGAATATATCAGAGATGGAAATGGTTTGATCTTCAAATTCGAATAATGCAAATGCTTTAGGAAATCCAGGCCAAATAACTTTATACCCATCCGGGTGATCTAAGAAAATGAAATTGTTCGTATTAAATTAATTATTAGTTTATTAAAATTTTCTTTGCTCGTTTCTTTTTATATTTTCTTAATGACGTTCGGTAAAAGAGTTTGTCCTTCTTATTAAATTTATAAAGTAAGACATTACCTTCATTCGAGATAACCGGATTGTCAATAAATTTTAAATAATCAAGATTTCGGTCATTATCGAAATCCATTATACTAAGTGTGTCAGGTACGCAATTAATAAAACAATTAACTGATAATTTATTACTGTCAATAGCAATGATTAAATTCAATCCAATATTCTGAAACGATCCAGATTTATTCAACCCTGTACCTGTCGAATAAAGGCTAATAAATTCATCATCTTCATATTTAAACTTTACAATACCAGCATTTAAAACATCCATATCAAATGGAATTGAACTTTTTTCCTCGACAAGAGATAACTTATAAAAACGATTATTATATTTAAGAAAATCGGTTGAATTGTTTATATTAATCTTACCATACAAGATATTGGAATTGGGAATTAAAAAAAAACTAGTGTCGTTTTGTAAGCTATCAAAACTGATTGAAATAATTTTTTCTTTAATGGTAAAAAACTCCAGCGGTGCTTTATTTAAAAGTCTTATGGAATTATATATTTCATTTACATTCTGAGCAGAAACTGCTGCAGAAAAAAATAAAGAAATAAATAAAAGTCTCATTTTCATTATTTAAATTTCTTATTACCTGTTGCCTTTAAAAAATCGCTAGTGTACTTAGAAAAAATTGTTTTACCTTCTGCAGCTGTAGTTTCATAGGTAAATTTATATGTTCCTCTGATTTTTGTGGGTTTTAGGTTTTTGTCGTACCACCAGGTAGTAACTTCAACTTCCTTATCCTCTAAATCAAAAATATTATGTTCATCCAATGTAAAATGAAACCCGGCTTTGATTTTAGGATGTTTTTCGTAATTGGTTTTTATATCAACACCATCCCAAAAATAACCTCCGTTAGAAAAATCTGAACCTCCCAAAATTGCATTTATTGCTGCTTTAACAGCTGCTTTCATACCAAGTGAACTGTTTCTGTCTGCTGGCTTTTTAGCATAAAAAGCTTTAACCCTTTGACTCCCATCTGAGGCGGCAAAAGCATAAGTACTGCTTGAACTCAACAAAGTTAGAATAGAGGATTTTCTTTCATTTACTTGCCTATAAATTACGGAAGCTATTCCTGCTATTTCTTCATAAACATCATCTGTAGAAGCTTCTCCAAAAGCAACTGCAGCCAGCTTTTGAAGGCTTGCGTGGTCTTCACTTATTTTGATATTATCAATATAAACATCTTCGGAACCATTTTCAAAATTTAAATATTCTCCCTCTTTAGAATAAAAATGACCAAGTTTTTTCACATCCTTGGCCTTCTCATCTTTTGAATCGGCGATGTTAACAGTTTTTGCTGTATCTTTTTCATGAAAAACATCGAATTCAATTTTTTCTATATTTCCATTAATTTTGAGTTTAATAACAACATCATCTGAAATTATCTTGTCCTTTAACTTAAAATTTTGTGATTTAAATGGGTTATCAATCACAACAGTTTCACCCGACATATTTTCGGAATGGATTTCTAATATTACCTTTTCTTCTATTGTAACATGATCAATCAAATTCCCTTGAGTATCCTTAAAAATAGCTTTAATAATTTTTTTTACGTCATCCTTTTTCTTTGAAGCACATTCAGATGGGAGTTTCCCGATTTCTTTCGATTTACAGGTGTATTCAGGTTCTTCGGGTACCTTTTTCTTTTCTAAAACATCTCCTTTTCCCATAAGTTTTTAGTTATAACCTTATTCAAAATGATTAATAGAACTGATTGAATTTAACTTGATACCTGCAGCTAAATCAATATTAGATTTGGACTTAGGAATAATTTCTTTTTTAAAATCATCCCATTTAAAGTTGATACCAGGATCGAATTTAGGACCATGTTTAATGTTATCTCCAGATATATCGCTATGTCTAACTACATATTTAGGATTAATGTTAAATTCTTTAATCCATTCTTTAGTTAACTTAATGGCAGAATTAACTTGAATATCAGGGTATACAGAAGGATTTAATTCTAATAGGTTGATGCGTTTTTCTAATTTGCTTTTTTCTTTACTCCAACGTGATATTAATTTATTATTGGCATTTA
>Ga0247832_1005910_pt1 | contig 13804 bp, 14 predicted proteins | sample LaCruzMarch2015__10_FD_192407 | JGI IMG/M metagenome (GOLD analysis project Ga0247832, IMG submission 192407) | Freshwater microbial communities from meromictic Lake La Cruz, Castile-La Mancha, Spain - LaCruzMarch2015_4m | ecosystem: Environmental > Aquatic > Freshwater > Lake | place: Spain... | reverse complement strand
ACAAACAACAATTTGCAGAAAAAACATACAACATACCCTCCCCTACTTCACTCGTCTTCTCTACTTTCTTAGAGTTCATCACCATCCACATGAAAAATACCACTGTTAGCAACATTCACAACCAATGCTAATGCCTTCTTATATGCAATACGATATTCTATTGCCTGAATGACATCTGAAATAGTCAACAAATAATTAGTATCACCACCACTGCCAGCAATAGTAGCCCCATGTTGTTTCAACTTTTCCAAATTCTCTTTACCGATTTGTAATAGTATAACATCTTCGTCCATAGTTGTGGGCAATGAACTTAACAATACAGTCGCCGAGTCGTGCATATCGTTGACATAGGACGAACGTAAATATATATGATGTGTCATGATCTGATTTTCCCATTCGTCGAGGCTGATTTGTTTATTCCCGAGATATTCAGTTAGGACCTTTGATGGTCCAAGTGCGGCCAATGTGGGTGTTAGTATTAGTACTTCATGATTATGATGATTGACGTAGGATGGGGTATAGTCTTTGGCGGTTGTTGTATATTGTTTATGTGTATGATCTTCCAACGTTAAACCATGGTCTGCTGCATTATCATCATCCGTCCATCGCCATAGCTGTGGATAGTCCTCCACAAAGCCATATGTATTGAAATTTTGGATGTTGGATTCCCATCCCGATCGAGCGTAGGTATTGTAAATGGAGGAATCATTTTGTAAATTAGTGAGTAAAAAAAACAGTCAGAGCTGATTTTGTGTCAAAATAATAGGCCCAAATCTGCTCAAAAATCACAAAGACATAGACCAAATGATCGTGCAACCACCCTTCCAGCCCCTATCGGCATATTCATTGAAGCAGATCAGCGATGGAAACAATTTCAAGCAGACCATCCTCAACATCATCAAAAATTCTACGGACATAGCCATTACGCTCCAACACCTTCCATCTTCCATAACTACAATCCAACAACTTGGTTTAGGAATTACTCACGCCTTCAGTACCCTAATCATCAATTCCTTCAAAAAGCTTATCCACTCACAGACATCACCTGCCTTTGACCATTATGATTTTCTCTTGCCTCGTGACCAAATTGTTGGTTTATTGTTAGATAATTCACTCTAGATGTAGAAATGTAAAATAGACACACAGTTTTAGCCTTCATATTTACGTAATGAGGGGTATTTACTACTGACTCACTAAAATACTGACTCACTAAAATGAATTTCTGACTGCCTTTTGGCCACGTCGTGTGATTTTGTTTTATCATGTCGTCCAGGTCATTGAGCGGTAAATCAGCAGCAGCAGCAGCAGCAGCAGCAGCAGCAGCAGCAGCAACATCGATCAACATGACGAAGAAGAAACAGCATCAGCGACAACTTGACAATTTCAGTGGCATCGGCACAATCACAAAACGCCAAAAGAAGGATGATGTCGCGAATAAAAAGATTGTTACTCCTGATAATTACGATGGAGAGGATGATGGTATCCGTAATAGTAATGAAGGAGACTATGGTACCACGCGTCGATTGTTAGAGTTTGACAATGACGACGATGAGAAATTAAATGACTTAGATGATAATGATGCATACTATACCTCCTCCGATGACAACAACAACAACAACAACAACAAAAACAACAACAACAACAACAACAACAACAACAACAACAACAACCCCTTGAAGAAAACAAAGAACAACGATGAATCATCATTATCATCAAAACAGTTGCATTTACATGCTAGTTTAGACTATCTCCATCGTGGTCGTAGCAAATCTTCTTCCGCCGGAAATAATAATTGTAATGATGATAATGCTGCCATATTATTAACTACTACTCCCACAATGAAAGCATATCGTTTTATACGCAAACATTATCTAATACCAAATACAATCGAAACGGATTATAAATTTGGTCCACATTCCGGTAGTACATTTGAGGACCGTGTTATACGTGCATATACATTAAATCAGTTGATACCACGACATGGTAAGAAAAAACAACAAGATAACAGTAGTAGTAGTAGTAGTACATTATTGTTGGTATGCTCCTATTGTGGTAATGAGGGACATAATCGTAATAATTGTGTACAACTTTTGTAAATCCTCAATTGATAGACAGAGAGAGGTTGATGTCAGATATTTGTGGATGATATATATGATGTAAAAAAGCACTAGGATTGCGATGTGTGCGATGTATGTGAAGGGGTGATGGACAAACGAGAATTTTTGAAATGGTGGATGGGTTAAGATAAAAAATGATGTGCAATAACTGTAGACAAAATCACATCTATAAAGTATATGTTGCAGAAAAATAGCAAATGATATCCGTCTCCTATCTTACTTGTCTAATACAATTTGGTTTTTAATAGTTCGTTTCACTTATTCCCACTGTGACCAGAGCAAAATGCATAGTAGTAGTAATTGAGCCATAACATTTTGTACCTAAAGCCTCCCCTTGTTTTTTGTCGTCGTAATACTCTTCAACTAGCCCAAATTATATAATTAACAGATCCCCCCCCCAATTGCCCAATCATTATTTGTTAAAGATCTTTCAACCCACGTTTCTTCCTTTCCAACTGTACTCTTGGATTCAAATACCCCCTCTTACTATAGTCGGTATAATATGGCATATATTTTGGCGGTGGTCGTGCTCTACGTGGTAAAAGATGTGTATCATGTACATCCAAGTCAGCTATACTCATCCCATGTTCACCACCGTACTCTCGTTCGAGTAATATTTCAGGCTTACTTGGGAATTTATGTGGTTTTAAATGTGCACGTAATGCCAACCGATTATAATGCACTGTAGTAACATACCCCCCGGCATTTTCAATAGCAGATATTGCCGATGCACTCGCGAATGGTACCTCAATTAATATTGCATCTTTAATATATTCCTTCCCATCCCCCAATAGCTTAACACCCGTCTTAATAGAGCTACTGGGCATCATACCAGCATTGACAAAGTCACGCATGGTTAGTACACCATCTTTACGTTCGGCCTTCAATCGTCCCATGGTAATATAATCTTGCACCTTCCCAACATTCAATGGCACCAGATCTAATTTGAAATTAGCATTCTTCATTATACCAATCTTGGGCATGCGTTTATAAAACTTGGTCTGTCCACCCTCGAATGTGGGATGCACGCCACCGCCGCTACGTGACTTTTGTCCCTTATGTCCGCGTCCGCACGTTTTACCCTTGGACGAACCGATCCCTCGTCCGACGCGACGTGCCTTCTTGACCGCGCCTGGATTATCGCGTAATGTGTTAAGAGTTAGGTAGGTTATTGGTTCCCCCACCCCCACACCCACCGATAATGCCGACTTGTTGCGACGATTTTGTTGTGTAGCTATTGAGACGGACGATGATGATGATGAGGAGGATGCACGGACTTGATGATAAAAGGTCGGGTATCGAGCATCAGCAGCACGGAGGCTAGTAGTTTGGGACGATGATGACACTCCTTTGAACAAAGGAGATGATGATGATGATGATGATGATGATACATCATTAATAGCTGTAGTTTCTTTCTCCCCCCCGGAACGGACGTGGTACATTGGTGTCATCTTCGGCGTCGTCGTTTGTGTTGATGCTGGCTGCGTTGAATATGTGGAACCGATAAAGCTGCTACTATTATACCTAATGGTGGCAGCAGTGGTACCACCATCAGATAATAATGATATTTCTGTTGTTTTCTTTCTTGATGACGACGAGACGATGGCAGCAGTATGGTGGATGCACCGACGACCGATAGCTGTCCGACGAAGGAGGAGGAGGGGTGGCACCATGATGTTGTGTTGTTGTTTGGTGTATGTCTCTTATGTTATTTTCTACATAATTATAATACAGAGTCTCCTCAATTTCAAATCAACGTCTACCATATTATCACTGCCTCAGGGCATAATATGATAATAGTATCCATTACGGAATTGTTCGAACATTGCATATCCCTCCAATACATTTGAATTAAGCCAACTATAACCTCCACGCTGGTATGGTCTCCACCTGTTATCACTATGATACGATCGGCAAGCATCCCTAGCTTCCTCTTCAGTGCCTCTAACAACATAATGTAGTCGCTGGAGAATATGTTCACTGTGTCTGTTTGCAGCTGTTACTGCAATAGCTCGTCAGAATTGGTGTAACATAATATGGTAGGCTCCTCCTTTTCTATCCGTGTTGACAAGTGGTGAGATTGTGAGTCCCTCATCTGTTGATGCTGCTTATCTCTTGCTAAACATTGCATGACTTTGTCTAGTCTTATTTACTTCTCCAAACGCACCAAAACACAGAAGAATAACCGTTTTGCCATGGAACGGTGATAGAGCGTTTTCGAATGGTCCAATAACATTGTTATTTCCATCTCCCACAACTGCAGCCGCAAACATGACATCTGTTTTCTGACTTTGCATCTGTACTTAACTATCTCTCATGCACGTCGATTTGATGGGTTAATGTTTTGGTTGTTGTGGTTATATCTTCTGGGGCAGAAGTTATATGTTTAACTTCAAAGATAGCACTAGCAAATCTTGTTGCTCCGCTGGCATTGACAACTTGTCTACCAGTGGGGTCGTTTGTGGCTTGGAAGTCAGGAGGCACAACAGCATTTCGTGCATTCCTGGGATTGCCTGGCTGACTTGTGATATTGTTGACATAGTCTCCGATAAATGGTTGCCCGACTTTACCATGGAAGAAATTGACTGGTTCTAGGACCGAATCAATATTGCCAAGCCTCATCATATCTTGGGTTAGATGTTTTGTTGTTGAGAGTATGTGATGTTGGTGTTTGTGTTGCTGTTGTACGTATGGTACTTTAGTACGTATTTGGGTGACAAAAAATACCAGCAAGTAGTACATAGTAATAGTAGTGTGATGAAGATACATATACCATTTACTAAGCAACTACCTATTTGCCAAGACTGTATCAAATGTATCATTCAATGCTAATAATATTGTTTAGAGTCAAAAAGGTACACTGCACCAGACAGAGAGAGAATGGAAGAGGATAGTAAAGTCTTTTGCGCAGTATTGTTTACTACGTAACACAGTTCACACCATTCCCCCCCCCCTGTCTCAAATAATTCATCCTAGTACACGATAAATAAGAGTACCACCCAGAGTTGTTTCAATATTTTCTTTACATTCCATTCTTGCGTTGGATCCAACTCGCCACATGTGTCCCCCATGCCAAAGGTCCGCCTAATCCCTCCACAATATAATACCACTTTACCCACTGCCCACTCTCGACTGCGCCAGGTTCACGTAACAATACACCACTTTGGACACAGGAATAGATGCATATCCCGAGTGAGGCCATGGAGATGATGGCAAGTACACCACTTGGCATTTTCGACATGATGGGTCCAAGTACCTTGGAGGGTGGATATTCTCCTTCCCATGTCATATCCTCGGCCATGAATAATGGTGCAGACATGGTGAACTTATTAGAGAGAGTAGGAGTGCTGGCGGTACGTTGGACGGTGGCGGTATGTCCGGTGGGGACGAATGCCGATGAGATGGTCACGATGGCGGCAAGAAGGACGAGTGTAAACTTTGCCATGATTATTTATTTGTAAGTGATTAATCTGCTTCGTTGTTGTTGACAATGTGTTGTGGTAAAGGGTGAATTGAAAGCAGCGTCGTTAGAGAATAATATTAAAATAGAAACTACAGCTAGAATTTTTGGCATCAATCATGCGTGTGGAGCATTTGCCATAAATCTTCTTTGACACCGCCGCTCACAAGCCTAACCATCCATCATCATACATGTCGATAATTATTGGTCTCCCTATTTTGCCACGCCACACGCCAGTCTCAGCCGCGACATCTCACCTTTCCTCTCGTTGATGCCGTGTTGAAGTGTGATCTCGTAGCTAGCTTTGACCTCAATGAACAACCAGCGGATCTTTGAAGCTTTGAGCTCATAAACGGGCTGGCCTAACCCTTTGTCTACCGTGGCACATTTTTGGCACATTTTTTTCAGTACCGGGCCTACGTAGGAACTAGTGGCCCATTCAAGAATCTTAAATAGGGTCGATATCGAGAATAGATAAATGTCATAGAAAATGGCCGTCATATATTAAACTATTAATATCTATGGATAGACGACTATCCGAGCTTCCTAATCGCATTTCTACCCAGGACCTAACTCATCGTAGTGGGGCGATATTCATGGTCAAAGTCCATCGCCCGAAATTTAGCGGGAAAAAACAGCTAAATTGTCTACGTAAAGTACGTCTGGTAGACAAAGGGTTAATGCCAACACGAGTTGTTGTTATTGTTGCTATCTTGTTCAGCTAAATAGATCTCCTGCTATATTATACAACAAGTAGTGTCAACCGCCACAATAAAGATGTCAAATCGTATACTACCATTAGAACTAATCGACAAGGCCATCGGTTCGCCCATATGGATACTCATGCGTGGCCAGACGGAGCTCACTGGTATATTACGCGGTTTTGATGATTATGTCAACCTAGTGCTCGATGATGCAGTCGAATACGCTCCGGATCCGCGAAACAAGAGCCGTATTGTGAAAAGAGAATTAAAGTCCGAAATATTATTAAATGGGAATCACGTTACCGTTTTGGTCCCGGGGGGGACTGGTCCACCCGAAGATAGTTTGGCATATAGATCAAATACTTAAAAAAATCGTGATATGGTCACATGTTGTTTTGGATTAGGGAGAGGAGGGGACGGGGTGTTGGATTGGTTTGAATATATATAATAGCGTCCCTGCAGAGTCGAGGTGGGAGTTGGTTTCATATATGATATTGAGGACTAGATTTATAATGATTTAGAAAAAAACAAAGTGCTGAACGAGGTTACACAACAATATGTGGATTTATTGTTATCCAAACTATTTGACTAACGACTATGTTACATCTTGAATATCTTTATCAAAAAATTATGCTCATGTTTGTGCACCCCGGGGGAGGAGCTTTGTCAATATGAATTCCGCTAGCTCGTCATAAAAGTCTTTTTTGCAATCATTCTCATCGCCACCATTATCATCATCATCATCATCATCATCATTACCACATCGTCTCCACAAATTATCAGGATCATTCACCTCCATATTATTTGTATTAGGTAATGTTGAGACCATATTCAAATCAAAGTAATATGGGCCATCATATCCCATAACGCCATCCGACTCTGTGTACAGTAATTCGACGCTCCCACAATCAGCACTTGCAATTTTTGCAATATGTAATACTTTATCACGTACATCTTCCGGTGGATCCCATGTGGTAAATATGGGTAGACCAGAATTAGCATCATCGTCCAATGTGCAAGTTGTTGCAGAGCCTGCACAAGCATTTGTAAATGTCGTCATTGGATGTCGACATTGTTGTTGCTGCTGCTGCTGCTTAATAGAAACTGCACCACATATCCTGCCACCAATGAACCATACCCGATATGTCGTATCAAGCCGCGGCTTGAGATACTCTTGTAAAATGATAGTTCCATCGGTGATGGTTGTTGTTGTAGTAGTAATTATTGATAACGCTCCATTTCCGTTATTGGCAGTAGTAGTAGCAGTTGTTGTTGTATTATCCCACTCGTCATTTATTCGTCTTATAACATCGTCCATGTTTGCCAATAATGTTATACCTGCACCGAAGCCGGCACTATTGGGTTTCCATAATATTGGCCAAGTACATCCAGAGCAGTCATCGAGTAGACAATTCGTTGCTCGTATAACAGATGTACGATATCGTTCCAAACTACCGTTGTCGTCCCCTACATTACTGTCATCGCTGCGCGAAACGACGATCGAACGTGGTATCATACACTCTGCCTTTTGGAATACTCGATGATGTAACCATTTATTACTACCAATGATAAAACACTTGGTGCCGTTAATAATTGGTACGTGGTATAATTCAAATAGCGCGAGTATTGATAATGTCCTCTTAATGGTGATGGAAGGGGAAGCGTCGGATACTCGATTAACGAGTAGGTCGTAGTCTGGCGATGTCGACGATGATATAACCTCGTTCCAACAATTATCACAACATTCGTCTTCGTCGTCATCATTATTTTTGCCACAATCGACTGAGATGACATCTATCAACAATGGCGTAGAATATGCATAATTAGTCGTCGAGTTGTGGAGCGCATTAACTAAATCTGTTATCCATGAACCAGATTTATGTATCTCGCGCGTGAGTATGATAATACGCATTGGTAAACGCTGCGCCGCTGTATTCTATTCTACATAACGAGGGCGTCTCAGCGGCTCTATTTACGTACAATATCTATGGGACACCAAACAGCTGACTCAAACCGTTCTAGGATTCCTCGTGCTGGCAGATTCATCCGTTTGAGCATTGTTCCTGCTGCTGCTGCTACTGCTGCTGTTGTTGTGGGTGATGATGATGATGAAGCTACGTCACTTCCATTTTTGTTATTCGTGGGAACGATAAGTCTAAAAAAACAAAACAGAAGGGAACACTGAAGATTAAAAACTATACAATATCTCAAGTACTATTGATACACAACCGCGGCGCAAAACATGGAGGACAATAGCAGAGCAGGAAAAAAACGCAGAGGAGTTTCTGGGACAAGATTTGTGGCTGATAGTGGTAGTAGTAATGGTGGTACTACTACCACTACTGTTAACACCACCACTACGCCCACGAGATTGCCTACAAAAATGCCGCTTGCTTTTTGTCCTCGGCGTGCTTGTTCTACTACTGCTACTGCTATTATTTCATCGCCTCAAACGTCGAAAGACAAACAACAACAATCCGTAGTTGCAGTCGAGTCATCCGTGATATCGAATTCGGGTTTCAATAATTCGGATAATTCTGCTGCAGCAGCAGCAGCAACGACATTATTTTCAACGCAGGGAGTAGAGGAGGATTATTCACAATTTGCATCTATTGATCAATCACCAATAGTAGTAGTATCAACATTATCAAAACGAACGCGTCTACAATCAATTCAGATTGATTATGATGATGATTATGATCAGAGTCGCACTGATGAGAATAATGACAAAGACAAAAGACATCATGGAAACTATGATGTTGAAAATAGTGACAATGATACAGAGGAAAGGAGGGGTAATGGTCTATCTGTACGACGAACAAGTAGTACACAGCAACTTGACAATGACAATGACAGGGGTAATGGTCTATCTGTAAGACGAACGAGTAGTACACAGCAGCAGCTACACAACAACGATAACAACGACACTAACCACAACGATGATGATAAGTATGACAGCAACACATATACTAGTATGATACAATACTACCTAGTACGATCAATGCATAAATGTTGTAAGCCAAGGACACATCCACCCTGCTACCACTCCTGCTGCTACAATGGGCAGGATGGCGGTAGGGTATCGTCGTCAAGTAGTAATAACAATAACAACTCTACTACAATACAAAAACTATGTCGTATTGGTATTATACTATTTATGATTGTAACAATTACATTCGTATGTTTAGATTTACTAATATTACATGATTACTTACATGTATGGTTAGATACATTATTGGCATGGTTAACAATTCATCCATTCTCTGGTGGGGTAGCATTTATTGGGGTATTTATTATTGGTAGTTTATGTTTCTTTCCCGTGGCATTATTATCACTGGGTGCTGGATATACCTATGATAGTATATATGGACTTGGATTGGGCATATTCTATGCCTTTATTGTATGCTATATTGGTTGCTTACTTGGTTCAATTATTTGTTTTGCACGTAGTCGATTTTTAATGCGACGATTAATTGAACGGTTTGCTACCAAGTATCCCATTGTACGTGCCGTTGATCGTGCATTTGAAACGAACGGGTTTCGTATCTTTCTACTATTACGACTAAGTCCAGCATTGCCATTTAATGCCTTGAATTATATTGGTGGGATTATGGCTATTAGGTTTCGTCAATTTTGGTGGGCCACGTGCATAGGCATTGCACCTACAACATTATGGACTGTCGTAGTAGGAGGGACATTTGGTACAGTCGCTGCTCGTGGAGTAGATGGGAATCAAGTTATTAACGAGAATAGAACACTCAAGACTGTTGTACTTGCCGTGGGGATTGTTTTTGGTGTACTTGGTTTTATCGGTACTGGCATATTTGCAAGAAAAGAACTAACGAAAATTATCATGGATGAGCAGAATGAAAGGACTGCTAGAGAAGTAATGGCTGATACTGAAATCATGTCACAACACTCATTCGTAAATCTCGTGAATATGAATGGTGATAATCAAGAGACGAATAGTGGTCGTCATGATTCGTTTGTGGATTTAGAAGGCTCAGAATCAAGTCGGATTTCACTTGCGCCGTCGTTAAATGTTCCTCGGGAGTATTGTCTTCCTAGGACACTTATCGAGCCGACTTGGACGCCAGATATTGTGGCCTTGGAGCTCCCTATTCTACCGAAATTTATCAACAAACACTTTTCACCAAAGATAGGTCACTCACCAAAGAGAATAATTCAAGGCAATAATGACCCTAGTGATGAGTCCCGACGCCAGTCAGTATCGATGCATGGTGATTCCCCACTGGATAATAGTAATTCGGAATCGAGTTTCCCGTCCACGACATTATTTCCTCCTTCTCCCGGCCGACCACATAAGTCAAATGGAATGGTGGGATCGGTATCAATGCCATCATTTAGTCCGTACTTATCGCCAATGACCAATAATAGAAAACAAAACTGGTCTGAATCACGGTCAGTCGGCCCCGTTGAACGTGTATTTTCTCCAACTGGTGACGGATCACTATGCAGAAATTCGTCGAATCTTGCTAATATTGATGAAATTAAGGAATTTGAGCGTCCTCATTTACCTATTGAGATTGGTGGCACGAGAACTCCGGAACGTGTTGATGCTTCCGAGAATGAAGATGAAAGTCGCCATAGGTGTCACACTGATCCAATCGGCCGTCGCCGATCGAATACATTTCAGGAGTTGAATCGAATGGATAACAGCAAGATAGAAAATGACTCTGTGAGAGATGAGCGGCCGCACTATGGACGACAGCGATCACAGTCGTGGAATGATAATGTTGTTCGACATTCGTCGAATGAACCTAGTCGTGAATGGTTTTGGATTTGGTCATAATCCTGTGAGTGTCTACGTGGCTTTGTGTCAGGGGAGTACCTTCTGTATTGATGTACTAACAGTATCTAGCACGGTTTTCATATACTTAAACAAAAAATCTATTGTACAACAAAGAGTCAACACAATCGTCATCTATTCTATCACATTGCCAATTCAAACACAAACCAAAATTTTAGGATGGTGGCATGTTATTACCCTGCATCTGTTGCATCAATGCCATCATTTGAGTCATCTGTGCTTGTTGTTGCCTAATCATTTCTTGCATTTGTTCGACAGATAGGTTGCTACTACCAAATGGATTGCTGTTTGCTACACCATCTCCTACTCCTGTTGTTGTTGGGGGCGGAGGAGGCGGTGGCATAGATGGTGGTGGATGTGGTGGCATTGCTGGTGGTGGGATCATACTCGAATAATTGTCATGTATGATACTACTATTACTACCGCCCATTGGATTTCCTATGTCACATATGGAATATGTATCATTCATACCACCGACATTGTTGCTCATAATAGCTGACGGGTTGAGATTGAATGAAGTTTCTGCTACTGTCGTCGAAATAATACTATTGTTATCAAATGCAGCCGAAATGTTGTCATTCTCTTTTGTCGCAGTAACATTGTGACTCCTGTTATTGATGTTACTCCTGTTGTTGCTGTTGTAGTTCGGGTCACACCAAGAACCACTTACACCCGCAAACAAACCTTCGGCCAAATTTACCTTGCGTAATTGTTCAGCTACCTCTTTCTCGTCATCGTCACGTAAACTGGTAGTGATACTACTATTCAATCCTCTGTTAAAAGTAGTGGACGACGTTGATGACAAACCAACGGCAGTAGTGGTGGTATGTATTCCTGTTACTAGGCTTGGGCGCATATTATTATTATTGCTGCTGCTACTGATCCCATCCCCATTTCGAGCAATATCATCTGGATATTGTCGATGAGGATAATAGCCTCCTCCTAAATTGCTATTGTTATTACCATCGTAGTACCCAATACTACTACTACTATAATTACTAGAAGCAATATAACCATCTGACAGATTATCAAAACCTAATAGGTCGGCATTGTTATTTGCACCCATATTCCCACCATTATGACCTTGAACTCCAAGAGGACGAGTAAAATTATTATTAACATTGGTAGGGGTATCATCAAACCCTAACAAGTCATCTATCCCCCCATTATTATTACTTGACATACTAATACTACTAGTACCACCAACACCGAGTAAATCATCCTCAAGTATAACCTGCTGATGTTGCGTATCTACTTCTAACTGTTGCATTTCTTCTAAATAATCTAATGCATCCTGTAACGCCTTCTCCTTCCTTCTAAATTCTGGATTTACATTACATTGCTCTGCTTCTAATTTAGCAATCTGTTGTGCTCGTGTATATGGATCATCGACATAGGAATGTTGTAACGCCAGTATCTTTTTATTATATGTAGCTTTGTGTTGTTCTAATTCATACTTGGCACTGGCTATCATATCTGCCAGTGAATGCGCTGCACCTACAACTACTGTTCCACTACCAGTAGAGGTACCTCCTCCGGATGTATATCCACCTCCAAAACTATTGGTGGCACTATTACCAGCTAAATTTGATTTCGTCAATTGATATTGTTGTTTTTCTTTCATCTCCTTTTGTTTTTGTGTGGTTTCTTCTTTTATTACCCTTTCTTGTAACATTCGATATCGTGCGTCATCGGTAATATATCCTACTTGCTTACTACTGCCAATGGGCACTAATGACGAAGAAGGTTGTTGTTGATATCGCAATTGACGTAATACATTAGGAGTATGTACAGTGTCATAGACTTTGCATGCCGCGACACGTACTGGATGACCTTTATCCACGGAACCACCACGTATTTTCATAATAGTGGCGGTAGCCAATGACCCTAACTGTGATAATTGATGTACGATACCATCATGATTGGTTGCTGTTGTTGCTGTACTACTACCGCTTCTGCCCCCCTGTGTGTCACTGCCGCCAGTGTCATTATTACAGTTGTTTAATATCTGTTCCAACATTTTCTGCTCTAGCAAAGCCGTATTTAAATGCCGCAGCGGCTCCACGATCATTTCTATACGATATAATAATTGTCCATCTAACACACAAGCTTCACTTCCATGTAATAATACATGCTGTAATAAATGCAATGTTTTTGTTATTGCCAGTATAGAGTGCTGTGTACATAATTGTAAGGTACAGTTCAGCAATAATTGCCACATTTCCTCGGCGATACATTCCCCTCCGCCGCCATCGCTGCCACTGTTGGCCATGCCGCGTATATCAATGGCATTGCGATAACCAAAGGTATACGACGCCGCACGGTTCATATCTAACGTTGTCATGTATTGTAATCCATCATCGTACAATGTGCTGGCTAATATAGTTTGGATGTGCGTGGGTGCACGATTGAAGGTTGTATATGTTAATCGTTGGACCTTGGCTTGTGCCTGCTGTGGTGTTATTGTGGAGGGGAACAGGTTGAGGGGATTGTTGCCGCCGCTGCCGCTGCTGTCCGGCAACATCATGATGAAGTCGTCCGAGAATGGCCCTCCTTCCTTTTCCACCCCAAGGATACAACGATCCCCTCACTTGTCACGGCACAGAAAATGTACGGAGGACATAATGTCTTGTGTAATCAAAGGAGAAAAATTCACCTGCGTGATGCGACTGTGTATAAATGATGGGTATGT
>Ga0247832_1005908_pt1 | contig 13812 bp, 6 predicted proteins | sample LaCruzMarch2015__10_FD_192407 | JGI IMG/M metagenome (GOLD analysis project Ga0247832, IMG submission 192407) | Freshwater microbial communities from meromictic Lake La Cruz, Castile-La Mancha, Spain - LaCruzMarch2015_4m | ecosystem: Environmental > Aquatic > Freshwater > Lake | place: Spain... | reverse complement strand
CAAGGTCAAGGCAGTCAAGACCAATGCAAGCTCGCCGGCATCGACCGCGGATGGGTCCGTCGAGGCATCTCCGACGAAATCCAAGTTTGGCAGTCTCTTCAAAATGACATCCAAGAGCAGTAACAAGGATGCCACCGCCGCCGCTGGCGGCAACGTCTCGTCCGCGACATCAAATGACATTCCCGTTGCTGGATTGGAAATACGCGTCGGTCGCATCGGTAATGTCACCGAACACGAGAAGGAGAAGCACGAGAAGGTATACTGTATGGATATTGATATTGGAGACGCCGAGGGTGGACCACGTCAAATTGCGGCTGGGTTACGCGGTGTCATGTCTGCCAATGAATTAAATGGACGTACCGTACTGGTATTGTGCAACATCAAGCCCAAGAAACTGGGCAATTACTACAGTCATGGTGCTGTACTGTGTGCCTCGTCCGATACCACGGTCAAGCTAATTGCCGTACCGGTCGATGCCAAGGTGGGCGAACGTGTCATTGTACCGGGATTCGGTGGACCGTTCGATGAGGTCATGAGCGAGAAGGAGGCCGAGAAGTTAAAAGTTGTCGAGAAGGTCATGCCCCACTTTAAGACGAATCAGTTTGGTGTGCCCGAAATCTGCAACCGTCCATTAATGACGACTGCCGGTGTTTGTACTTGTGCTGTTCGTAACACTGCCGTGACTCAGATCTAAATATGTAATACTCTCCTCTAGGAGTATGATATGTGGAGTATGATATGTGGAGCGTGGATGTATTGTTAGGAATAGAAATTGGAATGATCCTAAAAATACGAATTAGTGCATGTTATAAATACGATATGATTATCTGTATCGTCTGGTTTGGCTCGTGCCATCGTCACCTTCTCTCTCTCTCTGACTTAAATCAAATATGATGAATGTTTATGTCATGTTGGTCTTCTAATGAGAAAATGAGAAAGAATGAATACTTTTGTCGTAAATTATACAGATATTCTAATCCATGCTATCTCTGACAGAACGTGAGGCCAAAAGCAATCAACAAAAGCGTGAAGAAAGCGCTTTATTCTTGTCCATACATGAGATTACACAATATCTGGCTTACATACAACAACAATTATCTTAGTCTTTCTAATGCAAACTCTCTCTATCTAAACAATATATTATTTCATCACCCACACGAATCCTATTCCAATCTTGCTCCTCAATTTCTTCACTCACACTCAATTCCGTCTGGCTAAGATTGTCGTTTCAATAACAGTCCCATCTGCCTGCACTTTCCGACGACGTTGTGTCAAGTACATCTCGCGTAACTTGGCCATATTCACATCCCCGGGATACATATTCGTCGAGGGACTGTCGGTGTAATCCAAGCAGTTGCCTATATTGGCATTGTACTGATTCTCGTCGGTATGCGGTAGGCCGAAACCATGACCAATCTCATGACACATGGTATATCGACGGTGGTCGAAGTCGGCATTGCGCAGATAATATTCGTTCATCTTGGCCACGCTGCTAACGATGATGTTATCCATGATCGCATTCTCATTAATGCCCACCCACCCGGTCTCGCCAAAGTTGGCATTACAAACCACCATGACGCCGTCGATGCGATTACAGTCATAGTCGACCTCGACGCGTTCGGCCGTTAATACGAGCGCATCCGATTCCTGCCAATCGGACACGGCCGCTTCGAACTCGCTTTGCCACGTGTCGTCTAATGCATTTTGCAACGTCAATCGTAGCCCGCCGTTGGACGGGTCGACGAAGTCCGGATTCCAATTATACGTCGTATTATCCCCGAGCATGGGGTCGCCGCCGAATAATTCGCCGAACATTTCGTCGCTAATGCCGGCGAGGACGTCGGTGAAGTTGGACAAGTCGAGCATGGGGATGTAGGGGATGTCCAAATCGTCCCACGCCTGACTGGCCTTGTCGGTGAAGTTGGACAATCCGTCCTGCGCCTCGTCGAGGTTGGTCGGCGATGCGAGGGCATATTTCCATACTAGATACCCAGTCGCGCCCACGACGGCGAGCGATCCCAACGTGCCTATTGTACCATTACGTCGCCGATTGTTACTACCGTGGGGTAGTCCGCGAGACTCGTGTTGCTGCTGCGAGACGTAGGGACGTGGACCCGTCTTCTTCGGCATGGTGACCGAGTTTGTGTATGAATTTGTGGCGTCGGTGTTTCGCTTTGTTTGAGGAGCTGGTCGATTCCTCAGGTTTCTCTTGCTTGGGTTGAGATTCAAGAAAATGCCAAAATTTGAAGGTTCTTACAGATTTTAAGCAGTGAGCCCGCCAAAGCGATCTTTGTCCAAAACAACCATACCTCTATCACAACATCATGAAGCTTCACATTCTACCTCCATGTACGTGTTCTATCATCTCTCTGTACATCTTCTGCGGTTCTTCCGTTGTCGACGACCCATTTCCTTTTTTCTTTTCTATCCTCACGCAAATAATTTCTCTGATATCTCTATAGCCGCCAACAGCCATGGCTGTCTCGCCGTATTCAATCATCTCAAGCTATCAGCGAAGGGGCAAGGTAATGAAATTGTTAATGCGTACGGCTCCACGCGTACGCCGGAATTCCTAGCCATGAATCCCTGTCATTGCTGTCCCACGCTCGAGCTCGATAATGGCGATGCCATTTGGGAGAGTAATGCCATACTGCGATATCTGTGCGTCACGCAGGAGGGGGGCGAGGAGTTGTATCCCACGGATCCGGTGGTGCGTGCCAAAATTGACATGGTCTTGGATTGGCGTCAAACATCTCTCTACAAGTGCTTGCCGGATATCGCATACGGGGTATGGGGGATGGAGATGGATGACGATGCCGCCAAGAAGTCATTCGCTGAACTCATTGAAACACACTTTGTGACATTATTAACGGTATTTCTAAAAGATAACAAGAAATACTGTTATAGTGATACACCCACGATTGCCGATTTGGCCATTGCACCCGCATTAACGTTCATCATGGCACGTAAACACATGTGGGCGAATGTACCAAAGGAAGTCAAGGATTATCGTGCTCGTGTATTGGCATACTTCCCTGATACGAAGGAGAACTTTGATATGTTGGAGGGGATGTGCGTTGGTTATACGGGTAAGGGAGCAGATTTGATGCCTTGAGTTAGGTAATCATATGGTATCTAGACACTATCTACAAACACTACTTTGTAGCTGGTGAGAGTGATGAGAGATACTGTTGAAGAAGTTGTGGGGGAAGAACTATTGGGGATGGGAATGTAAATTGGATTTTTGTGTGTGGGTGACCGACAATGTAGAAAGTTTCGGGGATTGAAATGTAAAGAGGAGACATATGAATATGTTGAATGAGAGGAAAATCTTAAAGGGATGGGGAGGGAGCGGTGGAGGGGAAGCTTTACTATATAATATTCTATAACACCTTTTTCAAACAACAAAGCCCAAGTCCTTTGTAAGCTTTATTGCATCGACTAATGGCATATCCCCCTCTTCGCCAACAAGCTGACCATCGATTAATCTGGATGCCTTGTGACGTGAGACACTCCATCGAACACCTTCCCCTACACGAACATCCTCTCTGTAGTAACTAACATCAAGTTCACCATCTTCGTATTCATACACTCCAGCGCCAGACTTCAGTCCATGTTCCCAATTGCCTCTATATATATCACCCGTTTTCTTAATGTGAAATACACCAAAGCCATGTCGTTTACCCGCCTTCCAGGTGCCTGAACATGAATGTGTATGCATTAAACAAACACAGTTCAAAGGATGGATGAGTGATAAAAACACTTCGACCTCGTCGAACATACACGAACGGCAGAACACATCATACGTACCGGTATACAAGTTCCCACTATTGTACTTTGTCGAACCTTTTCCATCTCTCTTATTATACTTCCATTCTCCGTCATACTCATTACCATTGTCGTACGTCATCTTACCATATCCGTGTTTCTGGCCTCTATCGTTGACAGATCCAACATAATTGCCTCCGTTGACTTTTACAGACCTGACTTCGTCCAAGCTTTCTACACAATGAGTACGTCTACTACTATTACTATTTGGATAATTTCGTTTACTATTGCCGTCGTTGTGTTCCATTGGGTGTGAGTATGACGATGGCCAGCGTCCAGGGTTGCCAAGTTCAGATGCGGACTCTGGTTCACGAGGTTTAGTAGTCTGCTGTTCAAAACCGTATGAACGAATAGTAGACTCCATTTCACTAGCAGTAGACGCCTCGTCATTACCACCAGCGGATGAATGTTGATACTTTGTTATTGCCAAATCAGTAGGATATGAATATGGAGATGATGATGATGAACGTCCTGCGTCAACAATAACAACGTCTGGATCACGCCCACGTTCGTCACTACTTTGTCGGACATCATTTTTAAGAAGACGTCTTTGATGCAACAAGCGTTGACTGTGACTCTTTGAGTCAGGATCACTCAATAATCGATTCCTCTCCATCAATTCTTCTACCTTTGCTCCCAACTTGGCTAATGTCGACAAAGCAAACTCTTTCTCGGCGACTGCATTCCCCAGCTTCTGAGCAAGTTCTCCATTCTCATTGGTTAGATGTTCAATTTGCTTGACTATTTGAAGAGGTGGTGGTGTGACATTTGATGATGTGTTATGGGAGACAGATGAGTCACGATATAGCGTCATTTGAGTGGATGTTAACCCAGGGCCTTGTGTTGTTAATGGAGTTGATGCGACTCCTGATTCGAAACCAGGCGTGGTACCGACTGCTGGAGAGGTAGGTGCATCACACGGTCTCTTATGCGGTGAAGGTCCTTTTCCCCACATGTCTGTCAATTCGGAGAGTCGGCGATCGAAGGTGTTCCGGTCGATTGCAGTGAGGGATACAACTGATTTAAGGTGTTCGAGCTCCCGTTGTTGATCAAAAGACAAGGTAGTATCATTATGTGCACCTGCCGTCAGCAGTTTTTGTGATGATGATTTGACACTTTCATTTTCCGATATAAGTCGTCGAAGCTTTGCATTCTCAGCTTTGAGTTGCTCAATTAAGTCTGCAGCTGCATCATTTTGCTCGTGGGAAAATCGTAGCAATTCGACTATTTCAGCATTCTTCGCCTTCAACTCTGGAATGTCCGAACTTTCTGCACCCTCGACGATTCCGTCCCCGACGGACTTTTCGACCTTATTCTGTTCTGTCGTGTCCGTGCCCAACTGAGCATCGTGATCCTGTTTGTCTGCCAATAATCTCTCCAGCTCGGAAATCCTATCCTCGTACTCGATTTGCTGATCCTGTATCTCTTCTTCTAATGATTCATTATTCAATAGCATCTTCTTCGCTTGTGTCGTAAGATCTGCCAGCTTTGATGCCAATTCTTGATTCTCGAGCTCGAGATCTTCCTTTTCCAACTGAATATCTTGTACAGCCTCCTCTAACATCACACATTTGTCACACAACTCGCTCAAATCGGCATTTAATTTCTCCACTTCTTCAGTATGTTCTCGCTTTAGACGTTGGAAATTATCATTCACCTGCGTAAGATCCTTCATCAGATCTTCAATCGCAGCTGTGCTTTCGGGTGTGAGTAAATTGGTATTAGAAATGGTCTGTGGTTCAGTCTTGAGAACGTCAATCTCCGGTTGGAGTGCCTTGGACTCTGCTTCATTCATTTGCTGCTTGGCCATCTCAATCTGGGCTTTGAGATTGTTCACTTCATGAACTTCTCTTTGGACCGCTATGGAAGGTATCTCGGCTTCGGCGGTCGATTCCACTTCTTTGAGCTGTTGCTGATTGGCCAAATCTAACCGATGAGTCTTAAGGTCGACAATTTCTAATTTGGAAGCATCAAGTTCTGTTACTAGGCGATCGATCTTTTCTTGCAATTCACCAATGTTTGCTGTCGCCGTCATTACCGATAGGTCTTCGGTAATCGAATCAAGTCTTGTTGCAAGAGTTGTCTTCTCGCCTGATACGATGGAGAGTTGATTAATGAGCTTAGATACCTGAGATGCTGAGTCAGAAAGTTGTGATTGAAGCTCAGCAATTGACACTTTCAGCTTTGTTTCTGTGCCGACTAGATCCTGAATTGCTATCTCTTTATCAGTAATAGCAAGTATTGCCGCAGCTGTTGCTGCCTCACTTTGTGTGAGTTGGTTTTGTAACTTTTCCAACTTTTGTTCATAAAACTCATCTTCGCGTTGACTTGAATCCAAGGCTGAGGCCAATTTGGTTTCAAGTTGTGAACACTGTTCATTAGATTCATTTAGGGAGTCAACGAGTGTATCTCGTTCTTTCTTGACGAGCGTTAGATTGTGCTCTAACGATTGAGTTGTATTGTGTAGGTCCTTAGCCTCAATGTTAAGCTGTTCGATTTGTCGTACCATATTTTCATTAAGCTCATCCTGCTTTGACAGTTGATTCTGTAATGCTTTGTGCTCAATTTGGAGAACGCTACAAGACAGAAGAAGAATAGAATTAAAGCATATTTAGATAACAGCATAACGCAATAGCGACAGCACAAACGTTTACCAGTCTCTTACCTGAACTTGACCTTCGAATCTTCATTATCAATTGATGCATTCTTGAAGGCCTCGATCCGTTCTGCATACTCGGTGTTCTCGGTATTCAATTTTTCTAAATCATCCATAACACGTTGAAGCTCATCATCGGCTTTTTCAATCTTCTTTATCAATATTTGATGATTGGTTTGCAACGTATCATATTCGTCATATTGAGCTGCACGCTCGGTCACCAATTCATCAATATCATTCTGTAATTGTTGAATTTGAATTGCATACTCTTCCTCGCGTGCCTCCAGCTCCTCTATCTGTTGTTGATGCTGCTGTAATACATTGACTCTATCCTCCTCCCACTCTTGTAACTCCTCAAGCTGAGCCATTATGCCCTGATGCTCGTCTAACATTTTCTCAATAACTAATTGCTGGTCATCTTTCTCCTTCTCCAACTCTCTATTCCGAGTCCTCTCTTTCTCAAGTTTCTTCTTGAACTCCTCACGTACAGTTAAGAACTGTTTCTGACTTTCCTTTACTTTCGCTAACAAATCCGTCTGGTCGGCCTTGGCCTGAGACAATTGTCTTCGTAACGTATTCTCAAGTTCCGATATACTTTTACTAGTACTCTCATTCTCAAGTTGCTCCTCCTCGTCCTGATCATCATCGGGTGAGTAGTACTCACTATTCACATCTCCCCCACTTCTAGCAGCAGCATATTCAGCCTCGAGCTCTTCTCGTATCTGTGCCTCCATGGCAAGTTTGGCATCATGTAATTGTACGGCAATACGTTTCGATAGACGTTCTTGCATCTCTTTTTCTAAATTATCTGGATATTGCTGCTGCTGTTGTTGTTGTTGGGATGTCGTGGGTGTAGCTTTTAATGAAGCATGACTGTAGCTGCTACTACTACTACCAATACTCGGTCGTATATCCCCATGCTTTACTAGCTGTTCCTGTAATTCCTTAATTTTAGTATCCGTCTTGACTTGCATACGTTGATATTCATCTTTCTGCTCATGCCATGTGACTTCCTTTCGTTGATACTCCTGTGTTTGCATTTGTAATTCAAAGACTTGCCGTTGGTAGACATCCACTCGTCCATGTAATGCTGCCAGTTGTTGTTGTAATTCCATCCTTTCAGTATGAAATTCACTTTCCCCATCGACATTTGCTTCTTCTAACGTGACCAATTGTTGTTGATACAATGTAACCTGTTCCTGCAATACTGTTAGTTGCTGCCTTAGTTCATTCTCTACTGACTCATATTCTTCATCCTTCTTCTCTAAAGAATTTTTTAATGCTTGGACATATAACTTCATATCGTCACCTTCCTTCACTAGTTTTTGATTGGTCTGTTCTAGACTCTCAATCAATGATTCGCGGCGATTGCCGTCGTCATCTTCGGCGTCTCTACTACTGCTACTACTACTTGACAAAGCTTTCGTGTGATGTTGTTCCCCCCTCTGCATTGTCTCAATTTCAATTTTAGTCAAACGTAGTTCCTCACGTTGAGCCGCTATACTATTATGTTTCTCAATCAACACCATGCGTTCATCCTCAATCGCCTTACGTTCAGTAATGGATTCCTCACGTTCACTTTCAAGTAGCATGCGTGTCATGTGTAATTCATCACGAAATTCATTCCTTGCGGATAATGCAGATTCAAGTTCCTCCATTTTGGCTTGTAATATATTTTCATACTCCCCGAGACGCTGTGTATGCATGACGTCCTTGCCTTGGGATGCATTTTCAATATCCTTCTTGGATCGTTCTAATAGTTCGACGCGTTTACGTAATTCGTCATTTTCTTTGGTCAATGTGGCAACGCTATTTTCATCCATGGCACGTAATTGTGATTGTGCGTCGTACACTACCTTCATTTGTTGTAAATTCTCAATTTCGGCAGTGGAATTGATTTGTGCCTTTTGTAACATATCAATCGTGTTTAACAATTCGTCATTCTTGACTTGTAACTTGTTTATTACTTCTGCTGTCTTCCTGCTGTCCGGTTCGGTATCCCCAGCGCCGTTGTTGTTGTTGTTGTTGTCATTCGTCGCGCTAGCATTGCCATGTTCTTTCTCGGCAAGCAGCCGTGCCTCCAAATTCATCTTCTCCTTCGTCAATTGTGCAATAGTCATACTGACCACATCCCCCTCGCTCATATTCTTCAATACATTATTCTCGTTCGTCAAGCAACGCAATTTGTCCTCGTAGTTCGCCTTCTCGTCCTTTAAATATTTCAACAACTCGACGGCGTCATCCATCTGTTCCTGCAGGTTCACGTGCTCCCTGTACAAATTGTCGTGCGCGAGTCGGAGTCGGGCTAAGTGCTCGGCGCTCTCGGCGGACGAGTCGGCGTGCGTCATTACCGAAATGCGCAATCCGGCGATGATTCGTCGGAGTTCGTCCGGAGTCGCCTCCTCCTCGCGTGCGTCGTCATTGCTGCTGCTCGCGCTGCTTACCACATCCCATGCCGCGTCTGGGGGGGCAGCATTGTTTGCGGTGCTACCGCCATTGCGCTGCTGAGAGCGCGGACCGAGAGATCGACTGCGGCGGAACATCGCACCGCCTGAGAATTTATGGGCTTGGGGCTGCTTCGTGGGATGGTGATCCAAAGGGGAGAAGAATAAGTCGCGATCTCATAAAAAGAAATCTAAACGTCACTTTTGTTAAGTAAGTATTTTGATTCGGAAAATAGATCTTTTCACCCCAAACAAACTCCTGAATCTTACCAACTGATGAAGATATGTGCAAACACAGCAATGCAACAACACAGCATGGCAACTGGCTGCATAAGATTTTCAATCCAGTCAACATATTATCAAGGCGAGATTTATTCTTCACACTATCCAGCATGAAATTGATTAACTGCGACCCCCAGCACTCGTCGACCACGACAGCTTCATACTGCGATGGTATTAGTAGTAATGATTCCTCGGACGAGGATCTAAAGTCTCCCACTACTACTACCACCACCACGACCACAACGTCACTCAAGAACGGCCTACCTACTTCATCTGATTCAGTAATGGGATTTGACCTAGGCAAAACAATACTCCCAATGGCCAACTATAAGACGTATCCCACTGAAATTACAGTCTGCTCATTTGACGAGGATCTATTGTCATGGGAAATGATCGATGATACCAATACTTCAAAAGCGAAAAAATGGCAAATGGTCATAAACGTTGCAGAGATCAAAGATGAGCTTTCACGTAGCATTGAAATGAACAATGTCGCAGTGTTACGAGGAGGAGAGCAGAAAGGGCACAACGACAACGACAACAATAACAGTAACAATGAGGATGATGTAACCCATACTAATGATAATGAATATTGCGGTGTAACAATCGTCGAGTCAGACAGTGATACTTATATTAGTGGTATATTCTCTCTGCCCGTGGACAATACCTTACCCTCAGCACCGAGGACGATACTACCCATAATAACCACCGTCGTAGCCTATAATACTTCAAAAATTTGTTCGTTTCCATCTTGCAATGTTGAAGATACTGATTGTCATTGTGCATTCTGTACTTGCTACAACACAGAAGATACTGATCCTTGTCAGTGCGCAGTCTGTACAATTCAATAGATGATGGCTAATTTGGAATGAATGAAAGTACAAAAGTGTCCATCTAGAAAATTGTTGACTGCAGCCTCGTTTTTTTTGGGGTGAGTAAATTGTTGAGTGTAATTGAGGAAAAGAGGAAAAGTTTTAGTAGCCAATAATAGTGTAAAATGATGATGATGATGATGGTGAATGACTGTGGAGATGTACCTAGTGTATTGAATAGGGTTGAGGAATCAGGAATATAAATATGGAGAATAAAGTAGTAATTGTAGATATGATTAATGTTTACTACTCGGCCAGTTTCTTGCGTCCCCTTAAACCGGTCCTCGCAGATAAAATTCAAATCTCATCTGTTTTGGCGAGAAACGATACTCACACACTCACCTTGGCTCCACAAGCCTTCTCTCTTGAGAGTTGGGTCTCGGGTGATTCCAGTCGCTCTGATATCACCTATTCAACTATCATCATCTTGCTTAAGGATGGAATTGAGGAGCGTGACACATGCCCTGATGAGGCAGTGATTGTAAATATGGACAGAGATTTGAAATTTGGTGGAGTTACATGTATTATATTTATGTAGAAAATAACCTACGAAGAAAGACTTGGTTTGATCATGATGATGGTACAGGAAAGCGACATGATGCTCGGTGGATCCAGCGGTTCCGATGTCACCTATTCCACTATCATCATCTTGCCTAACGATGGCAGTGGAGAGGAGCATCGAGAAATTCATCGTGACATCAAACCTAACTCTCCGAAGAAGTTCATCATGTACAAGACGGTTTCCATCGCATCCCTGGTTTGTTGCATCATTGCAGCTGTAATTTGCATTGCAAACCATCGGCAATATACAAACGGCAGTCCGGCTAGTCTAGAGACATTACTTCGTAATCCTCATCTTTCATCCTCCTCTCTGCATTTTCACGATGGACCATCCTCCACCATTAAAGATGAACCACTATCTACCAAATCTCCACATGAATTAGGAGTCGCACATTACAATAACCGTCCAAAGTCGTCTCGTCCTGGCCAAGTCTTTGGAACGACGGCGGGACCCAAGTCTGGAGGAGTGCCATTGCCAACGAATGAATGGTATTTAAATCTATTGGTAGGATTAGATGATACGCCCGGAGGAAGACTCAACGATGAGTATGAAAATTATGCATCCGAGTCGAATCGAGTACATACCATCCCATATATTGTGGATACAGTCGGACCAATCGTTGGTATACGAATGCATTATCCTAATGTGTTGGGATATGGTACCGTGGTTCAGAGTAATGTCGTTACGTCGCATGGGGTGACAGTCGGGACGTCTGATTTAGGTTTCACTCGAAGATATGAAGTTGACGAATCATCATTGGGAAGTAAGTTAGGGATTCGGTTGCGATGGACAAGTAGTAAGTCTCAACAGAAAGTCATGACAACCAGTATCATACGAGGAATGCCCTATGGCACGATGGAATATGGAGTTGGCGTTCAGCCCGTAGTTGCATCAGAAACTGCAGCCATGCCGCCTCTCGTGGATGGACAAACACGAATGACATGTGGTACAATAGATGGGAAGAAATTGATTGACTCTACAAATTCAAGCAGTAGTATCACAGTGAATAGCGATGTGGAGCTGTACTTTCCTGAATCTGACCATACATGGCTAGTATTCTTTTCAGCACCCGTGTCTGTTCGATGCTACATCAACCCAAAGAAGATGATGGGTGCTATCTCATTACCTCCCGGAGCTGAATTGTCATCTACTAGTTCAAGTAGTGACAATCGGAATGCCTTCCAACTCCGTATCGACCCTACGCCAACGCTTAATAATGATGGAGGAAAAGATAACTTGATTGTACGAATTGCATTAGCCAACAATTGTACGACTGGGACCAATCCCAACTTTTGTGAAAAAGGTAAAGCTACAGATACATTGCTCTTTAAAGATGTGTTACGGAATCATGTTGATGTGTACCCTACATTACCCACTGTCAAATATGCATTTGCAGATCCTACCGGTGGATTACGGCCAGATTCACCCAATGCCGAAAGTGCCTATCTATTCTTTGATTGGATGGCCAAAAGCTACAGGGGCAAATCGGTCGATCGGTTACTTATGTTTGCACTACCTCATCATATTGACATATTGCGTCAATTTGATGGAACTGATTCGAGTAATGAAGTACTAGGACACTGTGCTCATTCATTACATGGGAATGCATGTCTTGTCAAGGGAGGGATATGGGCCATGGAGGAGGTTCTAGGTGGCTTACCAAGCTTTATGGCCCCACGTCCACCGAATCATCGTGCTATCCCTCATATAGCAGCGGCGTTATCGAAGGACATAACGTACTCGTTGTCAGGAAGCTACATGCAGGGTGTGGGTGACACTTACTTTTCTGGCAAAATGCTTGCCAAGCTTGGACGGATCATTGTGATTGCACAAGAACTACGTGGGTTGGCAGAAGTGTCAGAACACAATGAACCAGACGCGTCACAAGAAGAGCTATTGAAGGTAGTTCTCAAATGCAGAGAAGCAAATCTTCCGACGGAAAAGGAGATGAATGATGCCATTGCTAGACTTCGTAGTTCTGTAGAAATCTGGCTTAATGGAAGTGCAGTAACACCCTTCACTTACGATACAGCCTGGGGTGGTCTTGTTAGTTGTGGTTGTTCATACAATGACAAAGGAAAATGTGATAATATCTTCCCAGATTGTCCTGCCTACACTGACCCAGGATTAGATTTTGGTAATGGTTTCTACAACGATCATCATTTTCACTATGGTTATCACATCTATGCCGCGGCTATTGTTGCTCAATATGACAGAGAATGGGGAAGGAGGAACTTTGAACAGGTTTTGTTGTACGTACGTGATTTTGCCAACCCTTCCACCAAAGACAAGTATTTTCCAAAATTCAGACAGAAGGACTGGTACCTTGGCAACTCCTGGGCAAGCGGTATTGCAACTATTGGTGGTAGACCGTATCTAAATGGGAGGAATCAAGAGTCTTCGAGTGAAGCAATCGCGGCATATGAGGCTGTCTCCATGTTTGGCTCAGTTATGATGAAAGCATTTGGAAATGGCTTATCGACAGATGAATCATATAACAAGAATGCCAACGTTGCATGTCAAATCTTTAACATTGGACGATTTTTAACCGCCACTGAGATCCGTTCGGCAGATAGGTATTGGCATGTTTACAGTCCAAAACGAAATAAAGTCTATCCCGTTTCATACACACCACTAGCCATAGGAATGATGTGGGATACAATGACGCAGTTTCAGACTTGGTTTGGATCTGAGCCTTATCTTGTGTATGGAATACAGTTATTACCATTGACTCCAATATCTGAGCGAAGAGATAGCGATCAGTGGATACGACAACTTTATCCTAGTTACGTGGCGAGTTGTGAAGCAGATCCAGTCTGTGTCAAAGAAGGATGGAGTGTGATGGTCTATGCCGTTCTTGCTACATTGGGACATCAGGAGGCGGCAATAAACAAGACCCTGGATATGCCACGCTCTGCATTCAACACCGCGGGGGGCAATGGCCATTCTCTAACAAACACGTTGTGGTACATTGCCTCCCGCCCTACCCCGATTGTGCCGTATGATTTGGATAATCCATCCACAACAATTGACAGTGTGGCAGTCCCAGCCTCGGAACAGGATACGATTCTCGATTGTGGCTGTCCAGATACATGCACCAGTGATGTGTTGAGCACAAATGCAGATGAATTTACATGTAAGGAATGTATTCAATGGCTTGTGAAGAAT
>Ga0247832_1005905_pt1 | contig 13817 bp, 7 predicted proteins | sample LaCruzMarch2015__10_FD_192407 | JGI IMG/M metagenome (GOLD analysis project Ga0247832, IMG submission 192407) | Freshwater microbial communities from meromictic Lake La Cruz, Castile-La Mancha, Spain - LaCruzMarch2015_4m | ecosystem: Environmental > Aquatic > Freshwater > Lake | place: Spain... | reverse complement strand
TGTCTTGGGGGCAAGGATTTGGGGGTATTCGCGGTCAGGTGGTTGATTCCGACTTTGGTCAACCCATCGCACGCTCCTCGGTCGTCATCTTAGACACGCCGTTCGGAGCCATGACGGATGATCAGGGCAATTTCACCATCAGCGGGGTTCCCCCCGGGGCGTACTCTCTTAGCGTTCGAAGTGGTGGATATCTTCCCAAGCTGGTTCCTGGGATCACCATTTCCTCCGGAACGTTCAATGATGTTCGGGTTGAAACAATTGCTGAAGTGGAGGAGATGGAGGAACTTGTGGTTCCGGGTGAACTGGAGAAGACTTCGGAAGTCGGGCTTTTGGCCGAGCGCCAAGAAGCGACCGCAGTGATGGATACGATTGGTGCTGACCTGATTTCCAGGTTGGGAGCAGCCACGGCTGGGCAGGCCCTCAAATCTATGGTGGGCACTTCAGTGGTGGACGGAAAATATGTTGTGATTCGAGGTCTGAGCGACCGTTACGTCAATACCCTCTTGAATGGTGGCAGGTTGCCTACCTCCGATCCTGATAAAAGAGCCGTCAACGTGGATCTTTTCCCCGGATCCGTTCTCCAAAGCATCAACACCTCAAAAACATTCACCCCCGATCAAGCGGGCGACTTCACGGGTGGCAGCGTCGACATTCGAACAAAGCAGTTCCCTGAAAAGCCATCGCTGGGAGTCTCCGTCGGTGTTGAATATAACAGTCAGGCGACCTTTAACCCCGATTTTCCTACCTACGCTGGTGGGGGCACCGGCCCATTTGGATTTCAAGCCAATGGCCGCCAAATTCCAGAAAGTGTTTTGAACGACCCCGTTCTATCGTCTGTTGCCGCGGGAGATCCTGCCTCCTTGGATATTAATAATCCGGGAGACCTTGAGATTGCGGAAAACATCAATAGTGCCATGCAACAGATGAATCCCGTTGCCAGTGCCACCCGCAAGGCGCCTGGTCCTAACTACAGTTTTAATCTTCAGGGGGGAGACTCGGTCGAAATCGGGCCCGACCAGACGTTCGGAGCCTTTGGAGCCTTTAGCTACCGACATAAATATAGCTACTACCCCCAGGCTACTCGTGCCAACTACAATACCCAACTGAGTGGGGGGGGCTTTCAGCTCGTGGATGATTTTCGTCTTGCCGATGACAAGGGAGCCGAGGATGTGTTATGGGGAAGTCTTGTGGGCCTCGGTTATCAACCGGAAAAAGATCAAAAAATTTCAGTAAACTTCCTCTATAACGAACAAGCCACCGATACAACCGACATCCAGCAAAGCACCTCATACGAAACCCAATCCATTACCCCGAACGAAGTTCTCCAGTACACCAGCATGCAATATTCTGAGCGGCGACTCGCGTATTTTCAGGTTACAGGAGAAAATCTGGTTAAGAATCTGAGAAATTTAAAGATCGATTATGTTGGCAGTGTCGGTCGCGCAAACCTCGATGAGCCCGACCAGCGCCTTTTTCAAAGCCGTTATGACACCACCACTGGGAAATACTCCCCCCTTTTGACGGATGATCCCGCCCCCTCGGACAACATCTCGCCCTTACAAAGATACTCCCGCGATCTAACGGAAAACTCCTATAACGGCATTATCAACTTCTCGATTCCCTTTTTTGATGATGCAGCTGACAAGGGAAACCCCAGCAAGTTTAAGACAGGTTTCTATATCGATAATTCAAGCCGCGCTTATGACCAATCTCTCTTTCAATATGTTTACGGAAATGCGGGGCCTGACCGTTACCGTACTTTTGGTGGCCCTGGGGACCCTACGGGGGGGCTGACCTGGGGTGATGTTTTTCTCAATCAAGACCGCTCTGGTCTCGTGAATCCCACGGGTGCGCCACCCTATACCAACAATCAACCCCTGTCTTGGTCGGTGAACAACATCTCTGGCACGGCGAACTTCTATAACGCAGAGCAACAGGTCATCGCCTCCTACGCCATGGCCGAACTGAAACTTTTTCCCCAGCTCACCCTCACGGGAGGTACTCGCTTCGAAAATACTAATCTTCAGGTCAAGGGGGCTGTCTCCGACCTATTTCCGGACCCAAACTCGGATATTCAGCAACTGGATCTTCTTCCTGCTGCCGCTGCTACATTCCAGCTGATCCCTGAGGTCAACCTGCGTTTTGCTTGGTCTCAAACTCTCGCTCGCCCTTCTTTCAAGGAAATGGGGCCTGTTGTCACACAGGATTTCTCCGATTCCCAAATCTTTATCGGTAACCCCAACCTCACTCTGTCTTCGATTAATAACTACGACTTCCGGGCCGAATATTTTCCCCGCGCTGGGGAGGTGCTGGCTTTCAGCCTTTTTTATAAGGATATCCAAAAACCCATTGAGCAAACCATCGCTCAGTCAGGCAACACTCAGTTCTTTCAGTACATCAACAACCCCAATGGCACCCTCTGGGGGGCAGAGTTCGAGGCCCGCAAAAGGCTGGACCAGTGTCACGCATACCTAAAAAACTTCGCGATCAACTTCAACTTTACCTACATTCAGTCCGAAGTTGCTCTCACCGCCGAGCAGATCCGCAACAATGAGGCCGTCGGAATTGGAGAAACGACTCGCCCTATGCAGGGTCAACCGACTTATATTATTAACTCTGGCCTCAGCTATGATGACCAAGAGCGCGGCTTCTATGCGGGTCTTTTTTATAACGTCACCGGTCCGCTCTTATACGCTGCGGGACTGCAACTCCCCGATCTCTACGAACAACCCGCTCCCAGCCTGGACTTCAACATCACCCAATCCTTTGCCGACCAGTGGAGCTTAACTTTCCGTGGAAAAAATCTCCTGAACCCGATCTTTCGGCAGACGATGACTTATGCTGGTCAGGAAGTTACTTACTACTCCTATACCAAGGGCTTTGACCTTTCTATGTCTATGAACTACAGCTTCTAATCTTAGATCCGCCAGGCTTAGCGGGGAGCAGCGATCGAAAAACTTGGGTCAGCTTTTACCTTGTAAATCCAAAAAGCCCGGTTAGGGGGGAAAAGTTGCGCCTCGTTTACGTCGGTTGAATAGGAAGATGTGGAACAAACCCACTGCTGGCCGGTGGGACCAAGATAAAAGTTTTCCATTCGCGTACCTAACAGTAGGGAAATTCTGTCGGCCAAATTCGGACTCAGGCCAGCCTGAAATTTCGTGGGCGGGTTGCCTACGAGATCCGGAATCCGGAAAGATGTCATGTGCCCCAAGGACACAAAATTTGGACCCGCACGTAATGGCAGTCGGAAAGCAGAGTTACGGGCTTCTCCCGAAAGTGAAAATACAAGGGGTCCCTTTGCATGAATCAGTAATCCCGAGCCCGGCAAAATAACAACATTGGCTTGTTCGGGGCCTTGGCGATTGCGACTGAGTCGCCATCCTTTCGAGATCGGGTCGTTCGAAAGGAAAAAGCCCTCCAGATTTCCTGAAAGAGGATTGGCCAACTGCACTTCATCTGCAGACGATGAGGACCGGCTTGAGCGAACAAAAGTCTGAGCCGACGTTCCAAACACATTCGCTAAGGTCCAATGGGGGCGAACAGAGTAGGTGGCCCCAGTAAGACTCGCCGGCAGGTCCTGTCGGGTATTGGACACAGCAGCCTTTAACCGAATCCAACCTTGGTTCGCACTGGGGTTCGAGCTTACGTCGACTTCGTATCGTTCTCCGATCAGTTTCGGGTCCGTAGGCGAGCTAGAGATTTCCAGATAGGCGGGAACAGTTTCCCACTGCAACGGGTTGCTCAGTGAGGCAGCGGGAATATTCTTGTCCTGCAGTCTCAGTCCTGCGGCATCCACTGCCCCGATCGTCCCTTTTAGCCAAGCGGGTTTTACTAGGGCTATTCCCACAGCGTTTGGACCAGCAGTTAAAGCAAACGACTGGATCTCTCCTCGTACGTTGCAAAATGCGGTTCCCGCCAGAATCGACGCTAAAAAGATGATTTTGTGGTTCATGGTCATGGTAAGATCGTAATGGTTAATGTCGTCGTGGTGTATCCTTTAGGATTCTGCATGTAGACTTTGACAGGATAGGTGCCGCCCTTGGTGGGGGTTCCCGTAATCAGCCCCTGCTGCCGGGCTGCTGCACTGCCAAAAGTTAATCCTGGTGGAAGCCCAATTGCGTTAAAATAAACGGGATCGTTCACATCACGGGCCGCACCCGTCAGATAGGCAGAAAAAGGCACGCCAACCCGACCGGTTCCTGGAGGAGTGATTCCGACCGAACTTGCCGATGGCTTGGAGTCGTAAACTGTGATCACCAACGTTTCCGTATCGCGCTGCGCCGCCCCTGTCCGTCCCGTGTTGAAGGCGGACACCGTCAATTCGTGTCTTCCGGCTGCCGTTGGCTGTCCTGAAATCCGGGTCTTGACCACGCCTGAATCTGTGAAAGTGGTTACCGAGGAGACCCATGCGGGCCGATTTTCGACACTATAAGAGATTGGGCTGTTTGCCGCCGTAAGCACATAGGTAAAGGGAGTGTAAGTCCCAGCAAAGGCAATCAGAGAAGAACTAATCGCTGGGGCCGCGACCTCCACCGTAATCGTTAGGTTGAAAGTGGGGCCGTTGCCGCCCCCTTGTGCCGCACCGTTGTTCGCTACTAACCCCACCGTGTAAACGCCCTCTGTGTCGGGTGTACCCGAGATCACGCCTGTGCTGGTATTCAGGGTCAATCCTGGGGCGAGTGACCCGCTCACAATCCCAAAGGAGTTCGGTGTGGCCACTGAGGCGGAAGGGGCCGTAGTGATCTGGTAGTTGCCTGAGCCCGTCGCCAGACTAGTTCCCTTGGTCGCCGAAAAAGTCGATGCACTATTGATCGTCGCCAATGCTGTATTCACCGTCACAGTGATCGTTCCCTCCGCAGTAACTCCGGCTCTTGTGCCACGGATCGTTAAGGTAGCTGCCGCTGTCTGTGTCGGCGTTCCAGAGATTCTTCCAGTGCCGGCGTCCAGCGTAAGTCCGGCGGGCACTGTCCCGCTTTGCAGGGTGTAGGCGGTCGGAACAAAGCCCGTCGTGGGCGTGGGCGCCGCCGTAGTATCGGCAGTTTGTAAGGTAAAAGCTTTATTGGAGAAAGAAAGGGTAGGGGCCGCCACCGTCAAGTTGAACTGGCTGGAACCTGAGCCAGAGCCATTGGTAGCGGTGATCGTCACCGTGAAAGTACCCGTCTGGGTCGCGGTTCCGCTGATCACCCCCGTGTTTGTGTCGACGATTAAACCAGTTGGAAGCCCACTGGCGCCGTAGGAAGTGGGAGAGTCGCTCCCTGTGATCGTATAGCTCGGAAACACTACCCCCGCGGTAGCGGTCTGGTCCGCCGTGTTGGAGGTGATTGACGGGACCCCACCAGCGGGATTTTGCACAGTCAGCGTCAGAGCGGCCTCCACCGTGCCACTCGCGCCGGTCGCCCGAATGGTAATAATGTAGTCCCCGGCGGCCGCCGTAGGCGTCCCGGAAATCAATCCAGTAGCGGCGCTGACGTTCAGCCCAGTCGGCAAGGCACTGGTGGAGTAGGAGGTGGGCCCGTTGTTGGCGGTGATCGCGTAAGAAAAGGCGTTGTTCCGGGTGCCCGTGGCGGTTAGGGCACTGGTGATGCCGTAGGCTCGGTTCAACGCTCCCAGCTGATACGTTCCGTCTCCAGGAGTTTGGAAGTTTCCGAACATCGTTTCGATAAAGAGTGGGCTGAACTCGAGATCCGAACCCTGGGTGTTGTCGGTGGCAAAGCGGTACACGCGGCGCCCTGAGTTCGGGTCTACAATTCCCCGGAAAAGACCAACCTGCGTGGCGGAGCCCGCCGCCGCGTTGTTGAAGATCATCACATAAATATCTTTGTTTCCATAAGTGGCTTGGGCACCGGGAGTCGTGTCGTAATTCAGCTCCACCGTTTCGGTCGGATCAAAAAAGATCTGCCCACCAGTCAACGTACCCGAACCGAAAACGGAAAAGTTCCCTTCCAAGTTGGTCCGTGTCGTCGCCGCGTCAGCCGTGAAGTAAGAGCGAATGGTAGTGTCCGTTTGCACCCCAAATGTTCCCACCCGCACCAGCACCCCGTCCGCCAATAATGTGCCCCCAGCGTCCTGCACTGTGCTCACACCAAAAATTGCGACCGTAGCCGCACGGCTATTGGATGGAGCTTGGCATAGGGTGAAGGCGGATAGCAATAGAACAGCAGCTAGCCTTACAACTTTGCGAGTTGGAGATAGAGAAAGAGAGGAAAGGAAGGGTGAAACAGTAAGCCTATCGAAGCAGGTGTAAAAAGAGCAGGAAGAAAAAGAGGCAGTAAATCCTTGTGCTTTTCTGTCCCCCAGCCAAATCCCAGAGGAGACAGAAAGTGGGGGCTTGTTTGCTAGGATTTGTGCCACAGGGACAAACTGCTTCTAGGTGGTGCGATTTTCAATAGGCAACTTATTTGGCATCGAATTGTCACACAGAGAAAATCGGGGCAGTTTGAAAATCACACGATTGACAATTTTCCTGATTTTAAATATGGCACTTTCGCGTCGAAAACTACGCCACATTACTTAAAGCACTGTCCATCAATATAAATCACAAACAGCCTCGGCTATCTTGTCACACAATTGTAACAATAAACCGGTTGAAAAAAAAGAAATCGGAGCAAGTATTTGAATTATGAAGTCAGAAAATTTCAGTCAAAACCTAAACCCCAATGGAGTTAAACAAATGAAAAAAACATACGCTATTGCAACCCTACTCGTCACCACGCTTGCATCATTCGTGCAGGCTACCCCGAACACCTCCGAACTTACTGGCGATCTCGCGGCAGTTTATTTGAACCAGCCTGTCGATGTCGAAGCGGGAACCCCTATTATGGTCGGATGCTCTTTGGCGCGCCCGGCCGTGCTCAAGGGAGAAGTTAATGTGGCAGTTACAGCTGGTGATACATTCTTCGATGCATTTGGAACCAACGTTTTTGATGGCCTACTTCTCGCAGGCGGGACCGAGGCAGAGCCCGCCTCCGACAACCACTGGATTATCGAATTCACCAGCGGAGCTTACACCGGTCTGGTAAAACAGGTTACGGTATTCTCTGGCAGCAGGGTCACTGTCGCTGGTGGATTGCCCGTGATCGACAAGGGAACTCGCTTCGTACTCCGTAAAGATCACACCCTTGGATCACTCTTCGGTAATGCAGATTCGAGCGATGTCGTAACGAAATCAGGTCTCACATCCGGCTCAACGGCTGGAAGCGCGGATGTTATTTCAGTTCTCAATAGCTCGGGTCAGTGGGTAAAATACTTCTACCGCGCTGGAACAGGTTGGAGGCTCACCACCGCTCGTAGTGGTTCGGATCGTCAGCACGTTCGCGTTTCGCTGGGATCGGGTGTTCTTATGTCTCCTATTGTCTCAAAAACGATCGGCCTCTCAGGTGAATATCGTGGGACTCGCGCCCGTGTCACTCTCGTAAATGCCGCTACCATCGTTGCGAACCCGTATCCGGTTAATACCACCCTTGCCCAGACGGATCTTGCCTCCACGCTGGCCAAAGAAACAACGGCATCCAATTCGGACGAAATCCGGGTTTTGCAATCCAGTAGATTCGTCAACTACTTCGCACGCAGCGGCACTGGTGCAACATCCCCTGGTGGAGTGGATTACGCCGGATTTAAGCCATCCCTCAATCGTAATGGAACCAGTGTGGACGATACGATCAGGATCCCTGCCGGCGGCGCCGTCCTAGTGAAGCGGGTGGGCGAAATACACGACTTGACCTTCCGCCCACAATACTTGGCTCAGTAAATTAATACATAAAAGAGAAGTTCCAAACCAAAGGGATATAAAATGAAAAAATCAATCATCAGCAAAATGGCGGGGGCGCTCCTTGCTCTACTATTAGTGCCGCAAGCAAAAGCGGCTGTAGTGGGGATTGGGTTTGATCAGCTCAGCCACGTTTTCATTGATAGTTCGCTGGGCCAAAGACTGGCCAGCGGGTCGTACTTCGCCTTTGGTAGTTTCTCTAGCGATAGTGTCGCTACCGGAATCACTCAATCGAATATCCTTACTAACCTGCGGAGCACCTCGACTTGGTTTAAATCGTTCGAAACTTCATTCGTAAACAGTAATGACTACACGTATGACATCCTCAACGCCACTGCATCTACCTCGACCAGTACTTCGCCTAGGCAATTCGCCTATGCGATTTACATAAACGATACAGTTGCGAATGTGCAGGCGGCCCTGTCTGGTTCGGCGACCGGCATCACGAGGGAGTTTGGTGTCTTTACTTACAGCAACAACAGCAACTCAGCATTGCGGGCAGCTCTCCCGAGAGACCCTAACGATTTCCCTGCCGACCCCAGTAGCTTTGCAACAACAACACCCTCGGGAACTGGTTTAAATCGTTTTATCGCCGTTCCGGGACTTGGTAATGTCGCCTCTGGTGGCATCAGTCTGATCCCTGAGCCATCTTCGATCTCACTTCTCCTGCTTGGGCTTGGCTATGTGGCCGTAGCCCGCAGGAAATCTGTCTAAACCCAAAATCAGCAAACAACAACACTCACCCATCAACCTTAAGGAAATAAAAAAATGAATAAACAAATACTAACCTGGGTCGCTGTAGCTACCCTAAGCGTAAACCTACACGTTGCCCGTGCAGCTGATATGTCCCTTAGCCTTTACCAAGAGTATGCGCTCTTCGGCACTGGTTCATCTGGAACCCTCTGGCTTGGAAATTTCGGGACTACCGGGGGGTCTCTCTTAACCTCTTCACAGGTAGACAACCTCCTCGCAAATGATAAGGAAGCTCTCTTTAGCTTGTTCAGGCCAGTAGCCACCTCCTTCAGCATCACAAATGGTAGAATTTCGGGAGTAACAGCCGATGGCCTTATTACCCCGGTCTCCGTTGGAGCTGCACTCGACTACCGAGTAGACGTAGACGGGACACCATATCAGGACATTACGCCAGACACGGCAACTCAATTCGCAGGTCAAAACATGTACCTTCTTGCGAACAACCGTGCTGGGGCTACGCCCAACAGTTGGTTTAATGAAACCCTGATCCTCTTTAAGGCTGCTGCCAATTTCGGAACGGGCCTCTCTACGGATGGTCCTCTGAATTCCCCTGAAGTTGAGTTATCGAACCGTGGCGGCGCACTCCTTCTTGGAACTCAGACTGGTTCGGCCAGCGTCAACTTGGCCTCCGGCACAATCGCTGGTGCAGTTGTTCCAGAGCCGTCCTCTGCTTCATTACTACTTTTCGGTGCTACTGCGTTGGTAGCACTGCGTCGTCTACGGAAAAACGTCTAAACCACAAAACAGAAACATCATATACAGGAAAATTATAATCATGAAAAATAAACTCATCCTCAGCTGCATAGTAGCGATTCTTGGCGCTTTCAGCGCTCATGCCGTACCTAAATTCCAAAACGTCCACTTGATTAAAAACGCTAGTGGTGCATTCGAAAATCAAGCCATTGGCGCTAAAGTCACTCTCATTAAAAACTCTCAGCGCTGGACGGCCGATACTGTCTATATCATTGACCGTCTGACCTTCGTGGAGGCCCCTGCGGTCCTTACGATTGAACCCGGCACTATAGTGCGGATGGAGCAAAAGACCACCGGTGGTACTTCGGTGACCGATCCCGCCGACGTGGGAACTCTCATCATCTGCCGCGGCGCCAAAATCGTGGCGAACGGCACGTCAGAGTCCCCCATCATCATTACTAACATCGACGATCCCTTCGTCCCTGGCGGTGACATCACGATTCCTAACAAGGATAACGGAGTTACCGATAACTCTACTTACGCCCCTTACGACACAGTAACCTCAGCCAATAACGGCTATACTAAGAGGAGTTACACAGGAAACGATCGTTTCAACTACGATGCTACCTGTGGCGGTTTAATCATCCTTGGAGAGACCCCTGTGGCGTTTGGAGCCCCCTCTGACACTGGTGGGGGATTGCAATTGGTAATCGATAATGCTGGCGAGGGATATGAATTTGCTGCTCCAAATGTGGATGCATCCGGTAGTTCCTATGGAAGATATACACTGGCACTTGGCAATGTTGTTGCAGGTGTTGGTACTGGCGCTGAAGCAACTTTGATTTTTGATCAACACGGAAGCATCAAGCGTGTAGTTGTCCAAATCGGCGGTGTTTATAGCGACAATACTGCGCCAACACTTAACTTTGCTGGGGCAGACATTGACGCAAGATTAGTTTCACTACCAGACAGTCAGCTAACTAAACCTGCTTATACTGTGAATATGATTGTGCACCCTACTCTCGCAGGCAAGTACACTATCGGTTCGGTCGACATTGGGTCGAAAGACGCTGATAATAAGATTATTCCAGGAAGCAAGGGATACGGTTATCAGATGTGCTCGCTCTCTGTTGCTGGCTCGCCTGCAAACCAAGAGACCGCTCCTACTCTGAAAGCCATAGTCGGCAGGTCGATGATTCAGGCAGTATTAACGAAAAACGGAACTGGTTATGCTGGTGAGTTCGCTGTTACAATGCCCTCACAAGAGTCTGCCGCTTATGCCGCTAGCAAAACTAGTGGTACCCCCTCTGCTACCACTACTGTTACTCTGCCGGTTAATCTAACCGGTATTACTAAAGAAGCCGTTACAACTGCAGCGGTTATTAGGGGTAAAGGCGCAACTGGCAAGTTTTCTGATCCTGTTGTAAGCCCAGTCCAATCAGGAATCGGTTCAAACTTTATTGAGGGTTTCCAGACGATCGACGGTAAACTCCTCGGAACGAGCCAGACTGTTGGCGGCCAGGCTTACAATTTCAGCGGCTCGATCTACGGTGGATCGGACGATGAAGACAACAGCGGAACGTTACGTTTCGTATCCATCCGTTACGGTGGCTTTGTACTCTCCCCAAACAATGAGATCAATGGTCTCACTTGCGGTGCAGTCGGTCGTGGCACTTCGTTTGAATTCATCGAAGTCGTCAACAATGCCGACGACGATATCGAGCACTTCGGTGGCTCGGTAGACATGAAGTACGTCGCCGGCCTCTTCGGTGGTGACGACGGCCTCGATCTTGATCAAGGTTATCGTGGGCGCATTCAGTTTGCCTTCCAGATTCAGAATAATACCTCTGGGACCTCACGGAACCCTGCCAACATTGGAGACTGTTTAGGCGAGTGGGACGGACCCGAAGCACCTACCTCAAGCCGCCCCTACACTGTCCATACCCTATTTAACTTCACTGGAATTGGAACTGGTGCTGGAGCTAGCGCCGGTAAGGGAATTAATTATAAAGACAATTCTGGTGGTAAGGTATTTAACTCCATCTTCGCCGATGCGAGAAGTGGCCTTGCTCTCACTGAAAATGGAACAGATACAGTGTTGGATACTGCTGCTTTTACTGGCACTACTGCCGCCGTTCGGTTTGCAACTACGCGCCTCACAGGGGGCGTTGAGAATCTCCTAGGCGTAGGTTCAGTATCCGCCGGGGAGCCTGATGCCATGATAAAGTACACATCCTACCGTAAAATAGGTACTGCCACTGCGGCAAGTGATGTATTCTTGGGCATTAACACAAATGCTACTTGGGGTAGCAATTTGACCAACACTGCAACAACTGGTGCTGGAAACCGTAATGACCGTGCCCACAACCTAGACGACTTCAGAGGCATAGCCCGTGTCAATACAACTGGTGGTTTGGATCCTCGTTTGACTGAGGCATCCACGATTCGCAACAACGGGGTACTTCCGAGTGCCTCTGATGGTGTCCGTGCGACCGACACGTTCTATACCCAGACTCAACTACGCGGTGCGTTCCGTGACTGTAACTGGCTCTCGGGTTGGTCCCTACTCAGTGAGTGGGGTTTGCTCAGCAACAACAATGTAGCCATCCCGGCAGTTAAACTCACCCGCACTTCTGGTGTTTTGACCGTGAGCTTTACTCCGACCTCTGGGGTTGAATACGTCATTGAAACTTCCACCGATGGGAAGAAATTCATCCCCTTCAGAACTGTGACTGGCGCGGCTGCAGATGCTCAGGGCGTAGTTGCACCGATTAACGAAGCCCTTACTGCTGGCACAGCTAACGCACTGTTGTTTGTGCGGGTCATGCCTCTCTAAGTTAGAGAGCCTGAATCTTATAATCGGGGGGCTGGGTTAATCCCAGCCCCCCGGTTTCTTTTAAAGGAAGTCCTTATGTTTTATATTTCTGCCATCCTAATCCTTTCGCTTTTTCTTAGCGGTTGTACTCCTCGTCCCTCCGCTGATATCACTTTACCCGGGGTGCTGATGGATTCTTCGTCTTTCCTTCAGCTGATAAGGGAAGACTCGGATTTACGGGACGAAATGGCGCAGGATTTAGCTTTTGCGGTTGCGAATCGTGCCGCTCCACAAGCCGCAATTGCGGTAACCACCAATATGATCACCCCGCTGAAGGTTGCCACCCTCTATCGCCTCTCAATCATTGCTGAACAGTCTGGCGATCACGGTTCAGCCCTCCGCGCTTTTCTTGCAGGCGAAAAAGGCATGGATGCTTACCCATTAAATACTCCACGTGTTCCTGATATCTATCGGGCGGCTGCCTACGCTGTTATGAAAAACCCAGCGCAAGCACGTGAAAGAGCCCAGAAGCTTGGAAACGATTTCGACCGTAATGAAGCCTTAGCTAGAATCCTGGCGCAGGAGATCCTTCACTCGCCTAATCCACTCGCCCTTCCGAATCCACCTGTGATAACTGAGGAGGTAGCGTCTGCCTGGTGTGATCGGGCTATCAAGGCTGGGGCGGATCAGTCCAAGCCATATATGGAGAAAGCTTTACTTATCGCGCGGGACGGTTTTCCTGTGTTCCGTCCCCGTATGTTAATTGATTGCGCTAAGGCAGAAGGAAAATTGGGCAACAATGATGCCCAGGAGATGCTGCTTCGGGAGGCTGGGAGTATTGCCTCAGCCCTGGGAGACCGAACAGAGACTGGATCTCTGGAGCGTGCCAGGGTTGGTATTGCCATGGCCCAAGCGGGTATGCGGGATGCGGCGCGAGAGGTGCTCGAGCAAGCAGCAGTCGCCAGCCGGCTTTGTGCTTCATATTTTCAACCTCAGGCGATGGTGATGGTGGCGGAGGGGTGGTGGGAGCTGGGGGAAAAAGAGAAGGCCAATGTCATGTGGCTAGAGGCTGCCAAGGTAGCTCTGGCGCATCCCCATCCGAATGCTCGGGCGGTCAACGCTATCCATGTTCTACTAAGCATCTCCAAGTATCAGCCGGAAATCTTTCCAGAACTTGCAGCAATCTTGGATAGAATCAAACGTGGCGAAGGCGGGGAGGGAAGCGTAAATCTGACACTTTCTCCTGAGATTCAAGATGCCGTCTCTAGAACCCAGAAAGCTTTATATAAGAACGCCCTTGAAAAAGATAAACAGAATGCCGTCAAAAACACTCCTAAGAATTCAAAAACTAAAAAACAGAAATAAATATCACCTCTGACCCGAGCCATAGGGCACTTCCAATCTTGTGGTGCGTAAGTGCGACCACCTCTGACCCCCAATTCAAAAAACACCCTTCCAAGCATCTGTCCTTCAATGAATTACACGACCTCAGACCCCATATAAACCATTGTAAGTCATGTCCTTACAAGCCTACTTTTTGACATAGACCTACGACCCCAAAATCAAAAAATCGGCTTGTAAACCCCTGGCTTACAATTACTTATTTGACCTACGACCCCCAATAACCCATTGTGGCACAACACTTTGCGGGCCGGTTTTTGCGAGGTGACCTACGACCCCAAAATCAAAAAATCGGCTTGTAACCCCCTGTCCCACAACCACTTATTCGACCTACGACCCCCAATAACCCATTGTGGCACAACACTTTGCGAGGCAGTTTTTGGGGGTGAC
>Ga0247832_1005900_pt1 | contig 13827 bp, 16 predicted proteins | sample LaCruzMarch2015__10_FD_192407 | JGI IMG/M metagenome (GOLD analysis project Ga0247832, IMG submission 192407) | Freshwater microbial communities from meromictic Lake La Cruz, Castile-La Mancha, Spain - LaCruzMarch2015_4m | ecosystem: Environmental > Aquatic > Freshwater > Lake | place: Spain... | reverse complement strand
TGAAAACACAGTTGCATAAAACTACCTTGTTAGTTTTAGCCATTACACTTCATAACATACCAGAAGGCTTAGCAATTGGCGTTTTGTTTGGTGCGGCAGCGAATGGTATGGAAGGTGCGACCTATGCAGGAGCGATTGCCCTAACAATTGGTATTGCGATTCAAAATTTCCCCGAAGGATTTGCTGTTGCTATGCCTTTGCGTAGGGCGGGGGCAAGTCGCCTTAAGAGTTTTTGGTACGGACAACTTTCTGCGATCGTTGAACCAATTGCGGGAGTGATAGGTGCTGTCTCCGTTATTTACATGCAGTCTATTTTGCCCTATGCCTTGGCATTTGCTGCAGGCGCTATGATTTTTGTGGTTGTGGAGGAAGTTATTCCAGAAACGCAGCGTGATAAATATACAGACGTTGCTGTATTGGGTTTTATTGGAGGATTTTTAGTCATGATGATATTGGATGTTGGATTAGGATAAAAAAACAATTGTTTTAGCAACTGATTCATAGATTCAATAATCAACGAACGGGCTATTTATGCAAATGCATCAATTCCCTAACATACCACTTTTGAGGGTTTCGTCTGCAGGTATTTTTCCTAACCAAATGGAGAACAATGCTTTTTTGAATTCGAGACCGGGGATAACTTTTAATTGCGTTCCATTTTTTTCAATTGCAACACCTTTACCGGGGGTATATTTTATATCAATTCTATCTCCATTTTTAAAAGGACTAGTAAATGCACCGGTAAATTTACTGATTTCGTCTTTTGAAGCTTTTCCGTGACTAGCATTTTTGAATCCTTCGATAACTGATTCGGTGAATTTTTCTCGTGTGACTCTAGTGGAAACCAATTTTATTGTAATAGCCATTGGTTCATCGCCGTTGATTATTTTTCCAGCATCTTTTGTTTTTGCTTTGATGTAGAGTCCTGCGACGTATAAATCAATGTAATATTTTTCTCTAAGGCCACCACCATTAAGGGTTAATTTTTCTCCCCCAAGATACATGTCAGATAAGAAGCTTACCCCAGCGAAAACTTTTTGTGCTTGAGCATTTTGTGAAGTAAAAAGGAGTGCAATAAACGGCAATAAGAATAAGATACGCATAGTTAAAATTGTTAATATTAATGTAAATATAACAAATTATTACTAATCGCAATTAATTGCAAATAGTTTCTTCTGTTGCTTTAAGGATTTCCCTTACTTCTGCTAATGTGGGTGCTTCAGCATAGGTTCGAAGTACTGGTTCGGTGCCGGAAGGTCTGATCATGACCCATCGTTCGTCGTCGAAAAAGTACTTGAATCCATCTGTGGTTTTTAAATCGCGCACCTTGTATTTTCCGAAAGATTTATAATTATCGGATTTACAATTTGCTATGATCTTTTGTTTTAGTTCTTCTGTTATATGCAAATCACTTCGTTCAAATTTGAAGGCGCCTACAATCGCATAAACTTCATTAATTAATTCGTCTAATGTTTTGCCAGAAAGGGCCATGAATTCCCAAATGATTAAGCCCATCCAGATGCCATCTCGTTCAGGAATATGTCCTTTGACAGCGATCCCACCAGATTCTTCTCCGCCAAGTAGCACATCCTCTCTGATCATTATCGATGCAATTTCCTTGAAGCCTATTTTGGTTATTTCTACTTCAAGCCCATAATGTTCGCAAAGTTTTTCAACACGTGGCGTAACACTAAAAGCGATGGCCACCTTACCTGTCAATTTTTTGTAATTAACTAAATAATGAATTAATAATAAGATGATGTGGTGCGAATCAATAAATTCGCCGCTTCCATTATATAATCCAATGCGATCAGCATCACCATCCGTTGCTAAAGCGCAATGTATTCCTTGGTTTAGCGCAATATATTCTTCGAGCCCTTTCAAGTTTTTTGCGATAGGTTCGGGTGCTTGTCCCATGAAGGTTGGGTTGTGTTCGCAATGCAGGAGTTTAACATTTGATAAAATCCTTGGCATAACGCGCTGCCCAGCACCATACATCGCATCATATACTAAGTTCAGTCCAGAACGATTGATGGCATCCAAATCAAAATTCTTCTTTACATGTTCCACATAGCGTGTTTCGAGATCTACGATTTCAATGTCTCCTTGCTTAATTGCGTTTTCGATATAAATTTTGCTTAGATCATAGCTGCACGAATCAGGAATAATGTCCTCTACTTCTTGCACATTTTCGGGTGATAGCGGTCCTCCAAAGAAGGCTTTTAGTTTAAATCCGTTATAGCTAGCAGGGTTATGACTTGCTGTAATAATCACACCGATTTCACATTCAAGTTGAAAAGCGGCCAATGAAATCATTGGGGTAGAAACAAAACCTCGTGCCATTTTAACAGGAATTCCTTGTGTTAAAAATACTTTAGCTACCGTTTCAGTAAACAATTCACCTGCAAAACGACAATCGTGTCCAATTACCACTTTTGGGGAGGTATAATTCTTTAGTAACCATAAACCAGTAGCCTGAGCAACTCGTGCTACATTTTCTACTGTAAATTGATCCGCGATAATTGCACGCCATCCATCAGTTCCGAATTTTATTTTTTCTCCCAAAATAGTTATTTTTTTATGAAGTTAAGAATCGTTTTTTCAATAATTGCAATACATTCCATCAATTGTACTTCTGTAATGGTAAGGGGTGGTGCAAAGCGAATGATGTTTCCATGCGTTGGTTTTGCTAACAGTCCATTATGCATTAAAGCGATACAAAGATCCCATGCAGTGGAGCTTTTAGGGGAGTCATTCACTACAATAGCATTTAGTAGCCCTTTTCCCCTGACGAGCACCAAGAGATCGCTTTTGTCAATAATTCGCTGCATTTCTCGGCGGAATAATTCCCCTAAATCGCGTGCATTTTGTATAAGATTTTCCTCTTTAATAACATCCAAGGCAGCAATTGCGACTTTGGCAGCAATTGGGTTTCCTCCAAATGTAGAACCATGTTGACCTGGTTGTATCACCGTCATGATTTGATCATCCGCTAGTACGGCGGAGACCGGGAACACGCCTCCAGAAAGGGCTTTTCCTAAAATTAAGAGGTCAGGTTTTACGTAGGTAGCTTGTCTTTCACAATTTCCTTCACAGGTACAATTCCCACATACAGCCAAAAGGCTTCCTGTGCGAGCGATACCTGTTTGAATTTCATCCGCAATAAATAAGACACCATTATCTTTACACAATTGATGCGCTTTAGCGATGTAATCATTTGCCGGAGTACAAACTCCCGCTTCGCCTTGGATTGGCTCAACTAGAAATCCAGCAATGTTGGGTAATTTGAGTACTTGTTCGAGTACCTCAAGATCGTTATATGGTATGGAAATAAAACCGGGAGCATACGGCCCGAAATTTTTATTCGAGTCAGGGTCACTAGAAAATGAAATGATAGTAGTGGTTCGCCCATGAAAATTACCATCACAAACCACAATGATAGCTTTATTTTCCTCGATGTTATTTTTTTCGTAGGCCCATTTTCTACAAATCTTGATAGCTGTTTCTACCGCTTCCGCGCCAGTATTCATGGGTAGCATTTTATCAAAACCGAATAATTGGTGCATATATTCTTCGTACGGTCCAAGGGAATCATTATAAAAAGCTCGGGAGGTCAAGGTTAATTCTTGCGCTTGTGCGATTAATGCCCCCACAATCTTCGGGTGACAATGACCTTGATTAACAGCTGAGTAAGCCGAAAGAAAATCGTAGTATTGTTTTCCTTCCACATCCCAAACAAAGACACCTTTTCCTTTTGCCAGTACGACAGGAAGAGGGTGATAATTATGTGCGCCATATTTATCCTCTAATTCAATATAATTTTCGATACTTTTAGACTTTAGTATTTCATTCATTGTGCAAAGATATAGAATTAAGTACTTTTTAGGATTCCCACTTAATTTAATTCTAATTAAAAAGATAATTTTGTTTTCGATGAAAAAATTGAAAATTAGAAATAGCTTGCTTTTTGTTTTATTTATTCAGTGCATTTCCTTTTTGGGAATTTCCCAAAAAATAATTTCAAATCAAAATAATGCCTGGGTTTTGTATACCGGAAATCATAAAATAAGCAAGAAACTGGGCGTCCATACGGAGTACCAATGGCGAAGAGCTGATTTCCTTAATGATTGGCAACAATCTTTACTTAGGGTTGGTTTAGATTATTATAATAATCCAAACATCACTTTCACAGCTGGCTATGCTTCTATTATTTCTTATCAATACGGTGAACAGCCTATCAATCATCAAACACATGAAAACCGTATTTGGGAGCAGGTTAATTTAAAGTCCAAGTATGGTCGATTTGATTTGCAGCATCGGTACCGAATGGAACAACGATTGATTGATAATTGGAGTAATTCTTCAGGTGCTTTTGTGCAAGGGAAAGATAATTATCGCAATCGATTTAGGTATCGTATGATGGTAAATGTCCCTTTGAGTCGAAAGGAAATGGCGAATAACACGCTTTTCTTGAATGTAAATGATGAGCTATTCTTAGGTTTTGGTAAGGGTATAGCCAAAAATGTGTTAGATCAAAATCGATTTATTGCAGCTTTGGGTTGGCGATTTAGTCCAGATTTTAATATCCAATTGGGTTATTTGAATCAGATGGTACTAAAAACCGATGGTATTAAAGTGGAGCGTAACCATACGCTTTGGCTTTCTTCTATTTACAATATAAATTTTACAAAATTCATGAAAAGATAATATATTCTAACTCATTAATTTTAATAAATTTATCTTCAAGACACTCTTTTAAGAAAGTGTTGTTTAAATAAAGTAACCTAAATACAACAAATGAAAAAGATGATTTTAATTGCAGGCTTAACCTTGCAAACCCTAGTAGCTAAAGCTCAAGTAATAGTTGACGGAACCGATATTAACAATTTGAATATTAAATATATTGAAATGGTTGGTCAGTCTAAAATATTAAGCATGTCAATAAAAATTGCTATTGACTATGGCCAAGATTTTTCTTGGAAGGCACAAACCGTTAAGACTGTTGATGGAAAAACTGCCTCTTTTAATAGTATCGTTGAAGCATTAAATTTCTTTGATGTTAATGGTTGGGAATACGTAAATAACTACATCATTCAGACACCTGCTGGAGAAGTAACGTACCGCTACTTATTAAAGAAAAAATAATCACACCTTTCCGGGTTGCCTCCTCAGTATTTTCTGAGATCCATTTTTTTATTCTTCTCCAAATCGTTCAATAACACCTTGGGTAACGCCAGTATTTGAAAATCCTCCATCGTGAAATAGATTTTGCATGGTTACATAGCGTGTTAAATCAGAGAACATAGAAGAGCCGTAATATTTTCATTTAGGTTTCAGATGGAGTTGCTTTACCACATTTGGCGGGCCGTGGACCAGGAGACAGATAGTTTTGAATGGTTGGCAAAACACGCAACCTCAGACTTAATCATCCTCGCCAAAAGCATGTAATTTGTGAAAGACCGAATCGAAGAAAACCACAACGACATTCACTTCTTCGGGAAGGATTAGGGGGGAGGGGGGTAGTGCTATTTACGGTGTTTCAGGTCCTTTCTTAGGTCCTTTTTAGTGTAATAACCCATTCCGCATCCGCAGTCTTCGTAGCCCTCTGATGTCCAGTTATTCGGGTAAATTATCATATCATCTTTTGGATTTTGATGAGTTAACAAGGGTTCGATTTTCATTTTGAAAAAGGTCATATCAAAATTTACTTTGCCTTCATTTGAATTCGGTTTACCCAAGTTAATGAAGATTGCGTTTTTTGCTATTATTTCTTGGGCTAGTTCATTCGAAACTATATATCTCAGTTTGCAGAATTCTGGGGAATCATCTCTGTGAATTTCTACCAATTCAAAATATAAATTATTCAAGAGGGAGCGATTGGGTAGATACATTTGATTTGTTTCTTCTTCTTCTAGGATTGTGTCCAAGCTATCTCTATATCGATGATAATCGGCAAATTCTGAATCGATTTGTCCTACAGTGATTACAAATCCTGAAGGTTGTTTGCCAAATGCTCTGTCATAAAGCGTAGTGTATCGTTTTTTACAATTTTTTTCAGATTCCTCGTTTCTCTTTTGTTCTGCAGAATTTGCTCGGTACATTTTTTTTTTCAGCCCTTTTGGATTTTCATTTTTTTCTTGGCCAGTTTTGTAATAATTATCGTTTATTAGCTTTAGCTCACTTTCCGTTAATTTAATTGTGGTAAAATTACCCATCCCACATCCACACACTTCAAAGGGCATTTCTTGCAAATTCATATCCGGTGTTTCGATAAACCAACCATTATTCGATTTTTGATTTTTTAATGCGGGTTCGATTTTCTCTCGAAAGAATGTAGAGTCAAAATTTACATGGTCTTTATTTGAGTTTGGTTTTCCTAAATTAATGTATATTAGATTTTTAGAAATTATTTCTTGGGCAAGTTCTTTGGTTACAATATTATCAAGTGCGCAAAGATTAGGATCTGAGTTTCTAGAAATTTCTACCAATTCGTAATAGAAGTCATAATATAATGGCTTTGGAGGATATCTAACATCATTGATAGCTTCTCTTGAATCGTGAAAACCTATCATTATCGTAAATACTGACGATTGTTGGCCAACGATTCTGTCATAAAGTCTTGTGTATAGTTCTTTGCAATTTTTTTCAGCAGCTGCCTTTTCTTCCTCTAGCTTTTTAATATCTTCTTTCCATTTCTCTTCAGTATCTGGATGTGGTTTGGTAAATACATTTATGCCACATGATTGAACAGAAACAATAATAAAAGTGTAAAGAATGAATTTTTTCATAAGAATCAAAAATATAGCAAATGAGGCTTAAATGCCTTAACGAATATAACTAATTTTCATTAAACAATAATTAAATCATTATTTTGTCGGTATGGGTAAACCGAAATTGAACGATAAGGATTTATTCGTGAGGATCGTTCTTGTTTTGAAGGCCTTAAGTACGCAAAGAAAAGTTAAACAGGAAGATTTCTACTACTTACAACATAGATTTTACAAAACTTAAGATAAGATGTCATTCATGGCCAACATTCTATAGAAGTTAGAGTTATTTAGTGAATGTTAGCGTTCACCGAGACGTAAATATTCGGCCTTAAATTTCATGGTTTTTGATACTGAACTAAAACTGTTAATTTTTAAAATTTCTGCAAGAACATTTTTGAAAAATTTCAGTTTCAGAAAGGAGTAAAAATTGTTCGCGACGAGTTTTAAATAGTTTTAAAATTATGATTTGCGAACAAAATAGAAATTTAGAGCCTTGACTTTTTTGTTTCTTTTTTTGTCAAGGAAAAAAGAAAGGCAAATAAATTAATTTCTCAAATTAAAAATAATTTTCTTGCTATCAATTTGTATAGGATTTTGATTGGTGATACGAAAGCGAAAACTCCAATATTCTTATTCTTCCCCAAATCGTTCAATAACTTGCTGCGTTACGCCCGTATTTGAGAAGCCTCCATCGTGAAATAGATTTTGCATGGTTACATAGCGAGTTAAGTCAGAGAACATAGAAACACAATAGTCAGCACATGCAAGGCCCGATGCATTACCTAAGGGCGACATTTGTTCCGAAAAATTAATAAATTCCTTAAAGCCTTTGATCCCTTGACCTGCTGTTGTTACAGTTGGAGATTGCGAAATGGTATTAACACGGACTTTCTTTTTAATACCATAATGGTACCCAAAAGATCGAGCGATGGATTCCAGTAAGGACTTAGCATCGGCCATGTCGTTGTAGTCAGGGAAAATACGCTGTGCAGCAATATAACTAAGTGCCACAACAGAACCCCATTCGTTCATCGCATCGTGCTTGTATAGCGAGGCGAGAGTTTTATGCAGCGACATGGCTGAAACGTCCATGGTTTGGTTGTAGAATTGATAATTGCTCTCCGTATAATGCTTGCCTTTTCTTACATTGGGTGACATGCCAATAGAATGTAAAACAAAATCAATTTTACCGCCTAATATCTCCATTGATTGAGCAACTAAATGATCGATTTCTTCCACGTTCGTGGCATCTGCGGGAATAACTTGGCTGTTTGTCTTCGTGGCTAAATTGTTGATTTCGCCCATTCGCATTGCGATTGGTGCATTTGTGAGTACAAATACTGCACCTTCTTCATGCGCACGTTCAGCTACTTTCCAGGCGATAGACTGATCGTTTAATGCACCAAAAATAATTCCTCTTTTTCCTTTTAATAAATTATTAGCCATGGTCTTTTTTTTTCTCAAAAGTAATAAAAATATTAAGGTGACTTTTGTTTCTAATTATATTAATAGGGCGTTTTCAAAGAAATCAAAAATTATTTAAGATATTTTTGTAGAGTTTATTTCGGTTTAACTTGGGTTAAGTTTAAAATAAATATTTTATTTTTAGTTTTAAATAAAAATATTTATTTAAGTTTACCGAAATTTTAAAATTTATATTATGAAAAAAATGTTTTTTATTTTGGGGTTAGTAACTATTTGTTTAGCTTCTTGCGCTAAAGATTACACTTGTACTTGTTCTACAACCATTGATGGAATTATGATTTCCGAATCAACCACTTTGAATGGAAAGAAAAAAGATGTGACTGAAGCATGTGATGCGGGAGATTCTTCTTCAGCTGGAATTACAGTTGATTGTGAAATTCAATAATCAAATTGAATTATTAATTTTAAGGGGCGAATAGCCCCTTTTTTTTTACATTATGAATTCAATTGAAATTTTTCTATCCAATTTCGGTCTTTCTTGGACGCAGTCTAAAGTATTCGCCTACCTCCTTTTTTTATTGTTTGGTTTGTTATTGAGTATTTATTTTTATCGAAAGAGCTCGCAAAAAAGATTTGTGAGATTTCTTCTTGCACCACTAATTTTTGTTTTGCCATTTTGTATTTACTTTATTTTTTCACCGATTTATCAAGGTGATTTTTCCAATGCTCCATACAAGGTTCAAAATCAATTTTCCTTTTCTGAACCCAAGCTATTTACACTCATTGTTTTACCGAATTGTAAGTATTGCGTTTCTGCTCTACCAATTGTGCGGAACATGTTACGTCAAACAACTAATTTAAAGTTGGAAATTAGGATAATGGGTAATAAAACAAAGGATAGTTTGAAGTATGTTAAATTACTTGGTATTCCTAATCAAGGGATTGTCCGTTTGTCGAGTGATTCACTTGCTCGCAATTTGCTTAAACTGACGCAAGGTGAATTTCCAACTTTCGTGATTTCGGAAAAAGGAAAATTAGTGAGTGCTTGGCACAACGATAGTTTTGGTGTACAGGCTATGGATGAGGTGATTGAGTTCTTTGAATCGACAGCTGAGCAAAAAAAAAGCCCTTCGAAATAAACGAAAGGCTTTACAATTAGAAATACTTATTATTCACTAACCACTTCGAATTTAAAGGATTGCTTAACCCCTTTGAACAAAATGGCTTCTGCTTCATAAGAACCTATTTCTTTTATAGGCTCATCTTTTATTTTTAGTGATTTTCTATCAATATCAAACCCTTCTTTTTTCAAGGCATCAGCCAATTGAATAGTATTAATTGAACCAAAAATCTTTCCGTTTTCACCAGCTTTGGTCGAAATGGTTACTGTTAAACCCGCTATTTTAGCCGCTATTTCCTCTGCCTCGGCTACTAATTTAGTTTCCTTGTGGGATTTTTGCTTCATCATATCTTCGTGGGCCTTTTTAGCACTAGCTGTCGCCAAAACTGCATAACCTTGCGGGATAAGAAAGTTTCTGCCATAACCCGGTTTTACACTAACCACATCGTTTGCGTATCCAAGCTTATCTACATTTTTCTTTAGAATTACTTCCATGATTCTGAATATTTTTTGTTAAATCAATTATTTGAGCATATCGCCAACATACGGCAAAATGGCAAGATGCCGAGCACGTTTGATTGCTTTGTTTACTCTTGTCTGGTACTTCTGTGAAGTTCCTGTGATACGGCGAGGTAAAATTTTACCTTGCTCATTAATCAACTTCAATAAAAAGTTGGGGTCTTTGTAGTCAATAAATCGAATACCGCTCTTTTTAAATCGACAGTATTTATCCTTTTTAATATCAATATTAATCGGGGTAAGGTAACGAACATCATTTGCCATAGTAGTTTTTTTACTGGGTTAGTATTAAGATTGTGCAGTGGCTGATTGTCCAGCTTTATTTCTCCTTCGTTCGGCGTAGGTAACGTGGTCAACATCCATTCGAACAGTCAAAAAACGCATCACTCGTTCGTCGCGTTTCATCATCAGTTCGTAATTTGCAACCACCGTACCTTCTGCTTCAAATTCCACCAAATGGTAGAAGCCAGTCGATTTTTTTTGGATTGGGTACGCCAACTTGCGCAAACCCCAGTTTTCGGAATGCTTAATCTGTCCTCCAAAGGTCTTGATTTCGCTTTCGAATTTCTGCACTGCTTCCTTTGCCTGATCATCAGACAAAACGGGAGTTAAAATGAAAACAGTTTCGTAAGAATTCATAACGTTTTACAATTAATTTATTAATAATTTAGGGGTGCAAAGATACTCAATTATTTCTTTGAAGCAAATTAAAGCACTATTTTTATGCATATTACTTAAGTTTGCTTTTTATTAAATTCTATGTCCATTTTTAACGCTGATTATCTGCTTTTTTTTCAAGAACTGGCTCAAAACAACCACAAAGAATGGTTCGACTTGAATCGTTCGCGATACGAGGACAATGTTAAGGTTCCTTTTCGTGCCTTCACGCAACTTGCAATTGATGCAATGGCCATGGAAGATGCTGTGTTTAGTGATTTGTTGGCAAAAGATTGCGTATTTCGGATTAACCGAGATGTGCGGTTTTCCAAGGATAAAAACCCGTACAAGTTGATGTGCTCTGCCTTAATCGCTCCAAATGGTAAAAAGAGTAAGGCATCAAACGGCATTTATTTTGAATTTTCTCCTGAGCACGTTCGTTTTTATGGCGGTGTTTACGAGATTGATAAAGAGGACATGTATGCGGTAAGGGAAGGTATAATTCAAAATCCCCGGGAGTTTTCGTCTTTGATAGAAGCAAAGGCTTTTAAAAGTGTATTCGGTAAAGTTCACGGCGAAAAAAATAAAATTTTACCCGCTGAATTTAAAAATGCGGCTATCGAAGAGCCCTTAATTTTTAATAAACAGTGGTATTTCTTTGTTGAATATCCAGCAAGTGATTTACTTAAAAGTAATCTACTCGACCAATTAATTCGTGCTTACTTGACAGCAAGACCGCTTGAGTTATTTTTTGATCAATTTATTCAGCAACGTTAATGATGCAATTTGCCTTTATTTACCTTACTTTTAACCTAGGTATATATTACTACTTCTAAAACCAAATGTTATGACAACTTTTCTTCGGTTAAAATTAGTTTTTGGTTTTGCTTTGCTAACTACTAATTATTTCGCGCAAAATAATACGGCTACTAAACATTACATCGGGGAATTGTACGGAGGAGGGGTTGTTTTTCACACTTATTTAACGCCAGATGGCTCTACTCATGGCTTAATTTTATGCTTAAATGACATCCAAGCAGAAGTAAAATGGGGACCTCTCGATATTGATGTTGAAAGTTCTGAAAACTCATGGGATGGGCAAGCGAATACTTCGGCTATTATGATGTCTATTCGAGATACAAATTTTGCAGCGGGTGTTTGTGATATATATAAAATTCAAGAATTTGAAGATTGGTATTTACCATCCATCTTAGAATTGAATGCATTATGGGGCAACCTATATGATATAAATCGCGTTTTAAGTGAAACAAAAGATGCTGCGCTTGTAAATCCTACTTTATATTGGTCATCTACTGAATCGAACGATAAAAGCGCATGGTTTTTTAGTTTTTTTGATGGTAAACCAAGTAATTATTATGATAAATCAAGTTTACTGTCAGTAAGGGCCATTCGTTTATTTTAAATTGAACCTAAATTATAGCGTATGAAATATTTCTTCCTTTTTTTAGCAACTTGTTTAATTAAACTTTCTTCATTTGGACAACTAACAGGTCTCTATGGTTCTGATACCACAACATCTGTAACGGCAAGAGATTATTTCAATGATTTTGCCTTTGATGCAAATGAAAATTGTTATGCCGTTGGTGGAACAGATAGAACACTAAGCATGGCTGGTGGAACGATTTATAATTATGGACTATGGATGAAAATAGATCCTTCGGGCAATGTTTTGCAGGCAATGAAATTGAACTTTGAGGAGATAAATAAGATAATTCCAACAAGCGATAATAATTTTATCATCATCGGAAGTGGTACAGGTTTATTGTGCAATGGGGTTTGTAAAAAGGACATGTACATTGCTAAAATTTCTCCAAGTGGAACCATAATTTGGGGGCGCTCCTTTGGAAATGCTATAAATGATGGAAACGATATTGCGTTTGATATTCAACCTGATAATTTAGGAAATTATATTGTTGCTGGGGAAGTGTATAATACCCAGTATAATCTAAAATCATTCATCTGTAAGTTGAATTTAAATGGAGACACCTTATGGACAAGGAGTTTTGGTTCAACAAGCGGTCAACAATTGATTCAAACGTTAAGTGTACGAGCCAATGGCGAAATTTATGTTGGTGGGACGGCATCGAATGGAAGCGGAATGATACTATCGAAATTAACAAGTAATGGGGATCTTTTATGGTCGAAATCGTATGCAAATTATGGTAGAATTTATGGAATGTACGAGCAAGCCGATCAATCCTTAACGCTTGTAGCGAATAATCCGGTCAATAATTATTATGTCTTGACGCTATTAAATGTAGATGGGGTAGGTGCTGTAAATTGGTCAAAACAACTAACCTTGGATCTGCCCGCGAGTGAAATATTTGTACGCTCTACCTATCAAGATGCTCAAAAAAATCTTTATATCACAGGATATCATTACAATAAAACTTCTTATACAGGAGATTGGCCCTTTCTTTTAAAAACAAACAACCTTGGAACAGTTTTATGGGCTAAATCATACGATGAGCATTTTGGTACTGGGAAGAGTATCAAGGAACATCCAAGTTTGGGAATTGTTTGGGCTGGAGAACACATTAAGGCATATGGCAATGCGACTCAACCAGACGCTTGGCTTGTTCAAACAGGCACAGATGGATATTCGGATTGTTTTCAAACGATAGGCACCCTTTCACAAAATGCGGCACTTGTTCCGCTTACAAAATTTTATACGCGAATGGGTAGCTATATCACGGCAACTCCAATGCCGAGTACAAGTCCTTTAATCGTGTATTCAGTTGATAAATGCACACAAAACTCCTTGGAGATAACAGAGCATACCACCTTTCAATTTATAAATTCGAATGCATCTTTGATTTTTAAAATTGAAGATGAAGAACTATTTGTTCGAGTTACAGATGGTCAAGGAAGGGAATTGGCAAATGTTGTATTGAACAATATTGAAAATACAATAAGTACTCAAAATTGGCATACAGGTGTTTATTTTTTAAGTATCTCATCTACAACTAAAAGCACAACACAAGCAATCTATGTGCAAAGTTTTGATTAATTAGTGTTTTAAGCGTATGTCCTCTCTTCACTCTTGGACTTGCTCTGCTGCGGATATTTAGTTGATCGCCTAATCTTGATAATGGCTACAAAAATCCAACATTTCAATTTTTTATTATCTTCACAAAAGTATTACAAAAGGTAGGTGAAGCTACCACTTATTAATTTAGACGCTAGGCTTATGAAATCACTGATTTTATCAATAATTGTATTTACTTACTTACCCGTATTTTGCCAATTTAATATTCCCTCACCCATAATAAATGTTGGGAATTATTTGATCACTGATACCGTTTATATGGATCC
>Ga0247832_1005899_pt1 | contig 13833 bp, 13 predicted proteins | sample LaCruzMarch2015__10_FD_192407 | JGI IMG/M metagenome (GOLD analysis project Ga0247832, IMG submission 192407) | Freshwater microbial communities from meromictic Lake La Cruz, Castile-La Mancha, Spain - LaCruzMarch2015_4m | ecosystem: Environmental > Aquatic > Freshwater > Lake | place: Spain... | reverse complement strand
GCTGAAACGCTGCCTACCAAATGCATCTAAGGCGCCACTATCTGGCCCTTGCTGGACCAGTTGTCCGCGATGATCAGCTTCAATGTGAGTTTCAAATTGCTCACCACCGCGAATAACTTGTCCCATAAATTTCTCTTATTATTATGCCATCCTAATCAACTAGCCCTTCCCCTGTCCTCTCATTGGTTTTTTGCCTTTCCGTCGTGGTCGCGAATGTTTGCCTTGACCAATGGAAGTAGTTTTAGGGGCGCCAGGATCATGCAGCCGTTTAAGGGCTGCATTTCCTCCTTGTGATTTAACTCCCATCAGCTTTCCACTGTGTCATCTGGATCAATAGTTTCATCTTCTTCAGGAGCATATTCAATGGAATCCAGCAATGGTTGCAGCATATTTGCTGCAGCATTGATAAGAGGATTGTCGTTCGTTAAACGAGCAGCCACATAAGAATTGATGGCAGCCACCAAAGCACTTTTCTTGCAAGCCATGATTGAACAATGAATCAAAGCTTATCTTAGTTGCTGTTTTGGTTCCAGGGCAAGCCTTGAGCCCTTGTAGGAGCCTTTTGTTCGGCAATCTGGGCATCCAAAGCTGCTTCCATGGTTTCAACTTGCTCTGCTCCCATTGCTTCTTGCACCCAGCTTACGACAAGCTCTTCGTCTAATTCTTCAAAAGGAATTAAATTTTCTGGACGTTGAAAACCAATTGAACCATAAGAACCTGCTGAATATTGCTTGTCTTCTGTGGTTTCTATGGCATTAACGGTCCAATGGGCCGTAAAAACAAAATTATCTTCTGTCTCCCGCTCTAACTGGGCAATTTTCCAAGTGTAAACAGTGGCCATGATGATAAAATATCTTTGCTAACTGTAGCGCATAAATCAATCAAAGCTCCGGCATCTCATATTCTTTTGTGCTATTGCAATAGTGCTTAAAGATGACCTCGCTCGTATTTCCAGCCCATGACGCTACTTGTGGCACAGGAATACCAGCTTCTATCCAGCAACTGATCGCTGTGTGGCGACAATCATAGGGACGGTATAGATGAGAAATTAATCCTGCGTCATATAAAGGCTTTAGTTTTTTACGGAAGTAACTTTGAAAAGCCACTCGATCCCAAGGAAAAATAAAATCATTTTCCTTTGGTACTTTCTCAAGAAGCTCTTGGCACGTGTTGTTGAGTGGAACCCAGCGTTTCTTGTTGGTTTTAGTGCTGTTCTTTAGACCATGCGTAAGTGTGTAGTTTTGATGTACGAGAATTTTGTTTTCCTTGATGTCATCCCAGCGCAAAGCTCGCACTTCTCCTGTGCGCATTGCTGTTTGAAGCATGAATTCTGTGTACCAAGACCAATTAACGTTCTTGTATGTACGTTTTGCTGCCAATGCGGCTAAAACTATACTCATCTCATTCCTAGGGATAACAATAATTTCTTCATCTTTTTGCGGAGCCTTAGGCATCTTAAAACTAGCTAAAGGATTTTTATTTATACGTCCGACATCTTCTTGGGCTGCCCATTTGTACATTGTCTTTGCGTACATTGCTACACGTCTAGAAGCAAGCACAGGTTTTTCTCCCAGTATCCAAATCATTATTTTCCGTGCTTCGCCAATATCTTGTATAGGACAACGTGACAACCATTTAGTGGTCTGCCTGTAATCGGATGTAAGGCTGGTCGGGCACAGGGAAATTGAACGCTCTTCCATGAAGGCGTTCCATAATTCAATCAAAGAATTGGTCACGAATGGAGTTGGATCAAGGGCACAGCAACTCTAGTTGATTTGCCTAGTAGTGTCAAAGACTACTTACCGAGCAAGTTACCGAGCAAGTTACCGAGCAACCAGACCAATTTCGTGGTGTCACGAAAATGGTTTAGCTAGACATAGTAGAGAAGGGGACTAATCAACGCACTAACCACTCTTCAACAGAGTCGCTGATGTCGCGCATCTTGATCCAACGGGAGCCAGTGACCTGCCCCTTGCGGATGCGGAGTTTGCCCATTAGACCAACACAATCCCATTCGGGGCGTTGTTCGCGGGGGATGTACTCGGCTTCAGGGTCGTAAGCGGGATTGAGCTTACGGCGTTGTTGAGTGACGGTGTTGCCATCTTCGTCGGTCACTTCGTAGTCTTCTTGGATGTAAGTGCCAAACTCATCCCGCAAGTACTTGCCGCTCCACTTATTCCAAGCAGAATCACCAACAACGCTGGGATTGCCGGAGATTACACCGATGGGATCTTCACCAGCAACGGTTTCGCGTATTTTGTCGCCATCTAAGACAACGCTGATGCCACGGCGATCTTCTTCTTTGTTGTTACCGTCCAGCCATTCAAAATATTCTGCATAGTCAGCGCCACCGCCTGTCCAGGCGCCATCACATAATCCGTTGCCATCACCACGGAGCCTAAATTCCAAATCAAACGATCCAGAGTAAGAAGAGTACCAATTCTCAAAATCGTAAGAGCTACTAGCAGCTCTATCTGAACCGCCGTTTAATAGAGGACTTGTATAAGATGCGTGTTTGTTTACTATATTTAAAGTTACTGCATTGGTAGCACTATTAAATTCATGGAAATCGAAAGTTGAGCCTTGATACGTTGTATCTGCTTTAGCTTTAAAAAACCCTCCACTAGTAATCCTCATCCGCTCCGTAGGAGTAGACGCCCCATCTGCGGTAGTGGAGAACACTAGGCGGCCTGGCATGTCGTTGGCGCCAGGAGTGCCGTCTACCTGAGCACCAACTGAAGCAGCTCGGATTATGTTTGTTCCATCAGCTCCACCAAAAAATAAAATCCCTAGGTTATCATTATTTTGAACAATTGTGTGTGAGTTAACAGCAGAACCTCTTGCTTTTGCTAGATATAATTCACTGCTATTTTGATTATCACTGCTAAATGCTATGCCAGCAGTAGCACCTGCTGTTACGCTTTCTACTTGAAACTTAGGCGCATCCCCTGCGTTATATGTGCTACGGCTAGTAGACGTACCAACTAAGAGGCGGCCGCTGGAGTCGATGCGGGCGCGTTCAGAGCTAGCGGTGCTGAGCGTAATTGTTTGGGGAGAAACAATGTTGGCAATGTTTCCAGAGTTAGACCCGAAGATGCCCCCAGCAAAACCACCAGAGCCGTTAAAAAAATAACCGCTGGTTGCGTCAGTGAAGTAGTTTCCTCCAGTAAGGAACTGGTTGCCAACAACATGTAGTGTGCTGTTAGGGCTCGTAGTGCCAATCCCTACTTTCCCGTCAGACGCAATGTACAAACGGGCATTCCCATTAGTTGCTACCGCTACTTGATTAGCGCCCGGCAAATAGATGCCGTTTGAAGGGATGCTGCTACTGGTAGGAATGAAGCTGGCGGCAGTATTGGTGCCGGTCGTAACAATAGCTTGGCTGCCAAAGTTAGGGCTGATCTTGGTGCCAGCAATTGCCGCGCTGGCATCTACGTTTGCATTACCAATAAAAGTCCAGCCCGCATCGTAATTTGTGCCACTGACTTTATAAAATACTTGGTTTGCACTACCTCCTGATGAGATGGCGCCTGCTGGCCCCTGCACTCCAGGCACTGCCAAGGCGATCTGCGTGTCCTTTTCGTCAATAACTGCAATCTGTATGTCGGCCATGGTTTAAGTCCGTGAGTAGGTGCGTTGGACAGTGGCAACGCCTGTCACCCAATAATAACGCTCACCACCGCTCTGAGTTAAACTTACGTCCCAGCCATAACTACCCACCTCAATTGCTAGCGATGTAGCAGGCGACATCACCAATTCAAATGCCCCATCAGTTGCGCTAGTAATGGTTGGCGTAAAAGTACCAACTAATGTATTAGTAATTAAGCCTTTTACATCAGCATCAACGGTATAACCTGTTATATCAAGGGGAGTTGCAACGTAAAAATCACCCGATGCAGTACCAGTAACTGATATAGTTGATCCGCCGCTAGTTGCGGAAACTTGAAATGCGTCAGTAGTTAATCCAACGGCAATTACATAATAAACAACATTTAAACTTAAACCGCAAGGAATATCATCACCACCTGTAAATACGACTTTAGTAGTTGCTGTTAAACCGTGACATGGAACGTTAAACGTAGGCGTGGTGCCAGCAATCGTGATACTGGTTAAAGCTTGCCGGTTTTGGGTGGCACGAAATGATCCGCGCCATGTTGCGTTTTGTAATATGGTGATGTCATAGGTGGCGGGGTAGATCATAAAAGTCTGTGTTTAGTGCCAGTCTAGCACCGGGCTTCAAGCGCCTCAACTTTTGCTGCAAGCTCTTGGATTGCTTTTACTAGCATCGGGATCATGTTAGCTTGAGCAAACGTGTATTGGTTTGGATCGTTGGCGTCAATTAAATTAGTGTAGGAAGCGTTAAATGTTTTAATTGTTTCTAGAACTTCCTGCGCAATAAAACCAGCAGCAGGCTTGCCTTTGTCAACTTCGCTATTACGTAAGTTCCAATTAAATTTACGTGGTTTTAATGCAATAACAAAATCAAGCCCTAGGGTTAGATCTTGAATGTTATTTTTATCGCGAGCATCTGATACAAAAGTCCACGCCGATGCAGCGCCTTGGAATCGGGCAGTAACACTACCATTATAAATGTTTACTTCGTTGCTAATTTCCAAAGTAGATGATCCTACACTGTCACCAATTCCAACATTAAATGAACCTTCAGTATTATAGAATAACGCATGGTCTCCAATAACAGTGTTGTGCGAACCCGCTTGCAGATAAAATAAGGAAGAGTTACCAATAGCAATATTGTCACTGCCATCATTGGAGTTGAAGAGGGCTATGTCGCCAATAGCAATATTATTGTCATAAATGGTGTTGGCATTGAGTGCAGCGTATCCAATAGCTGTGTTTGAGTCACCAGAGGTGTTGGATTGTAATGTAGCTGCTCCAATAGCAACGTTACGGACACCAATAGTATTTGCGTCGAGGGCTGCATATCCATTAGCAGTGTTGAAGTTGCCAGTGGTGTTGGAGGAGAGGGCATCTATTCCTACTGCTGTATTATTAGTAATTGCGCCAGCGCCTTTACCGATTGTAAGACCTTGAACTGTTAGTGTTCCTGTGGTTGCAATGTTGCCGCTTGTGCTTATATTGCCGGTGGTAATAGCAGAGCCGCTAACTTTACCTGCCGTTGTAATCTGTGCTAATTTTGTATCTACAATCGCGGCAGATGCGTTTATATCCGCGTTAATAATTACCCCAGCCGCGATAGCGGTTGCATTGCCAACGCTGGTAACATCACCAGTTAAGTTTGCATTTGTAGTGACAGTTGCTGCATTACCAGTACAAGCAGCGGCGCTAGTTGCAAGCGATGCTGTACCAGTAAGGTTGGCCGTGATTGTGCCTGCTGTAAAGTTGCCGCTTGCATCACGGGCAACAATTGCAGATGCAGTGTTAGCACTTGTTGCAGTAGTAGCAGAGTTGCTTACTTTACCCGCAGTTGCAATAGTAGCAAGTTTTGTATCTACAATTGCAGCAGATGCGTTAATATCTGCATTAACAATAACGCCCGCAGCAATAGCAGTAACGCCTGTATTACTGATAGTTACATCACCTGTGACTGCGGTGCTAGTTGCTACGTTACTGCTATTACCAACTAATATATTTGCACTTGTTAGTGCTTTTGGTATCTTCTCCGTGTCTAATTCTTGAATTGCTGTTTGTACGTTTGTTGCTACAATATCGCCAGTAGCGGTAAATGTAATATTAACAGCAGAATTACCTGCAACAGTAGCAGACACATCAATTTTTTGCCACGCCGCACCAGTAGATAATATATTATCTGGAGGGTCAAATGCAATGCCACTTACTTGGCCGGTGCTAGGTGTGCCCCCTATAGAAACAACAAAATAAAATTGTTTATTTGATGCAGTTGGAGCTGGTAAAGCACCTAAAGCAAAACCAGCGGCTGTTCCTGCTGCTGTTAATGCAGCTATTGCACCGGCAGTACCAGAAGACGCATTAAATGTGCCAGCAAGGATTAGCTCTCCGCTAGTTACTGTGACAGATAACCATGCACTACCTGACCAAATATACATATCATTATTTAATTCATCCCAAAACAACTGTCCTTTAAAATTAGCAACTGGAAATGTTACAACGTTGGCTGTAGATCCCGCTCCGCCAAATTGAACGGTAGATTGGTCGGCTAATTTTTCACCAGTAACAGTGTTAGTGCCAATTAAATTTGCTGCAAATGTGCCTGTTGTAATCTTAGATGCTTCTAGAGCCGGTATATCAGCAGCGCTTAATGTTGCGCCGGTACTAACATGACCTTGTGCGTCTACGGTTACTTTAGTATAGGTGCCAGCCGTTGCTGAGTTGGTATGATTTAATACGCCTGCTCCAGTTACAGTAAGCCCTGCACCTGGCTGCACTGCACCATTAGTACTGGCGCCAGCAACTGGTAAATCAGTAGCAACTAATGCGCGAAATGTAGGTGCAGCAGCAGCGCCAGCAGTAGGCCCAGCAAGCACTAATGCTGCTGATTGAGTGTCAAGACTGCTTGTAATTGTTGCAACACCTGCTGCGTCTATAGCTGCACTAAAAGCAAGTGGCGTACTGTCAGTAAATACAAAATTCTGAACGCCTGCTTGTTGTGTCCATACTGCGCCATCCCATACATAGGCTAATCCTGTAGCTGTATTAAACCATTGTTGCCCGGTAAAAACACCATTTACGTTAGGTGATACTGCTGCAATTACTGTGGTAGCTGAATTTGCTATTTTGGCTGCTGTAACGGCGCTATCAGCTAACTTTGGTGTTGTTATTGCACCATCAGGCAACTTTGCAGTTGTAACTGCGCTTTCTGCAATCGTAGTTGCAAATGATCCAGTGCCAGTGCCTGTTACATCACCGGTAAGCGTTATGGTTTGATCGCCTGTATTAGTGCCGCTACTGGTGCCAGAATGAGTGCCACTAAATGTACCATTTTGAGTTGCAATAGTGCCAAGTCCTAATGTAGTACGTTGATCAGCAGCAGTTGCGTCATCTAATAACTGGCGGCCAACAGCCGTAAGCGTGATTTCTTCTGCTGCACCTGCTCCCGAACTGAACCGTCCTATGATTTTGTCTGTACCTGTAAGGCCCAGTGCGCCTACGCCTAATTTCGTAGTGCTAGCCTGATTCAGTTTTATTAGGTCGATACTACTGCTATCAGCTAGATTGGCGGCGCCTTGAAACAAGCTTTTAGCTGTTATCTTTTTGGTTTCACTTGAACTGCTATCGACAATAGGCAATAAATCGCTTGCCTCTAGAGATCCCTGCCCTAGTTCATTTAGTTGTGAGATGCGTTGGTCAGCCATAGGGAAACACCTGATGCTTTATTCTAATCGGTAAGTTCAGTCAGCAAGAAGTCTAGCGATTCTTCAATTTCAATACGGTCGGTGTCCTCCTTGAGCAGGTATCCCGATGGTTCACCAATCAATAACCGTATTTCGCCAGTTGTTACAAAGTCAAAAACGCATGAAATTATCTGATCTGCTTTTACTTCGATACCTGCTTTTACTATGGCTGCGTTAAATTCGTAATATATATCTTGCGTTTCAGAATAAATATCATCTTCTGTCAATTGTAAAAAGCATTTAAACTCACTACCAATATCAGTGCGGTTTATTAGCTGGAGCATTAAAAGTGAATTTTCTGTCTGGCCGCTGTTTTCAGTGTTAAAGAAACAATCAATAGAACCGCTACCGCTAATTAAACCTGCCGAATACATACGTTTAAATTTATCTGACATCGTTGTTGTTTCTAACGCTTCGCGGTCAGTGTTAAATGTAAAACCAGTTACGTCACCCAGCACTCGCTCAACAGATCCAATTATTTGTATACTAATTACCAATGGGTCGCCAGTAAATGTTTCCAATGGGTATTCATCTGCCCTGGTATTATTGATTGCAGAACTAAAGGTATCGAATAAACGGATGCCCCCCATAGCATTTATATTTACATAAGCTTTTATATTGTTTTGAGTTGTGCCGTTGGGCCACGTAGAAGCAGGCAGAAAATCTAATCCTCTGGCATCTGCTGTGGTAATTGTAATTTGATCACCAGTTACTATATTCTCTAATGAATCAACAAAGCTAAATCGGCTTAATGATACGTTTATATCCGCAGGTAATATCTTGCTGCTAAAAGATTCAACCGATTTGCGTTGCAACTTAACTTTGCCGTAGTGACCTAGAAAAAATGTCATGCGTCAACAAGTTCACGGAACGGGCCGTCAACAGTAAAATTAATGGCAACTGAACTTAATTCACCAGTACTCACCTGCAATGATGCGCTTGTAATAAAAGCATTGAATGCAATATCATCTTTTATGTCTACGCCATTTGTATTGGTTACAGCCGCAACACGTAAAACTATACCAACTTTATCTGCTTCCGTAACGCCTCCTACAGTTGTTTTCATTAGTTTATTTAAGAAACTATCAAATTGTACACCAGTGTCATTTTCACGGCGATAATATAAAACGGTTGCACTTCCAGTGGAACTTACAATGCCTGGTGTGTAACTCTTAACTGCTGAATCCAAAGTAGTAGTTTCTAATAGTTCTAGCGAAGTTTCCAAGCTCCAATCGCGTAATTTTAATGCTTGTTCGCTTGCTGTCGGTGTTATGTCAGTAGGGGGATTTCCGGAGCTAGCAGATGTCAGAAATAAAGCTCCAGATCGCCCTGTATAAAAAGCCATACTATGGGAGCGGCAATGTTGCCCTAGTCTAACGCACCCAGCACACTAAACTCGGCGTCATCAAAATTAGCAATTTCTGACAGGCCCTCACTGGTGCATGGGTAGTTAGTGCCACGTACAGTGATCTCGCCTTCTTCATCCATTTCTACTTCTGTTACGCGGAACACACGTCTGGTAGTGGTTTTTTGCCCCAGCACAAATAGATAACCATCTAAATCAGCTAGTGTGGCAGCAGTGTTGCCGCTAGTAGTAGCAGTTCTGGAAACCACACCTATGCCGCTTTGATATAGCAAAAACTCATAGCTTGCATCTGGCAACGAATTATCCATCGGGATATTGAGCACACCACCGGAACCAACGATGCCTGTGCGAATACCATCCCAGCTATTCTGGCCGATATCAACATAGATAAATGCACCAGGGCTGATTGGGTCCATGGTAGGGAATGTCTTAAATTCAATCGCTACCTTAATGTGGCGCCTTATGTTGCATAGGAACTTACCATATAGAACCGCCTGCTCTCTGGTGCTAACAAACTGTGACACATAGAAAGTTTCACGTACTGCATCAACTTCCTGTGTATCTTTTAACTTTACTTCTACTGCACGGTTAGCTGAGAATGTGCCATTTATATCAGCGCCACGGTATACAACGGTTGCAATTAAATCTTGTACGCTAGAACCATAATCAAGATGTTCTTCCTTGTAGCTATTCTCTAGTATGTTGCCTTGATTGAATAGAGCTGATACATTTACTTTACGGCTTATTGCGCCAGTGTTTTCATTGTATGGTACGGCTGGGATCAATGTTTCCCTGCCGCCAATACGTGCAAACTCCAGCAAGCTAAATGGTGCTGCATCAACCCAAAACTGCCGCCAGTTAGTAGTATCAGCAATAATACCATCCATGAATAATTTATTTACACGACAAAACCGTTTTGTTTTTGTTAGCTGTGCAACATCAACGCCTTCAATTTTGGCATATTTACCAATGCCATCTTCTGCATCGACAACAGTATCTAAAAATATGTCTGGTGCATGGGCAGCACATCCCACAGCGTCAGGTTGGTCTAGCCGTGTTGATACTCGCCCATGTGTTACAAAAGCAGTAAAACTACGCAAATCTTGTAAATTACGACCGGAATATAAATTAAGGCCAACCATGCTAAGGTTTTTATATAAATTTGGGAATGCGTTAAATGATTGTGTTTGTTGTTCGGTTACACAAGTAAGAGCAAATTCAGGGCCTGCTTCAAACGAAAACTGGCATTGGTTATCAGCATCAAGATTAAATAAGTCCCATTCGGAAATGCCTCTTACAGTTTCATTTAAAGGGGGATAACCTGCATTACTATTCAAAATGCGTCCCGCTGCTTGTAAGGTGCCCACGCCAGGCAAAGAAATACTGACGGCATTAGGTGAATTGTCTAAGTATAGAAAATCTGTAGATCCATTCTCTTTGCGTAAGTCTTTATATTTTCTTATCTCAGCAAATGATTCTGCAATAGATTCTAATTTAAATTCCCAGTACTGCGCCGTTGGTAATGTACTAGCAAATTTTAAATAGTTAAAGTTGTCAATATCAGCAGCGCGGCTTACAGCAATGATAACTGGAGCGATGGTAAAATCAGCTTCTCCAGCTTTACGATATTTAAACAAAAACATTGCAGTGCGATTTTTGTTGCCGTTATCACTGATGGGGTAGCCGCCTACATTACTTGATCCATACCGTTCCTGTCTGCCTGATATACGCTTGAAAACGCGGCTTTTTATAGCAAAATCAACAATGTTGCATTGTTGTATTGTGCGGTATGATGCAGATTCAGCGCGAGCTAAAGCCTTGGTGAAGAATTGTTCTGCGCCTGATTTTGCTTCGTCTGCTGCTTTATTGGCTTGATTGAGAAAATTAAAAGCATTTTGCTCAGCTTCCGTTATACCACGAACAAGTTGATAATGACTTAATTGAGAAAAATTATTACCATCACCGTCAACGTACTCTCCATAAATTGCGTGGTAAACTCCGCGTCCCGTATAATGGCCTTCGCGATCTTTTGCACTTGTAGAGCCAAAATCTGTTCCATTAATAATGTCTGTGTAGTTATATACGCTTGACTCATATTCAGGATTACCATCGTTATTATAATTACCTGTCCAGTAAGTTCTAGATCTCATATCTTCAGCTTCTAAATTATATAAAATCTTTAAAGCTTCTTGGCGTTGCGGATCATCTAAAATTTGTGTACTGCGTTGCGCTCCTGAGTTAGCTCCTGTTAAATCTTCATAAGCTACATAAGGTGCAAATCCACGTTCAATGCAAGTTAGATTTATTATCATATCTTCTTCGTCTGGAGAACCAGTATTTATATTCGTTACTTTAAATACAGCCGAACCTAATTTAAATATACCGCTTGCGTCAAACACGCTTGATAATGTACGTCTTGTTTCCTGCGCTTGGGTGTTTACATCATCTACATTATCTTTAGTATTTTTTATCGTTAAGATAATAGCTGTATCTATTGTTAATTCTTGGCCTGCTGTCCAGCTATAATTAGCTGATATTCCTAAAGCAGCGGATAACTTGTTACCTGTATCGTTGCGTTGAAATACAAATGTATTAATGGGTACAACACCATAAACACCAAATGCGTTTTGCGTTCCAGGGCTATATGCCTGGCTAAAGCCATCAACCCTGGTATCGCCTGGTTCTGGTTGCAGTCGATAATCGCCTGGTTCTGGTTGCAGTCGATATGGGTTATTTAATCCAGTGCCATAAAATGTAGGATCTGTTGATGCACGACCGTATTCTTCGTCGTTCCAGCTTAAAAATCCTGTGCCTTGGTTGTTGTGGTAAAAGAATTTATTTTGTGCTACTAAATCTTCTAATGCAACTTGCCCAAATGCTGACTTATCGGCATTTATACCTGCAATACGTCCCGCACCTAATACCAATAAAAGCTGTACAAATTGCGATGACCCATAACTACGCACGGCGCTCCAGACTAATGATGTCGCGGCACGTACAGCGCCTTTAGGATTGATGTCAGTGTTGCAATAAATTAAATTTACGGGATCGCCATATTTCGCTAAATCCTGCTGACCATTGAAACCAAATCGCGGTGAGAATCGTTGCTCACGGGTTTGTGCTTGACCGCCAATGCCTTCTGTTGGTGCGCCTGGCGGAGGTGTGCCAACTGCTACACCCCTCGGTTCCGAAACTTGTGGTTTGGGCCTTAATAATACTGAAGCAACTTGAAAAATAATACCTACAACTGTTAAAACAATAGCAACAACAGGAGCATTTCTAGTATCAAAAACCGTACCAGCTTTTGGGTCGTTGTAGGCAGCTTGTACAGCAACAAACTCCAGATATTCATCTTTGCTAATCCCTAGCTGTTCGATTAGCTGGTGTTCGTAAGGTAGCAGCTTGCGTGTCATTTGTTCATCCTAAATGCGTAGTTCACGGCTACTGGTGTGCGTATCACTGCTTTGCTAGGCGCAATGAATAATACGGTTCCATCGCCCATAATACTGCCTAATGCGGCACCTGCTGCGCCTGGCATCAAGCCAACTAAACCCAAATCTCTGTCGGTAGTGCGCTTACCGTTTTGCAATAACCACCGGGCGATCAAGCCACGGCAGAAGCTATCCTCAGTGAACGAGTCGTACACCCAATCAAACTGATCGCGGTAATCGCCTAAACCAAGACGGCTGCGCACTTCACATACAAGCTGGAAGCAATCGGTTTTACCGCTGCCATCATCTGGTGCATGGCCCCAGCCATACTGCAAACCGATTAGATCGTTAGTATTAATCATTGTAAAATCAACTGTGCATCTAGTGGTAATATACCAGCCAGTTCACGGGTTAATGTACGGTTTGGGAAGTTTGATGCAACACTATCAACGGAACTTCTAAACCGCAGTTCTAATGTAGTCTCACTGATAGAAGAACCAATGCCGATATAGTATTCTGTTAATGCTGTTCCTGCATAGGCATTCTCAGCCGTTAGCCATTGTGTTGTTAGCTCCAGTACTGATAGGCGGTTGCTGTTGCTGCTATAAAGCAACTGCACTGCAAAATCTACATTAGGAAATAATACTTGCAACACATTGTTATCACCATTTAAGGCTGCTGTTGTGCCTTGCGCTTGGAATGGTGCAAAGCTATATGATTCGCCGCCATAGGTTTTATTTTCATTCGCAAAGTAATTCTGGTAATAATGTTGCTGGCCGTTTGCTGCGGTCAGTTTAAAAAACTGTGCAATGCGTATATCAAGCGCCATCAATCATCACTCCTTGGATCACGGATTTCGCCTATCAATGATACGGTAATAGTGCTACGTCCCGGTCGTACTGACTGCACTTCTGGCGGTCCAGAATATTCCCAGCGTAGATTATTTGTACTGCCGTTTGCATAATTTAATAGTGAAGCATCCATGCCACCTAGCGTTGTGCTTATAATATTAAATCTACGGTTTGCTGCTGTTTGTGAGTTGTAGTGCGCAATAATTGAAGCAGCAGTTGAGTCGGGCACATTATTAAAACTCATTTCTAATGTTGCTTGGCTTGGTGAATTACCAAATGTACGTTTGGTTACCACGCCTGATAATGAACGGTATGAGCGTTGCGGAAAAATACCAGGCTTAAAGCTACGTTGGCTTGGTGTAAAGGAAGGGAAAGCAGCCATTAGCCCAGACCTATACGGCTACGAGTGGATGGTGATTGTTGCAGTCTATCTAAAGTCATTGTCATGCCACGTTTAGCGCCATCGCGTGATGCTTGACGACGTGTTTCCATCATCGCAGTTTCTAACTGATCACGACTTACGTATTCTACTCCGTTGATAGTGCTAGTTTCGAAGCTCATGTTTAGTACAGGACTAGCGTTGGATTGACCATTGCCGTTAGCCATTGCCTCGCGGATGCCTGCGGTGGGGCCTGCTGGGATGATCGTACCCATGCTATGAGGTACAAATAGCTCTGGGCCTCTCTCGCCTACCAGTGAGGGCTTATTCATTGGAGGAATACCACCATCAGCAAAACCAAATATCTTACCAAAACCACCTATAGCACCACCGGCTCCCATAAGAATAGAACCAATACCACCCAGAACGTTGGAAGTACCTCCTTTGCCGATTTGAC
>Ga0247832_1005897_pt1 | contig 13836 bp, 6 predicted proteins | sample LaCruzMarch2015__10_FD_192407 | JGI IMG/M metagenome (GOLD analysis project Ga0247832, IMG submission 192407) | Freshwater microbial communities from meromictic Lake La Cruz, Castile-La Mancha, Spain - LaCruzMarch2015_4m | ecosystem: Environmental > Aquatic > Freshwater > Lake | place: Spain... | reverse complement strand
AACCAAAGACCGCATCCGCCGCATCGCGCAGGACCGGCTCGAGCAGTCGCGGATAATCCCCGGGGTCGTATTCCAAGTCGGCATCCTGGACGAGGACGATATCTCCGGTGGCTGCAGCAAAACCTGTTTTCAGCGCGGCCCCCTTTCCCCTATTGCGCTCATGACGCAGAACCCTCACCCGTTCCGGGTTCGCCGCGGCCAGCCTTTGCAACTCCTCCCAGGTGCCATCCGACGACGCATCGTCCACCACGACCAATTCGCCGACTTCGGGACGGGCGAGAACAACCTCCGCCACCTTGACCATGGTGTTTGCCTCGTTAAAAACAGGCATGACGACAGAGACACAGGGACTCAAGGAGTTCATAGTGATAAACCCTAGCTTTCCATTAACAAGAAGGGCAAAGACATCTTGTTGAACCTGTGGGCGCACTTGATTGTGACAAAAAATTCACAACCGATCCCTGCAACCTTGCGCTAAGCTACGGTTTTTAATCATGAACACCCACTTCATTGTTAGCTTGGCCGTCTTTATCTCATTCAGCGTCCCGGCGATGGCTGGAGAAGCAAAAACTGAGACTCTGCAAAAGCAGGCCGAAGCGGGTGATGCTGAGGCCCAGTTCCAATTGGGCCGGCTTTACTTCCGGGGGGAAGGAGTAGCCAAGAGCGAAGCAAGCGCCCTTGATTGGATCAGCAAATCCGCAGAACAGGGGAACAACGATGCCATCGCCAGCATGGGCTTCATTTACTCCCAGGGGGCGGGTGTGCCGAAGGATGAAAAGAAGGCGGTCGAATGGTTCCGCCGAGGAGCGGAGGCAGGATCAGCCACTTGCAAGTTGAACCTCGGATTGCTCCTGCGCCAAGGTAAGACGATCCAGCTTTCCAACGACGAGAGTTTGCGCCTCATGCAGGAGGCCGCCGACGCAGGCTTGCCCGAGGCCCAATCTTATCTTGGGCAGCTTTACTTTTTGGGGGATAACCTCCTCAAACCAGATTACGTTAAGGCGCGCCCATACGTTCTCAAAGCGGCGGAAGGCGGGGACCCGGCGGCACAGAACATCATGGGAATACTGAGTCGCGAAGGCGTCGGTCCAGAGGCAGAGGGCAAGGACCCCGTTGCCGCAGAAAAGTGGTTCCGCCAGGCAGCCGAGCAAAACGAGGTAAAGGCCCAAGCTAATCTGGCCCACTTAATGGGTGTGGCCTCCCCGGATACGACCAATCGTGTGGAGGCACTCAAATGGTTGTTGATGGCCAAGGACCGCAACGAGCCGACCGCGATCAAAACTTACGACGAGATCGCGCCGACAATTTCACCGGAACTCGAGCGGGAAGCGCGCAGCCAAGCAACGATCTTCATGCTGCAACAAGCCGCGGTTCGAGAACCGGAAGCATCACCCAAGGAACAATGAATCAACAAAAATTTACTGGTTTGCGGCGGGGCGAGACAGCTTTTGCTCGGCAACCGCTTCTTTAGCTGATTGCAAGTGACGGGCGTGATACGCCGCGTGGCCATAGAGGATGAGATACTGGCGGTCCGCCTTTTCCCTGGCCACCGCCCACTCGGCGGAGTCGGCACCTCCTGCCCCGACCGCGTCAATAAACTCGTTGGCCATGCGGTCAAGTGCCTGGCGCTGGGGCGGAGGAAGAGGTCGGTCGTCATAGAACAAAGCCGGGAGACGCTCTCCCTGCGGGACGGAGACCGGAGCACCGAGGGACGCAGAATCCGTGGTGTAGGTTGCCGGGAGGGCCTGCGCCGACGGCGCGCCGCTCGAAACCAAAGCCTCCGGGGCCGGGGCGCTGGGCACATTATCCGGTCCGGCAGACTGAGCAAGAACATCACCGATCGACCCAACCCCGCTCGAAATGCCGGGACCGGCTAAGACAACAGGCATGCCTTCGGGACTGGCAAGGGAGGGCACTCGGGCAGTCAAGTCCTCGGCGGGCTCGACAGATATTAATCGGTCCTCCCCCGCTGGCTCCTCAGGACGGGAGGCCGTGCCCACCGCCGGCTGGGGTACTGATCCAACCAATGGAAGCGTTGGGCTCTCCGCGACCCGGAGCACGACAAATAAGGCAACAATAGCGAGCGAGACCGTGAAAAGGACCGCTTTCAAGGCAAAGTCGCTTGGGGAGTTCAGCCGACTGCCTGCTTAGGGCAGAGTCACCTGCACGCGGTAGAAACTCTTCCCGGTGGCCGGTTGCGAGAAGAAAACTTTTTCGTAGCCGGACGGTACGGTTCCCTGCGGTTCATAGCGGGCCACGGTGACAGCAGGATCGGTGACAAAAGCGTCGGCCAAATTGGCGGATTTTTGCACGCTGTAAGAAACCGAGGCGCGGCGGAGAAAGGTCACGACCAAATTACCGGAAACAGGCTGAGGATCGGTTAAGGAGGCATTGCCGACCGTGGGATTGGTTCCGTAGGCGAACTCAGAGCCATTAGTAAAACCATCACGGTCAAAATCCGCATTCTTGTCTGTCAGGTTGGCTGGAGCGTACCCCGCGGCCCACTCCGCATATTCATCGGTTTGGCCAGCTCCGACCGCGGTGAAACGAAGGTCACCATTGGTCTGCAAAGTCAAGGTGCCCAAATAGTAGCCAACACCGGCCGTCACGCCGCTTATAGCATTGGCATTCTGCCAAGCCGTTGCCCCGGTTACGTTGGGAGTTACCCGGTAGAGGTCCAAAGCCAAGGCCACATCGGTCAGTTCCCCGTAACTGAAAGTGCCGCCCTCGGCCACTGTCGGCCCGACAATGCCGCCGGCAATTGCTGTGTAAGCAGTTTGGATGATGAACCCCCCGTTCGGATTGGTGGCGATCGGGTTATTGTTTGCCGTGTTGGGGGTATTAAATAGGCCGGGCGATGCATTGTTCGGAAGAGACGAGTTTGCACCTTCAATCGCGCTGGAGACCCCGGATGAATTGTTGGGATTGACTTGGGCGATCGTCGAATTGCGCTCGCCAAGGGTACCCGCGCCAGATCTCGGCTTGGTCACATAGACAGTTCGGGCGTAGTCACCATCGTAGATTTCCCTGTCCAAGTTGGAAGTACCACCATTGTTTCCGGCAACTCCGGCAAAGAGAACGCCAGTCAAAGCAGTCCAGTCGTCTCCGTATGTTTGGGTCAGAACGGACCCGATGTTGCCGAGGTCAAGCACGGTCCCATAGGTCGGGTCCGATGGCGTGGCCGCGCGGCGGAACTTGTCCCAGGTGCTGCCCAAACTGACACCTAAAGTCTCGGTTACACCAACAGCCCCGTAGGGGTTGCGGAATAAGAGCATCGCATCTGCTGGCTCATAGGTCGGGTCAAGTTGGCCCGAACTGACCGCTGTGGTGATGGCAAGAAGGGAGGCAGAAATTAAAGGAAGGAGTGTCTTTTTCATGGTTATCGGAATTACGAGAGCCGACAAGTTTGGCCTCTGGACATAAGCTAAATCTTCCGTCAATCTGGCAAAGGAGTTTATTGTGAAGATTTCGTCACAATCGGGAGTATTCCCAGCCCTGTGACTAGACGCAATGCGGTGAGAATTTATTGATAGGTTTGTTTTTAGTCCTTGATGGAACCAAAAAAATACCGGCGCCTTGCGGCGCCGGTATTGCTTTTACTCCGTTTCAGGAGCGCTGAGCGTCAGATCATTAGAGCGGGGCGACGATGGGGAAACCGTCGTCCGGACGGCTCACCTGCATGTCTCCGAGTTGCAGACCGTTGGCGGTTTGCTGCAGACCCTGCGGAATCCAAGTGGTCTTCATCGCGTTGTACCAAGTGCTTTCATTGGCAACCAGATTCCCGTGGTAATAGAGGTGCTGATAGCTCCAAGGGGAATAAGCACCCTTCGCGATTTTGAAGAAGTCTGCCTGGCTGAAACCGGACGAGTTGTAGTTGGCCGGATTGGTGGAAGCCAGAGGGGTCACTTTCTCGCCGTTAAAGGCAAGAATGCGAGCTCCGGCGGAAGCCGCGTTAGCGCTGTCGGCTGTGGAGAGCCAAGTGAGCAATGTCACCGGGCTGGTTCTCAGAAGCGGGTTGGTATTCACGCCGTTGTAGACCGTGACCGAGGAACTGGTCAGCCCCATCAAAGTACGAAGGGCGGAGCTGCTGCTGTAGCCGCCATTGCCGACTGCGGTGTTTCCCCAGAGTGTGGAAGCATCCGACGAACGACCTGTGCTGTAGACCGCGCCGTTGGTCAGATTCGCACCCACGGGCACAAGGGTGATCGCGGTCACTGTGCCGTTGGTCGAACCGTTCAGAGCTTCGACGTATTGCTGAACCGTGTTGGCCACTCCGTAGGTCCACTCGGTCAGATAGGCCGAACGGGTACCCGAACCATCGTTACGCCCCGTGGCGAAAATATACGAAGTGTCGTTGGTATTCCCGGTGAAGAGAGAGACCGGTTGGACTCCCTGCGCCCAAAGGGCACGGCACTGCTGGATGGTAGTGTTGGTCAAATTGGCCGGAGCGCCCTCGTTGGCGATCATGGTGAAGGTCACCACGCCAACCGCAGAAGTGCCCACAGGATTCAGTACTTCGTTGTTCACCGGCGAGGTGCTCTGGTAAACATCGGAGAAGCTGAACTTCGGGCGCAGGCTTTCGAGGCCGGTGCCGACAAAGCTCGCCGTGATTCCGGCCGGCAAACTTTGCACATTGTAAAACGACGGATTGTTGTTTCCCGCAATGGCATTCATTCCATCGGTGGAGCCGTTGAACGACGTGCGAATGATCGTTGTCCCCGTGATGCCGGGAAACGTTCCCACGAAGATCGCCTTATTCGAAGCGAGAAGCTGGGATAAGTTGTTGCTCCCGCTGGCCGGGAAGTCGTGAGCAGCATTGAAGTTGGTGCCCAAGCCGTTGTTAATGCTGCTGTAGGCATTGTAGATGGCCTGCATGGTGGCCTGGCGGAAGGCCGTGGCCCCCGTGATGGTGATTTCCGTTGTCTGCGCCATGGCCGACGAGGTGATGCCGAGCGCCATAGCGCCGGCGAGGATGGTTTTCAGTTTCATGGTATTAGGGATTTAATGTTTGTGGATGTTGGTTTTGGTTGTGGGATTAAGGTCACACTTGACGACGGCGACGGATGAGATGGGCACCGAGGCCGGCCGCGGCCAAAGCGAGCAAGGCGTAGGTGGACGGTTCGGGAACCGCAGAGAAGTTGACATCGCCATTATCGCTGAGCACGAGCGTTCCGAGGTAGTAACCTGAACCGGCGGTGACGCCGCTGATGTTGTTGAGATTTTGCCAGGCTGTCGCGTCATTGGTGCTGGGCGTGACGCGATAAAGGTCCAAACCGATCACGACATTCGCGGCGCCCAGCGTGTAACGATTGGTGCTGACAGCGCCCATGGTGCCACCGTTGATGGCACCGTAAGCTGTTGCCGGAACACCGTTGAAGAACGGGTTTTGGTTATCGATCGTGGTGCTCGAGTTAACAATCGCAGCGGGGTTCGACAACGTTAAAGCAACCGAGTTCGCACCTTCGATCGCCGCCGCCACACCACCCGCGTTGTTGACGGGAACAGCCGCAACCGTCGAATTAGCTTGGCCAGGAGTGCCCGCGCCAGAACGTGGCTTGGTCACGTAGACGGTGCGCGCATAGTCGCCGTTGTAAATGCCACTATCGAGGCCCGACGTTCCGCCATTGTTGCCCACCGCACCGACGAACAGACTCGAGGAAAGATTAGACCAGTTGTTTCCGTAGGTGGAAGTAAGAATGCTGTTGATATTTCCGAGGCTGATGACCGTGCCGAAAGTTGGGTCGGTCGGTGTCGCCGACGCGCGGAAAACTTCCCAGGTGCTGCCGAGACTGAAGGTCACGACTTGAGTCGTACCAGTGGTGCCGGTCGGATTGAGAAAATACATCAACAGATCATTTGCTTGGTAGCTATTGTCGGGAGCGGCTTTGGCTCCGGTCGCCGTGACCGCGAGGGTCCCGGCAGCAAGCGCGAGGGCGCGCCATTGGCGAGGTAGTGTTTTCATGGATTTATTGGGTTGGTTGTTTGAGGAAGGGTGGAGATGTTGACTTTGGTTCGGTGAGCGGTGGGTGTTTTGTTTGTTTTGACGAGGGCAATATGTGCAACTAGCCGCCGCAGCGGTAGCAAAAGATTGTGAATTTTTTGTCACTTTTCGGCAGGTGCTTTTCGGTCCGTCCAAATGCCTGTGAATCCTTTATTCATACGGATTCGCAGGTTTTTCGACTGAACGGAAGCAAGAGACGTCCACAGCCCGGCCATGGGAACCGGGCTCGCCGGCTTGGGCCCGGCCAAGGCAAGCCACCGTGGGAAAACGGGGGCTTGATCGCAACGATCAGAGGATGTCGGGCAAGCCGATAGCAAACCTGTCACTCATGGTGCCGCAGGAGAAATATTTCGAAGGTATTCCCGCACCTGTGGCTCATCCGGCCGTATACTCAAAGCCAACTCAAATTGAGTGCGGGCTTTGTCCGGTTGGCCTGACTCGTAATGATAAATACCGCGGTAAAAGTGCCCCTCGAACTCATTCTGTGCCGGAATGAAGGCAACAACCCGAACCGACTGGGCATCGATTCCGGCGGAGGTAGGAATCGGATAAGCAAAGGGCCGAAGCCAGACAGGAAACTCTTCACTCTTGAGCACGCCGTCAAGGTAGGAGGGATCAGCGTGTTCTTTACCCTGCGCCTGAGCCAGAAGATTGGCATAAGCCTCGCCAAAATTACTCCAGGAAGGGACAACGATATGCGTCACACCCGCCTCGGACAGCAAGCGCTTGGTGTCCTCTTCCGTGGTAGCGGCAAACATCTCTGCCGCTTTCTTTAGTCCCGGCATATTTTCCCAGTAAAGGGTGCCGAGCACCCGAACACCCCCATGGTAAGCCATCTCGGTGGAAGTATTGGGTCCGGTCAAAACAGTCGGCACCTGTCCCAGGCTGGCTTGCAAAAGTCGGTGGGTCACATCGCGGATCAACAGATTGCCGCCGACGTCCTCGCCCAGCGGCGCATCAAGACAGTTTCTTTCCGCCTTGGTCGCGAAAGCTGCGGCGGGCAAAGGTCCGAGAAGAAAGGCAATCCAAGGAACCCCCGCCGCCACGGATAAGGCCACACCACGCCACAATCTTGCGGAGTCCGATCGCAACAAGGCAGCCACCGTAATCAAGCCCCAAAGCGCCCAGAGGGCAAAAGCAGCCGACACCCAACGCACCTGCCAAAGAGAGAGCAGTTGCATAATCATGGTGGCCGGAGCCAACAGCAAAAGGCTCCTGCGAAAAAGTATGTCGCCCTTGCCCGAAAACCAGAGTGTGAGACTGCCGACAAAGATGACCCAAATCCAAAAGTATCCAATAACCCAGACCAGGACATTTTGCTGCTGACCCTCACTGCGCAATATGCCGACTACGCTCTGAAACTCCATGATGTATTCTTTGTGCAAGGCCAGTAAGAAATCATCGGAAACCCAGAAGACGCGGTCTCCAGCCAAGATGATCGCAGCGACCGGGGCGCATGCCATCAAGACGCATAGGACCGCCTTCAACCAGTCTCCGGGATTGCCCAGCGGAAACTTTCCCTCGCGCCGCCCTTCAAGGAGGCGGCAGAGCAGCCACGAGCCACCAAGCCAGGCGAAAGCATAGAGCGGATGGTTGACCTCCAAGCGCCAACTCATGTCCCGCGGGAAATACTCCAAGAGATAAAAGCCGAGGCTCCCGAGGCATCCGGCCACGCCCCAAACAAACCAAAGGACGGGGCGGATGGGTGACGGCTCTTTGCTACGGGCGAAAACCCAGCCGGTGAGAAAACCGCCAGCCCCAAGCCCGGCCAGAATGGGCAAGGCCGTCGAGGCACTGACCCAAAGTGCGGCAGAACCCGCCACACCGGACGCCATGAACCAGTGCGAGGAATTTTCATCCTTACGCCGGGCAAAGCCTGCACCGCCGGCGACCAGACAAAGAGCACAGGCCGAAGCAAACGCCAGGACGATGCCGTGGTGGTCTGCTTCGCCGAGCTCGAAGGTGCGCACCACACCCTGCGAGGTCAATAATGTCAGGAGGTAAAAAATGGCCGGCCGCCAACCCAAGGCGCGTTGCGCCAAAATTCCGAGACCGCCCAAAAGAAAAACCATCAACAGCGGTCCGGCAGCCACAGCCGCGTCGGCCACAAACCACTCCGCAGGATCCCCCGTACCCCACGAGCGAAGCCAGGCCAAAACTGCCAAAACCCACATGAGAAACGAACTCCAATGGACTTCGCGCCCATCCGGCGCGTTGTCCAACATGGTCCCGCGTACCCGCCAGGATCCATCGCGCAGCATCTTTTTGGTGTGGACAACCCACCAGCGGGCATCGACCGAGGAGTTGGGCAGCACGAGATATTCTTCGCGTGCCCCGGAAGGTAACGGCACGGCGTGGGGAGGCACCTCCGAAAAACTGACCGCGGAAATTTTCCCGATAGTGGTCCATTTTGCGTAAGCAGCTGCTCCCAGGGCAGCCACTGTCGCGATCAAACAAACCAGCAGGGAAACTCCCACCCAGCGCGGGATAGGCTCACGGGAAGCCGGTCGCGGGGCGGAGTCAAGCATGGTGCCCATGAGGTGTTTTCCTATCCGAAAAAGAAGCCACCGTTAACGATAAAGGCTGACCCGGCATCCGCCGGGGCGGACGGAGACGGCGGGAGGCTTCATCCAAAGGCAAAGCTGAGTTGCAGTTTGCGGGGAAAGACAAGCCACCGATCGAAGAAAAGGGCAGAAGATAAGTTTCCCGCTGGGTCCCAGCGGGAAACAATTTCTCCGGAAAATCATAGCTGTTTATCTTCCCCCATCGGTGGCCAAATTTCTGCGGCTCGGTCTCCGGGTCAAAGAACCGCATCGCCCGCTTCACTGGTAACGCGAGCTTCCCGCTCATCTTCCCGCTCTTCGACCCCGCCGTAGCCCAGCACCTCGACCGAAACGGTGGACGGCGACTCTTGGGCTGGATTTGTATCGGGACGGCCTTGCTGGGCCACATCGGAGGCCGCCGCGGTGGTGGCCGCGGTGCTTGAGGAGGCAGCACTCAGGCCCGCCACGTTGGGGGCGGCCGCAACCGCGGCAACAGGCACACCGACCGAAGCACCGCCCGAAGCGATGTTGTCGGCATTGCGCACCTGGGCGGCTGCGATCGTGATATTACCGGTGGCCCGGATACCTGCGTCGCCCGCGTCGACCGTTCCGCGAGGAGCCAGCAGGGTGACGGCACCCGGCTCGACACCGGCTACGGAAGCCAACACGCCGATCCCACCGCCCGTGGCCAAGCCGCCCAAATCCGTTTCGATTTCGGCGCTGATCGCATCGATGAGCACACGCGTCGGGGGAGCAGTAACCACGGTTTTGGCCGCTGTGCCCGCGGCAATGTCGCCACGCGAGGACCAGATGGTCAGATCACCGCCGCGCAAGGTGAAGATACGGGCACGGCCGATGTCGATGTTGCCGCCGGTCAGCAGAGAAACTTCACCCCCGTATTCGGTGACAATACCAGGCGGGGTAAGCGGGTTGCCGAAAATATCCGAAGCCATCGTGATGCCCCCACCCGGTGCCGCCGCGATGATGGATCCACCGGACGTTGTGCGGAGATCGCGGGCCCGGGTGAAGATGCTTCCCGCGGCAGGATCTCGGCCGAAGAGAGCTTCGACCGCGACGTAGCCCGCATCATAGTTCCCGGTCTGCGCGGCTTCCTTGCCGACTTGTTTCAGACGATCAAATAAACCGCGCACCGTTGCTACGGCTTGATGTTCCGCCGAGTCGCCCAAAAATCCGGTCGCCGGCAGATTCCCGAGGGAGAGAGAACTGCCGGTCAGTCCCAAAGCCGGACCGGAGGAAACTCCCCCCACCCCAGCCATAACCAGATAATGCGCGCCCTCGAAAGGTAGGGACGGATTGCGGAGCCGGCCGATGCTGGTCAGACCCACGCCGGTCCCGTCGACGAAGTTGGCTCCGGAGCCGAAGTCAATATCGCGACCGGCCAAAACCTCCATGATCCCTTGCCCTCCGATCTGGATGTCGCCGGCCAGAGCTTTGGTCCGCACGGGAATGCCGCCCGCCCCAAACACCACGGTGTCGGACTCCGGGTCAACGATGAGATTGCCCGCACCCAAATTTTCGCCCAGGACGCGCAACGGCGCGTTTTCGTTGAACGGGATAAGATTGCGACCAGCCGAAACCAAGGAGATATCCGAGGACGCCGTATGTTGTACATAAAAGGCGATGTCCGTGACGTCCCGTGAAGCCACGGCGCGGATTTTTTTGGGGGCGAAAAGGGTCAGGCTAGCCAAGTCGCCGCCCGCTGCGTAAAGACGCACCGGATTAGGGTTGCTTGCGTGGACAGGTGCAGCAGCATGCAGGGCCGATTTGATTTCAGTGGTGCCAAAGACCCCCTTGTAAGCTCCCGTCTCAAGGAAGAGAGCCGAACCCGAGGACCAAGTGTCCGACGCAGTGCTTGTCGCAATAGCCAAATTCCCCGCGGGAGAAACTGCGGTGGGCAATCGTGCCGGATCGGCATCGGACAAATTCAACCGCGTCGAGGTCCATGCGGCGACGTCGATGGTATCGCCTCCGACGGACGTGCGCGTGAGGCCGGAGACGGCCAGCCCGGGAATGGCGCCAGAGGCGAGGAGCTCAAGTTCACCCTGCGGAGATGGGAAGAGATTCAACTGCCCAACCACGGTAACATCACCTCCGAAGGCCGTGGAACGCATCGAAGGCAAGCCAACGGAAGCAATGGTACGGAAGGCATCCGTGCCGGTTTCGGCTAATCTGAGCCACGGCCGATAGAACGCTGTCGAACCCGGAGAAATAGCGGAGCCTTGACGATAAAGCGCCTGAAGAACCGGCAAAGCCAAGGTATCGCCTGGGAGGGTCACGCCCAGACGATGAGTCACCCCACCGCCGTAGGAACGGGCGGTCAACCCGGAGGCGGGATCCATGGTTTGGAATTGTGTTTTGTACCAGAATTTGTTGTTCAGGCCTTGTGGCAACAAGAAAGCTGCCGTGGCCGGGCCCAGCAGGACATCTCCGCGTGCCGCCACGTCGAATTGGGTGCGTCCACCAAAAAGGGTGACCCCCTGCCAAGTGGTCGGGTCCAGCAAGCTTTGGCCCGAGGTCAAACGCCACGGGGTAAGTGAACGGGCTTCGTTGGTGGTGATTTCGTCGCGCACCAATAGTTTGGCTTCCCCACGTTCGACATAGAAAGTACCCCCGTCGAGGTTGCCACCAGCATCAACCACCAAATCCCCGCCTCCATGCTCCAATAAATTAGCCTCCGCGGGAGCGAGGTTGTTGCGCGTTGCGGCGCTTGCGCCACTGGCTGCTTCTTGGCCCACCATGCGGGCAGAAGTCGGAATGGCGGCGTCGGCATTAACCAGATCGCGCCCCGCCCTCATCAGGATGTCACCGCCCCCAAGCGCTCCGAACCCTTGGAAAAAGTTGCTGTAATCCACCCACCAAGTGGTTGAAGCGGCGTGGTCCCGAAACGCGCCAAAGCCGGTGGTACCAATTTGTCCGAAAAGCCCGGAATTAGGATCAACCACACCGCGCCGGTACAGCCACTGCGTTGGCAGTTGCATCGAGGCATCGGCCACGATGGTGCCATCACCAAGGCGGGCGAAACGACCAATATCACGCCCGGCTAGGAGGCGCAGGTCCCCACCGGCCATGGCGTAATAAGCTGCATAATTTTGCTGCTCCCTCCCCAGCACACCACCTTGGTTTGGGTGGGTCGAAAACGTGGTGACCGGTAAGACGAAGTCACCGGTAGTGAAGATAGCCGTCCGATCAGCTACTCCAACGCCCGAGGTGTAGATTGTGGCAAAAGGATTACGCAGTTGGACATCGCGGGCTGCGGCAATCTCAATGCTTCCGGTTCCGGTGCGAATGACCTCGTAGCGGGTGCCGCGATCGTTGTTGTTGGAGGCGTTATTGATGCGGATGGTGTCAGCTGTCTGGCCATCGCGTCCGACGCCGGCACCGGTCCCCGAGGTCGAAGCATTCGGCACTGCCGTGGCAAAAAATTCACCCACCAGCACCGAGCCTTTGGCAGGCTGGACGCCACCAAGGGTCTCCAGTCCGAGATTACTCCGGAAATCAGCGGCGGCAAAATCGGCGCCCGAAGACAGCCGATAACTCCAGGACTGCGTATTAACCGGTAGGCTGCCGTTGATAGACTGCAAGGGGGCCAGCCAGAGCAGCGAGTGGCCGCGATCGGCGTAATTTGCCGAGGTGCCTTTGCTGATCGGCGCGAACCCGTCGCTCAGGGCGTTGTTAAAGACCAAGTCACCAGACGCACGCATCGTCAGCACACCGGGAGCTTGACGCGAGCCGTAGCGCCAGGCGGAGAGATCCCAATCGGCATCGGAGAGACCTTCGATGTTGGTCGTGCCGGCCACATTAGCCAGTCCAAGGGTCAAATCACCGGCGGCATGAGCAACCTCCACCCCCGGCGCGAGAACGAAAATGTCCGCCAAGTCCGGGGCGGCCGCGAGCAACCGGGACATCATGGAGGATTCACCCGCGTTGATGAAGGCCGCATTGTCCGCGTTGATCGTGTCGCGCAAGGCGCGGTTCATCACGCCACCAGCCGGTTGATAGACACGGAAAGCTTCGGCCAAAATGGAGGATCCGCCTTCGATGGTGCTGCCAACGGCGGCAAGGCGAACATCGCTCCCCGCGCGCGGGGCCCGCAGGTGCAAGGTGCCCTCGAATTGGCCGTAGAAGGCGCTGGAGCCGACCGTGGTGTACGATCCGGCAACGTATTCATCGACCGAAAGATTGATGCGAGAGCCTGATTGCAGGTCCAAAAGTGCTGTCGTGTCCGCAACACCATTGATCGCGCTTCCGGCCTCGAGCGTAATCTGCCCGCCCTTGCCGGCATTGCTGAATTTTTCCGCCGCCACGGTGAGCACCGAGCCGTCGGCCAGAGTGAGATTGCCACTGGTGACCAAGGAAATCCGGCCGCCGGTTTCACCCGAGGCGTCAATCGTCCCGGTCACCGTGATGTCGCCCGCATCGGCAGAGAGCGCATAGTCGCGCACGCGGGTGGTGCCGGCGACGGTGGCATCCCCCGAACGGACACGCAGGTTGCGCTCTTGGAAAAATCCGGCGTTGTCGAGATCGCTCCTCAAGGCGTCAAAATCGGCCACCGACCCGGCATCAAGGGTGAAACTTCCGCTCATGCGTCCCGCCCCGGCGGAGCCGGCCAAAGTGCCGGCGATATCGAAGACGCCGCCCGGCGAACGGACGGTGAAAAACCCGGCCTCGCCGCCCCCGGTGGGCGCGGCCACCGAGACATTGCTGCCATCCAGCAGTCGCACGCTGCCCTGACGCGCAGCCAGATCAATCGACCCGCCATCCGTGTAACGCGTGACATCGAAAAACTCACGGGCTTGGCCGTTGGCGGCGAGACGTCCGGAGACATTGATGTCACCTGTGGTGGCGGTGACGGAGAGCACACCCGAAGGAAGTAAAATGTCGGAGGCCAGATTAACCGCCGCACCTTGCAAATTCATGCGCGCACCCAATCCCGGGGCCACCGTGGACAAGCCTCCCCGCTGAAAATCCAAGTCGCCGGCGGCGGTGATCTTATAGCTCACCCCCTGCCCCCCAACGAGCGCCGGGGCGTTGAAGGTGGCATGGCCGCCCAAAGAAAAGGAACCTCCGGCCAGGGCCCGAACCCCACCGGCCACCGTTACGTCAAATTTGTCATAGCCTCCCACCGAAAGTTGGCCCGGACCCAGCAGCAAGCGGGAGCCTTGGACCGAAAGACGGCCGGAGGGGGCAGCGGGACCCGACAGATCGGCCATCCCGGCATTGGGCCGGGCGAAATAAACATCCCCGGCCCGGATCACCGCGCCGGCTGCACTG
>Ga0247832_1005890_pt1 | contig 13841 bp, 14 predicted proteins | sample LaCruzMarch2015__10_FD_192407 | JGI IMG/M metagenome (GOLD analysis project Ga0247832, IMG submission 192407) | Freshwater microbial communities from meromictic Lake La Cruz, Castile-La Mancha, Spain - LaCruzMarch2015_4m | ecosystem: Environmental > Aquatic > Freshwater > Lake | place: Spain... | reverse complement strand
ACGGTCGGAGATGTAGCGGTCTGAGAGGTTGGCCGCGGCCACGATCGCCTGGTCGGTGATCGTGACCCGGTGGTGTGCCTCGTACTTGTCGCGAACGCCCTTGAGGATCTCGATGGTGTGAACGAGCGTGGGCTCCTCGACCTTCACGGGCTGGAAGCGGCGCTCGAGCGCGGCGTCCTTCTCGAGGTGCTTGCGGTACTCGTCGAGCGTGGTGGCGCCGATGGTCTGGAGCTCGCCACGGGCGAGCATCGGCTTCAGGATGCTGGCCGCATCGATGGCGCCCTCGGCGGCACCCGCACCCACGAGGGTGTGGATCTCGTCGATGAACAGCACGATGTCGCCGCGCGTCTTGATCTCCTTCAGGACCTTCTTCAGGCGCTCTTCGAAGTCACCGCGATAGCGGCTGCCGGCGACGAGGGCACCGAGGTCGAGCGTGTAGAGCTGCTTGTTGCGGAGCGTGTCGGGAATGTCATTCGACACGATCTTCTGGGCGAGGCCCTCGACGATCGCGGTCTTGCCCACGCCCGGCTCGCCGATGAGCACCGGGTTGTTCTTGGTGCGGCGGCTGAGGATCTGCATGACGCGCTCGAGCTCGCGCTCGCGGCCGATCATGGGGTCGAGCTTCTTCTCGCGGGCCAGCTGCGTGAGGTTGCGGCCGAACTGGTCGAGGATCTGGCTGTTGCCCTTGTCGGTGGCGTCTTCCTTCGGGGCCGACGCGGACGCCGACGACGATGCCTGCGGCTCGCCCTTGCCCTGGCCGCCCTGGTAGCCGGACAGCAGCTGGATGACCTGCTGGCGGACCCGGCTGAGGTCGGCGCCGAGCTTCACGAGGACCTGGGCGGCGACGCCCTCGCCCTCGCGGATGAGCCCGAGGAGGATGTGCTCGGTGCCGATGTAGTTGTGGCCGAGCTGCAGCGCCTCGCGGAGCGACAGTTCGAGCACCTTCTTGGCGCGAGGGGTGAACGGGATGTGGCCGGACGGCGACGAGCCGCCCTGACCGATGATCTCCTCGACCTGGCTGCGTACAGCCTCGAGTGAGATACCGAGCGATTCCAGCGCCTTGGCGGCGACGCCTTCACCCTCGTGGATCAGACCGAGCAGGATGTGCTCGGTTCCGATGTAGCTGTGGTTCAGGAGTCGTGCTTCTTCTTGCGCCAGCACGACCACTCGGCGAGCCCGATCGGTGAAGCGTTCAAACATGACCCGAGTGTACCGGCAGGGTCTGACAGCCACGTGTCGTGGCTCTGGGCCACACGCACCTGCCGTGGTGACACGTGTGACGGTGCTCGCGGGAATAACCGAGCGCATCGCGCGTGTGACGGGAGCGACGCGAACATTCGCGAAGCGCCGTTCGCCCTTGTCGGGCGACCTGACCTAGCGTGGGGGCATGGCTCAGCTGCCGTTCCTCTCCTTGCCGGGCATGGCAGCTGACATCGACCGCATCGAGACGGCCCTCGTCCAGTCCGTGCGCACCCCGGATGCCTACCTGAACGAGATCGCGTCGCACCTCATCGTCGCCGGCGGCAAGCGCCTCCGCCCGGTGCTCACGCTCGTGGCGGTCCAGATCGACGGCGGCCCGGCCACCGACGACGCGGTGCAGGGCGGCATTGCGTGCGAGCTCGTGCAGACCGGTTCGCTCTACCACGACGACGTGATGGACGAGGCCCCCACCCGTCGAGGGGTCGAGACCGTCAACGCCAAGTGGGGCAACCTCCAGGCGATCCTCGCCGGCGACTTCCTGCTGTCGCGTGCATCCGAGATTGCGGCGTCGCTCGGCACCGAGGTGGCGGCGCTCCTCGCCCGCACCATCGGCCGCCTGTGCGAGGGCCAGATCGAAGAACTGCGCCACACCTACAACCCGGCCCGACCCGAGTCGTCGTACCTCGCCTCGATCGCCGGCAAGACGGCGTCGCTGTACTCGACGTCGGCTCGCATCGGCGGCATCGTCGCCGGCTTCGAGCGGCCCACCATCGACGCGCTCACCGAGTACGGCGAGTCGTTCGGCATGGTGTTCCAGATCGTCGATGACCTGCTCGACCTCACCGCTACTGACGACCAGCTCGGCAAGCCGGCCGGTCACGACATGGTCGAGGGCGTCTACACGCTGCCGGTGCTGCGCACGCTGCAGAGTGGTGGCATCGCCGCTGCGTCGTTGCTCGATCTGCTCGGCAAGCCGCTCGAACCGAGCGAGCGCGAGAAGGCGCTCGAGATCGTGCGTGCCCACGGTGGCGTCGCCTCGGCGCTCGTGACGGCACAGCAGTGGGCCGACCGGGCGGTCGAGGCGTGCTCGTCGCTGCCGGCCAGCCCGGCCACCGACGCCCTGCGCGACGCCCCCGCCGCCCTGCTCGCCAGCCTCTGACGCCCGACGCCCGCCCCGCCGCACAGCCCCCGTCCGGCCTGTGCTCTGCGTCCGTCGGTGAGGTTCGAGCCGGTCCCTCCGGCTCGAAGCGCATGAAGCCCGTGCTTCGTGAGCCTCCGACTGCGTGGAGCGGCTCGACTCTCACGGATGCGTGGCAGCCCGACGGGGAGTCCGCCCGGGCCGTCAGGCGTCGGGGGCGAGCTTCTGGGCGGTGCGGGCGAGGGCTGCTCCGAGCTCGGGGACGCCGAGGTGGTCGGGGCGCAGGGTGCCGGTCATCACCCGCAGCATGTCGTCGGCGAACGACTCGGACCGGACGGCGAGCGCCGACACCTGACGCATCACGGTGGGGTGGCCGAGGAGGCGCGCCCACAACCGAGCCGTCTTGTAGTGCTCGCCGTAGCGGTCGGCGAGCAGCTTGGGATAGCGCTGCAACGCCGTCGGGCCCGACTCGGTGAGCGCATCGTGCAGCACGTCGGCGGCCAGGCGGCCCGTCTCGTACGACGCATCGATGCCGGTGCCGGTGAACGGGCTGGCTGCACCCGCGGCGTCGCCCACGACGAGGAAGTTGGGGCCGGCAGTCGGTTGCACCGAGCCGCCCATCGGCACCCGGCCGACGCGCACGACGCCGGCGGTGGCGGCCGGGTCGATCTCCCACCGCTCGGCGATCGACGCGACGAACGAGTCGAGCAGGTGCGCGACGTTGGTGCCCTTGAAGTCCTTGGCGGTCGACAGCAGGCCGACGCCGATGTTCAGCGTGCCGTCGCCCACCGGCGCCACCCAGCCGTAGCCGGGCACGACGTTGCCGGCGCGGTCGGTGACGTCGACCGAGAGCTCGAGGCGGTGCTCGTCGTGGCGTGGCGACGGCCAGTAGCTGCGGATGGCGGCGGCGTACGGCCACCCCCGGGTTCGGAACGTGCCGAGCGATCGGCCGAACGTGCTGTTCGCTCCGTCGGCCACCACGACGTAGGGGGCGAGCACACGTGTCGTGTCGCCGGAGGGCGCCCGCACGACGGCACCGCGCACGAAGCCGCGCTCGACGATCGGTTCGACGGCGTCGTGACCGAACATCACCGTGGCACCGGCAGCTTCTGCTCGCCCGGCCACCAGGAGGTCGAGCTCTCGGCGACGTGCCACCAGGCCGTAGCGAGGGATCTGCGGGTGCCTGGGCCAGTCGAGGTCGTGGAAGCGCTCGTGGCTGACGACCCGCACGGTGTCGAGCCGCTGCCACCGCTCGAGCTCGCGACCGAGGCCCATGTCGAGCAGTTGATGTACCGACCGCGGGGTGAGCACATCGCCGCACGCCTTCGAGCGAGGGAACGTGCGACGTTCGACGACCACCACGCGGTGGCCGTGCGATGCGAGCCAGAAGCCGGCGGCGGTGCCGGCTGGCCCACCGCCGATGACGACGACGTCGGCGGTGAGTGCACCGGTCATGGCGTCAGGTGCCGACCCGGCGGCACTGCACGATCAGGGCTTGGCGTCGGCGGCGTGACCGGCGAGCGGCGTCACGCCGACGGGGAGCGTGCCCTCGAGCTCGTCGGCGATGTTCTCGAAGGTGAGCGAGCCGTCCTCGAGGCCGGTCCAGGCCGGTGCCTCGGGGCTGCACCACTTCTCGTACTCATCGAGGTAGTCGGCCGTCGGGTCGGCGCCGCCGAGCGTGTACCGCTCGTGGCAGATGACGGCGAGGATCTGCGCCTCGCTGAGGTTGCCGCCGGTGGTGGGCCCGAAGTTCGGCATGATGCCGCGGGCACCGGTCTGGTGGGCGCCTCCGGGGCGATCGGGGTTGCCGTACACGGCGATGCCGGCGCTCTGGTAGAGCTGGGTGCCGGCGTAGACGTAGCGAAGCTGGTCCTCGATGTGCGGGAAGGTCTTGAGCACCTCGCCGCCGGCGAATGCGTAGCCGAGGCCACCCTCTCCCCCTGCGCCGTGGCAGCCCGAGCAGTTGGCCGTGTAGAGCGCCGAGCCCTCGCCGAGGGGGCCCGTGACCTTGGGCTCTTTCGGCGTGAGGCCCCGGGCGTACATGAAGACCCACAGCGGCAGCATGCTGAGCGTCATCATCGCCCAGAAGGGGATCTTCTTGCGGCTCTTGGCAGCGGCGATGAACGGCGGGTCGGGCTTCGGCGGCGGAGGCAACGCCGGCGCCGAGGCGGCGGGCTTGGCGGCAGGTGCGGCGGCCTTCGCCGCAGGCACCGGCGATGAAGAGGCAGCGGGTGCGGCAGCGTCGCCGGCGGGCGCGGGCTCGCCCGTGGCCTTCGACTTGGCGGCCTGGCTGCGCTTGAGGAGATGCTCGGGGATCTCGGTCACAGGACAGCACGATAGACGGCCGTCGCCCGGAATGGGGAATCTGCTCGTCGCCTCCGGGTGGTACGACCGACGTCACGCGATGCACATGTGCACAACCCGGCAGAACCTGCCCCCTGGCGTGGTAGACCCACTCCGACACCGTTCTCGTGGTGCTGGGCTCGCTGCAGGCGTTTGGAGCGAACTGGTGCCACCCCGGGGTGAGTTGACTAGTGTTCGTGCAGCGTTCGGCAAGGTCGGTCCCGGCCGCGTCCGAGCGCCCGAGAAAGCTGGAAGAGGAGCGACCTCAGCGTGTTTGCCAACATCTACGACACTGTGGTGCACCTGCCCGGCATGAACCAGGCGTTCATCGTCTCGCTCGTGGTCTCGACGGGCCTCACGCTGGCAGCCATCCCGTTCGCCAAGCGCCGTCCCGCAGGTACACCCCTCAGCTGGGGCGAGGCGGTGCTCGTCGCCACCTATGTGTTCGGCGTGATGTTCATCGCATTCGGCATCGTGCCGCACCAGTGGATCGACCATGCCGACAAGGACCTCGGCTGGAACCGGGCGAAGATCCTCTACGGACCCTTCGACATCTTCAAGTCGCAGGCCTACGGCGGCTGGTTCCCCTTCACGCTGCAGTACGAGGCCCTGCGCGACATCATCGTCGTCCTCATCCACGTCTACTACTTCGGTCTGATGATCTTCATGTGGATCTACTGGCAGAACCGCGGCAAGCGCGCCGCTGCCGCCTCCACCGAGATCGCCACGTCCACCTTCGGTCGCCCCCTCGCGAGGAAGGCGTAGCCCATGGCACGCACCGATGCGAACCCGCCGATGATGCCGTTCACCGACGCGTACCAACTCGTCGAGGTCGACGCCGACTACCTGAGCAAGGCGGTGAAGCCCAAGCAGTTCATCCACATCGATCAGACCGAGTGCATCATGTGCGAGGGCTGCGTCGACATCTGCCCGTGGAAGTGCATCCACATGGTGAACACCTCGGCCATCGCCGAGGCCTCGGGCACCGAGCAGCCGGGCGTCGACCCGAGCGACAACGTCCTGTTCATCATCGACGACGACATCTGCACGCGGTGTGCGCTGTGCGTCGATCGTTGCCCCACCGGGGTCATCATCCTCGGCAAGGTGGGCGTGCCCGACAGCAACGGCAACTCCCACACCCGTACCAACAACCACGGCTACGCCTACGGCATGCGGCTGTAAAGGAACGAACCCCAGATGGCCAAGATCATCGACGAGACGTCCCGCCCCACGGCGAAGGACCGCGTCAACAAGCTCGTCAACGACACGCAGGGCAGCCAGGTGTGGAACAGCATCTTCCGGCCCGGCAGCATCTTCCGCAAGGGATACACCGACAGCCCGCGCAACCGCAGCTACGTCGTCATGAACTCGGTGCTGTACCACCTGCACCCGGTGAAGGTGAAGCGACACGCGGTCAAGGTCAGCTACACGCTGTGCCTCGGCGGGCTGAGCTTCTTCCTCTTCATCCTGCTCACGGTCACCGGCATCTTCCTGATGTTCTTCTACCGACCCGAGGCCACGCAGGCGTGGAACGACATCTCGAACCTGCAGACCTCGGTCACGTTCGGGTTGTTGGTACGCAACATGCACCGATGGGGCGCGCACCTCATGGTGCTCAGCGTGTTCCTCCACATGGCCCGCGTCTTCTACCACGGTGCCTACAAGGCGCCGCGCGAATTCAACTGGGTCATCGGCGTCGTGCTGCTCATGCTCACCCTGCTGCTCAGCTTCACCGGCTACCTGCTCCCGTGGGACCAGCTGGCGCTGTGGGCCGTGGCCGTGGGCACCAACATGATGGGCTACACACCCGTGTTCGGCCCCGAGGTGCGGTTCGTGCTCCTCGGCGGCAAGGAGATCGGTCCCGAGACGTTGTTGCGCTGGTACGTGCTCCACGTGCTGTTGCTGCCGTTCGTCATCGTGATTTTCATGGCCATCCACTTCTGGCGAGTCCGCAAGGACGGCGGCATCTCGGGGCCGTTGTGACCCCGAGCACCGCGCAGGCGACGATCGACTTCGGGAAGGGAGTCCCTACTCATGACTGAGATCCCCGAGCACCTCCTCAAGCGGGCGCAAGCCGCCCGCGAGAAGGCCGCGGCATCAGGCGCAGACGAGGCAGCAGCTGCTGCCCCGGCAGGCGGTGGCGCAGCCGCGTCCGAACCCGCAGCAGACCCGCGCATCCCGGCCCACCTCCTCGAGCGCAGCAAGTCGGCCAAGGCACGTGCCGAGGGTTCGGCCGACGCCGGCTCCGGCGGCGGTGTTGCGCTGCAGGAGAAGGTCGCCAGCGTGGTGCAGGCGGCGCCGGCCAGCGGCGGCATCCCCGTCGGTGCCGGCCCCGGTGGCAACACCCAGCGCCTCCTCACCGTCGTCAAGAGCGGCTCGATCCAAGAGGTCAAGGCCACGCCGGTCGACAAGGTCCACACGTGGCCACACCTGCTGGCGGGCGAGTTCGTCGCGGCGCTGTTGTGCCTCGCGTTCACCTTCGCCTTCTCGATCTTCGTGAACGCGCCGCTGCTCCAGTTGGCCAACAACAACCAGACGCCGAACCCGTCGAAGGCGCCCTGGTACTTCCTCGGCCTGCAGGAACTCCTCACGATGTTCCACCCCATGGTCGCCGGCGTCACCCTGCCCGGCGTCGGCATGATCGTGCTGATCTTCGCCCCCTTCATCGACCGGAACCCGTCGAACAAGCCCGAGGATCGTAAGTTCGCGATCTCGCTGATGACCGTGCACCTCATGTTCTGGGCCGTGCTCGTCATCATCGGTTCGTTCTTCCGGGGTCCCGGCTTCAACTTCACCCTGCCGTGGCGCGACGGCCTGTTCTTCGAGCTCTGAGGTCGAGATGAGTCCAGCAGCAGTCATTGCCATCGTCATCGGTGTGGTCGTCGTGCTCGGCGCTGTCGTGCTCGTCACGGCCGCTCGTCGCAGTGACGTCCGCGGCGCCGGTGCCCTCAGCCGCGAGACCAAGCGCCGCGACCGCGATGCCGAGATCGACCTGCCCCAGGGCCCCACCGGCCGCGAGGTCGAGCGGGCTGCCGTCGAGCAGCGCAGCACGTCACTCGTCAAGGCTGATTCCATGGCGCCGGCCGTGTGGGTCGCGCCGGACCCCGAGGCGCTCGGCGTCAGCCGCCGCCAGTTCTTCAACCGTGCCAGCATCGCGCTCACGGGCGCCAGCCTCCTCACCTTCGCCGCGGCCAGCTTCGTGGCCTTCCTGTGGCCCTTCGCCACCGGTGGGTTCGGTGGCAAGGTGCGCGTCGGCAAGCGCGACGAGATCATCGGCTCGATCCGCTCGAGCGGCGGGTTCTTCTATGCCCCCGAGGCGCGCTCATGGATCGTCGAGTACCCGTCGACGGCGTTGCCCAAGGCGAACGCGACGTATCAGCCGGCGATCCTGGCCGGGCTCGAGGCCGGTTTCGCCGCGCTGTATCAGAAGTGCCCGCATCTCGGCTGTCGCGTGCCCAACTGCGTCAGCAGCCAGTGGTTCGAGTGCCCGTGCCACGGATCGCAGTACAACCGTGTCGGTGAGAAGAAGGGCGGCCCGGCTCCCCGTGGCATGGACCACTTCGTCGTCACGGTCAGCCCCAGCGGCGACGTCGTCATCGACACGGGAACCGTCTACGACGGCCGCCCCATTGGCACGAACACCACAGGTCAGGAAGCCGAGGGCCCGAGTTGCATCTGAGTCCGCTGCTGCCCACCCGCCCCGCACCTCTCATCCGCACGGAAGGCGACTAGTCCATGTTCGCTCTCGCAACCTCTGCGATCGCCTCGATCATCTTTCTGGTCACGCTCATCGGCTGGATCATCTACTACTTCGCCAACCGCCGCACGGCGGCGCCCGAGCTCGGTTCCGAGATCGAGCTGGCGCCCAACCGCAAGCCGTACTACGACGACGAGACCCTCGAGGGCCGCCGGCTCGAGCGCGTGCAGCTGCTCGGCGTGCTGCTCCTTGCGCTCATCGTCATCATGCTCCCGCTCTATTGGGTGTTCGAGCCCAGCCGTCAGGCTGGTGCACAGTCCGGCATGGAAGGGCGTTTCATCACCTGGGGCAGCCGCCTGTACGCCACGACGGCCGAGGGTGGCTTCAACTGCGCCGGCTGCCACGGTGCGGCGGGTGGTGGTGGACAGGCGTCGTACTCCGTCACCGACCCGAACACGGGTGAGGTGAAGGCGGTCCAGTGGAACGCCCCGGCGATCAACACCATCTTCTACAAGTACGACGTGAGCGAGGTGGAGTTCATCCTCGTGTACGGCCGTCCCTTCTCGCCGATGTCACCCTGGGGCCTCGCCGGTGGCGGCCCCATGAACGATCAGCAGATCGACACCCTCATCGCGTACATGAAGTACCTCCAGATTCCCCGCGAGAACTGCGGTGAGGGAGAGGACGACCCGAAGACGTGTGCATCGGGCAACCTGCCTGCCGACGAGCAGGCCCGCATCGCCGAGAACGCCGAGATCGCAGCGAAGAAGCTCGTCGACCAGGGCAAGTACGCCACCGTCGACGCTGCGATGGGCGAGGCGCTGTTCAACCTCGAGTACTCATACGGGGCCTACTCGTGCGCACGCTGCCACACCCAGGGCTGGAGCTACGGCGACCCAGGGGTCACCGGCCAGGGTGCGTTCGGCTGGAACCTCACCGGTGGCGCCACGGCAAAGCACTTCGCCGACCAGGCCGAGATGGTTGACTTCATCAAGAACGGCTCGGAGTTCGGCAAGCGCTACGGTGCCCAGGGTCAGGGAAGTGGACGCATGCCCGGTTACGGGTCGATGCTCACCGACGAGCAGATCACGTCCATCGTCGAATACGTCCGGAGTCTGTAAGTGAATTTCCTCGCCACCGCTCAACCCGCGGTCCACCAGGTGATGTCGATCCTCGCAGCCGGGGCGGGGCCGAGCCGCGACGGTGGGCCCGGCGCCTGGATGTACGAACTGCGCGGCATCCTCACCGTCATCATCGGTGTGGTCGTGCTGATGGGCAGCGTGTACTTCATCCTCAGCACGAACATGGGCGGGCGCCTCGCGTTTCTCGTGTCGTTCGCGTCGCTCGCCGGCTGGTTCTTCCTGATGGGCGCCGTCTGGTGGACGTACGGCATCGGCCTCAAGGGACCCGATCCGTCGTGGGACGCCATGCAGGGCCGGACCGTGCTCCAGGACACGAACGCGCTCTCGCTCGCCGGAGCACTCGACGCACCGGTCACCGTGCCCGACGGCGCCACCCCGACCGAGGTCGCCACTACCGTGGCGAGCCAGTTCGTCGACGAGGGATGGAAGCAGCTCGCTCCGTCGGCAGCGTCGTTCGGTCAGGCCAGCTCCGCTGCCGAGGGATACCTGCTCGCATCGGAGGCGTTCGCGTCGAACAGCGAGTACAAGGTCGTCAACGTGTTCGACTTCGGCGGCGAGCGCAAGCCCCGGTTCGCCGACGGCAAGATCGACTTCATCGCCTTCTGGCACAACCCGCGGTACTCGATCGTCGAGGTCGCCCCGGTGGTACCGGTGCGCGCAGAACCCGGCCGAGCCCCGACGGTACCCCGCATCGACGAGAGCCAGCCGCGCCAGTACGTCTACATGATCCGCAACCGCGGTGCGAAGCGTCACCCGGCGGCGTACATCACCATCGGCTCGCTCGTCGTCTTCCTGATCTCGTGCTGGCTGCTCCACCGCCGAGACCGGCGTGTCGCCTACAACCGCAGTCAGCTCGCGCTGCCCGCGAAGGCATAACCCATGGGTCAGTACCTGCCGGTCGTCGCACTGCTCGTGCTCGCCATCCTCTTCGGCGCGCTGAGCTTCTTCGCCTCCCGGCTGCTCGCACCGCGCCGGCCGTCGGTGGCCAAGGAAGCGCCGTACGAGTGCGGCATCGTCCCCAGCCGCGAGACGCCCGAGCGGTTCCCCGTCAGCTTCTACCTCGTGGCGATGCTCTTCGTGATGTTCGACATCGAGATCATCTTCATCTACCCGTACGCCGTGTCGCAGTCTGAGCTCGGCGTGTTCGGCTTCGGTGCGATCGTGATGTTCTCGGCGCTCATCTTCGTCCCGTTCGTCTACGAGGTCGCCCGCGGCGGTCTCGACTGGGGCCCGCTCAACAAGGCCCGTCGCCTCGAGGCCAGCGTCTACGAGGGCCGCACCACCACCAGCACGATCCGGCGCGTCGGCACCACCGGTCGAATCGAGGAGGCAGCCTGATGGGCATCATCAGCGACGTGCGCGAGGACGGCCTCGGCGGCCTCCAGCACAACTTCATCACGGCCCGAGTCGAAGACCTCGTCAACTGGTCCCGTGCCCGCAGCAGTTGGCCGGCCTCGTTCGGTCTCGCCTGCTGTGCGATCGAGATGATGGCCACCGGCGCCGCCCACTACGACATCAGCCGCTTCGGCATGGAGGTCTTCCGCGCCTCGCCGCGTCAGGCCGACATCATGATCGTGGCCGGTCGCGTCAGCCAGAAGATGGCCCCCGTCCTGCGTCAGGTCTACGACCAGATGATGGAGCCCAAGTGGGTCATCTCGATGGGCGTGTGCGCCAGCAGCGGCGGCATGTTCAACAACTACGCGATCGTGCAGGGTGTCGACCAGATCGTCCCCGTCGACGTCTACGCGCCGGGCTGCCCGCCCACGCCCGAGACCCTCATCCACGCGATCGAGACCCTCCACGGCCTCATCGAGACCGGTGAGATCACCAAGCGCCGCGCCGCCACCGGCGCCGGAGCCGACGTCCACGTCACCGAGATCCCCGCCGCTGCGCAGCCCACCCCCGTGCTGCTCGGGGTGCGCTGACCATGGCCGACACCGCCGACCAAGAGCACGAGTCTGCGCCCGAGCCGGTCACGCTCCACGGCTGCCCGCTCACGGTCGCCTTCGGCCAGCGCGTGCTCCACGTGCCGCGCGACCAGTACATCAAGGTGGTCAAGGCGCTCCTCGGCGATGGCTTCGAGATGTGCACCGACGTCACCGCCGTCGACTACCTCCAGTCGCCCCAGCGGTCGCTGCCCGAGGGCATCGCACCCGAGCGCTTCGAGGTCGTCATCGTCCTTCGCTCGCTGCTCGACCGGGCCATCATCCGCATCCGCGTGCAGGTGCCCGAGGCAGACCCTTCGATCGCGACGCTGTTCGACATGTACCCCGGCAGTGAGGCGATGGAGCGTGAGGTGTACGACATGTTCGGGATCACCTTCACCGACCACCCCGACCTCACCCGCATCCTCATGCCCGAGGACTGGGAAGGCCACCCGCTCCGCAAGGACTACGAGGTCGGCCGTATCCCCGTCCAGTTCAAGGGAGCGCCGAACTGATGAGCATCATCGAGACGATCCAGCAGGGCAACGAGCCCGAGCAGGGACTGAAGCCCCGTAGCGAACTGACGGCCCGCGAGCTGATGCGCGAGATCGGTTCGGTCCTGCGGATGAGCGAGGCAGAGGTCGCCAAGCTCGGCGAGCTCCCCGCCGACCCCGCCGACGACCAGACCATGATCATCAACATGGGGCCGCAGCACCCGAGCACGCACGGCGTGCTCCGGCTGATGCTCGAGCTCCAGGGTGAGACGGTGCTGCGGTGCAAGCCGGTCATCGGCTACCTCCACACCGGCATGGAGAAGACCGGCGAGACGCTGTCGTATCTCCAGGGCCCCACCAACGTCACGCGCATGGACTACCTCAGTCCGTTCAGCAACGAGCTCGTGTTCTCCCTCGCCGTCGAGAAGCTGCTCGGCATCGAGGACGAGATCCCCGAGCGCGCCACCTGGATCCGCATGCTCCTCGCCGAGCTGAACCGCGTCAGCAGCCACCTGCTGTTCATGGCCACCAACGGCATGGACCTCGGCGCGGTGTCGATGATGATCTACGGCTGGCGCGAGCGCGAAGAGGTGCTGCGGTTCTTCCAGACGCTCACCGGCCTGCGGATGAACCACAACTTCATCCGCCCCGGTGGTGTGGCCGCCGACCTCCATGCCGGCTGGTACGACGAAGTCATGCGGTTGTTCGACGTCATCGAGCCACGTCTCGACGAGTACGACACCCTCATGACCGGCCAGCCGATCTGGCGCGAGCGCCTGCAGGGCGTCGGCGTCATCACGGCGCAGGAGGCGATCGCGCTGTCGGCCACCGGCCCCATCCTGCGCAGCACGGGCGTGCCGTGGGACCTCCGTCGAGATGCCCCCTACCTGCGGTACGCCGAGCTCGACTTCGACATCATCGTCGGCAGCTACGGCGACGCCTTCGACCGCTACGCGATCCGGCTCGCCGAGATCCGCGAGAGCCTCAAGATCGTGCGCCAGATCCTCGACCGCATGCCCGGTGGCGATTACCGCATCCAGGACAAGAAGGTCACCCCGCCGCCGCGAGCCCGCATCGACGAGTCGATGGAGGCGCTCATCCACCACTTCAAGATCTTCACCGAGGGCTTCAAGGTGCCCGAGGGCGAGGTGTACGTCGCGGTCGAGAGCGCCCGTGGCGAGATCGGCTGCTACATCGCCAGCGACGGCAGCTCGAAGCCGTACCGCATGCACGTGCGCGGCCCCTCGTTCGTGAACATCCAATGCCTGCCGCACATGATGCGCGGCGGCCTCATCGCCGACGCCGTCGCCGTCATCTCGAGCGTCGACCCGGTTCTCGGAGAGGTTGATCGCTGACATGGCTCGTCTCACCGACGCCAACGTGCAGGTCGCACGCGAGATCATCGGCCGACTGCCGCGCGCCAAGAGTGCGCTGATCCCGCTGCTGCACCTCGCGCAGGAGCAGGACGGCTACGTCACCAACGAGGCGATGGCCCACATCGCCGAGCTCATCGGCATCACCGACGCCGAGGTGTACGGCACCGCGACGTTCTACGAGATGTTCAAGTTCGAGCCGGTGGGCAAGTACTGCATCAACATCTGCACCGGCATCTCGTGTCACCTCACCGGCGCCTGGGAACTCCTCGAGCACGCCGAGCACCTGCTCGACGTGCACGCCGGCAGCACCACCCCCGACGGCATGTTCACGGTCGAGGGCGTCGAGTGCATCGCAGCGTGCACCGAGGGCCCGGCACTCGCGGTGAACTACCGTTACCGCTACACGGTCACGAACGATCAGCTCGACCAACTCGTCGATGACCTGCGCATGGGTCGGCTCACCGACGAGATCCCCCCGCACGGCACCCTCGCCCGGGTCCGTCAACGCACGCCCGAGAACTGGGCG
>Ga0247832_1005889_pt1 | contig 13843 bp, 13 predicted proteins | sample LaCruzMarch2015__10_FD_192407 | JGI IMG/M metagenome (GOLD analysis project Ga0247832, IMG submission 192407) | Freshwater microbial communities from meromictic Lake La Cruz, Castile-La Mancha, Spain - LaCruzMarch2015_4m | ecosystem: Environmental > Aquatic > Freshwater > Lake | place: Spain... | reverse complement strand
ATGCGTGGCTACGCCCCGACGAGCGTGCCCGAATCTGGCGTTTACCAAACTGCGGCGCTGGCCCGCGATGCCAATGCCCTGCACGATGCCTTGGGTGGCGACGAACATGCCGTGATCATCGGTCACGACTGGGGCGCGCCGACCGTGTGCGGTGCTGCCATCGACGCGCCACAACGCTGGCGCAAAGTGGTGAGCATGTCGGTGCCACCTGGCCCAGCACTCGGTGCGGCATTCCTGAGCAACCTTGCTCAGATTCAGAGCAGTTGGTACATGTTCTTTTTCCAGCATCCACTTTCCAACTATGTGGTGGCCGCCAACGACATGGCATTCATCGACATGTTGTGGGCCCAGTGGTCACCGGGATACGCAGCCGTTGCCGATCTTGCCCGTGTCAAAGATGCACTTCGTAACCCCGACAACTTGCAGGCTGCCCTTGGCTATTACCGCGCCACACTCGGTGAGGGAAAACGCGACCCCGATCTCGCCACACTGCAGCAGCGCATCGGCAGTGAAGTGCCCGCGCAACCACTGCTGTACTTGCACGGCGAAAATGACGGTTGCATCGTGCGCGACGTAGTGCTGGCAGCACAGGCCACGATGCCCGCGCACATGCGTGTGGAGTTTGTCGCTGACGCTGGGCACTTTCTGCAGCTCGAACAACCCCAGCGAGTAAACCAACTCATCACCGATTTTCTCGCCAGCTAGTTGTTGCTAGCCACTCGCTACGCCAGGCGACACCACTCACCGTCGACAGCAACCAAACCATCGTGCACGAGCGTTTTGAGAAGTCGTGCAGCGCGCTGATCATCGCTAGACAACCCCATTGCCGATGCGACCTCGTCGCTGTGCACACCACGTTCGGCGAGCACCTTCATCAATCGCCCGCGGGCTTGGCGATCTGAGCCAGCGAATCGCTTTTGCGGTTTGCTCGTCAGCGCAGTGGTGCGTGCCGGGTCTGGCCCGTCATCCCATTTGCACTCGCGCGCAATCGGGCAGACCTCACAGAGTGGATTCCGCGCCACGCACACTTGGGCACCGAAGTCCATCATCACTTGGTTCCATTCCCAGGCCTGACCGAGCGGCAACATTTCGTCGGCCAACTCTTGTGACTGCCGCGCCGACAGCGAAGTGTTGGTGACTCGGGCCAACACGCGGGCCACGTTGGTGTCGACTACCGCCACGTCAATGCCGTCAGCAAACGCCATCACTGCACGGGCGGTGTACGGCCCAATGCCCGGCAACGACTGCAAAGTGTGCACATCACCTGGCACCTGCGAGTTGTGGTGCGCCACTATGTGCCGAGCAGCGTCGTGCAAGTTCTTGCACCGACGCGGGTACCCGAGACCACTCCACAATCGCAACAAATCTGCCAAGGGTGCAGCCGCACAGTCACCCACCGTCGGATACTCACGCATGAACAACTCATATTTGGGCACTACCCGCGAAAGTTGCGTCTGTTGCGCCATCACCTCGCTGACCAACACCGACCAGCGATCACGGGTGTTGCGCCACGGCAAGTCACGCAACCTTGGCAACCCCCACTGCAGAAGTGGTGCAGCGAGCAGGTTTACTTCGCCCAGATGTCGTTACTCCGACCAGACGTCGCGGCCGTCGTAGGGGCGTTCGCGCACCGGTGCCGCATCGCGCTTCCACACCATGACGCGACGACGGAAGTAGCACACTTCTTTGCCGTCTTGGTTGAAACCTTTTGTTTCGACCGTGACCACGCCGCGCTCGGGCTTGGACTTGGACTCAACAACTTCGAGCACGCGTGTTTCGGCATGGATGGTGTCGCCGTGAAATGTTGGGTGCTTATGTTGCAACGTCTCGACTTCTAGGTTGGCGATTGCTGCACCGCTCACGTCGGGCACGCTCATGCCGAGCACCAGCGAATACACCAAGTTGCCCACCACCACGTTGCGACCCTGCACGCTGCGTTCGGCAAACCAATCGTTGGTGTGCAGTGGATGATGGTTCATCGTGATCATGCAAAACAAGTGATCGTCGGCTTCGGTGATGGTCTTGCCTGGCCAGTGCTTGTAGATGTCGCCAACGACGAAATCTTCGAGGTGTCGCCCAAAGGGCCGTTCGTGTGTGGTCATGCTGTTAAGAGTAGGTGCACGGAAACATCAGGCTTCGTCGCGAGGCGGTTGTTGTGGCTGCTCGCCCGTGTCTTCATAGGTCGGGGTGGCAAACAAACCCGTGCGGTCGCGTGGTGCGTTCTTTTCAATCCACTGGGCTTTTGACAGTCGCACTTGCGACCCATCGCGCGTCGCAGATTGCAATCGCTCAAGTCGCGAGCGCGGCGTCGGCACCGCAGGCACTGCGCCAATCCGCAACGATGCATAGCTCACCGCCCCCACAAGAATCGGCAGCCAAAACTGGGCAATGCGATAGGTCAGCACGGTGACGGTGGCCGTCGCCACTGGCACGCCGAAGCCAACAAGCGTTGGAATATAGACACCTTCGACGATTCCCAATCCACCCGGCGTAATGGGAATCGAGGCAAGCACGTTGGCCAACCCGAACGCCACGAGCAAACCGTCGAACGAGATACTTCCACCAAAGGCTCGCAAAAACAGCCACAACGCCAATAGGTCAAGCAACCAGTTGACGGTGCCCCACAACACGACCCGCTTCAACACTTCGCGCTCGGCGAGCAAACCCCGAACTCGGTCGCGCAGATGTTCCATCACACTGGCTGCCGACTCGCCGTCACGCCCGAGCCGGTCATAGATCCAGCGCACCACCCGCAACAAACGACCCTTGTCATCGACCAAGCCGAAGATGATTGCGCCAACAATCGCCATAAGCACGGTGCCCGCAATTGCTGCCGAACCATAAACCGGGCTAGACCCCCGCAGCGGAATTGAGATGATCAGCCCCAACCACAACAACACATTGAGAATCACTGCCGAAGCAAGCCCGGCCGTTGCCAAGGCAAACCCAGCGTCAGGCTTGGCGATTCCCGAACTGGTGACCAGACGAAACCCCAAGGCGTTGCTCGCCGCGCTTCCCCCCGGCAGGAGGCTGCCAAGGGCTCGGGTGCTCAACTGAATGCGAAAGAGATCAAACCGCCGTAGTCGGTGGGCGTCGGGCCCGAGGGCTGCGTGGGTGACCAATGTGTAGCAATACAACGCAACGAACTCCAGCCCGATGGCAGCCGCCAACAGGATCGGGTCAATCTGGCGCAAGTCGCCAATGGCGCCCCGAAAGGCGGGCACGAGCGGCAGAACAAAGAAATAGATGACTACCGCGAAAAGCACCCAACGCAAGGCCTTCCACACACCACCAGCGTAAGAGCCCAGAGTGGCGACTGCCACGAGGGCAATTGCCACAAATTGGGGCACGAACCGCCATTGCGAATGTCACTTCACTACCGTTAGTCCTCGTGCACGACTCACTCAAAGACCTCACCACTGCTGCCACCATCGTCGAGAGCACATCGCAGTTGCTTCGTCGAGCCATCAAACATCTCGCCGAGACCGGCGGCCCCGAGCGCCAACAGGTGCTGGCCTACGACCTTGCCCATGCCAGTTCGGCACTTGAAACTGCTCGTTCGCTCATTGACTACGGCGCCAAAGGCGAAGTTGAAGCTGCCATCACGTGTGCATTCGTCGCCGACATGGTGCACGACTTTGCAACACGGCTCATCGGACGCGAGCAACTGTGGACAGTCAAGATTGCCGAACTGGCCAACTTTGACGAATTTGTCGCCACTTATCGCGCACCCGAGTTGCTCGCCTCGCTGGCAGCAACCCCGGGCCCCCGTCATCTTGATGACGACTACGAAATGGTGCAAGACACGTTTCGCAGTTTCGGCAAGAAAGTGGTGGCCAAGCACGCCGAGCACGTACACCGAGAAAACGCCGACGTGCCCGAAGAAATCATTGCCGGCCTCGCCGACATCGGCGCGTTCGGCTTGTCAATTCCATCCGAGTACGGCGGCTTTAGCGAAGGTGGCGAAGGCGAATACATGGCCAGTTGTGTTGCCACCGAAGAACTCTCGCGAGCCTCGCTCGGCATCGGTGGATCGCTCATTACGCGACCCGAAATTCTCACCCGTGCCTTGGTCAAAGGCGGCACCGAAGCACAGAAGCATTACTGGCTGCCCAAACTCTCGACCGCCGAAGTCATGGTTGCTGTTGCCGTTACCGAGCCCGACTACGGCAGCGATGTCGCTTCACTGAAAACTACGGCGGTCGCAGCACAGCGCGACGGTGTCGACGGCTACGTCATCAATGGTGTCAAAACTTGGTGCACGTTCGGTGCTCGCGCCAACGTGCTCATGCTGCTGGCACGCACCGACCCTGACCGCACCAAATCACACCGTGGTCTGAGTTTGTTCATCGTGCCCAAGCCGCTCGGCGATGCGCACGGTTTTATGTTCAACCAAGACGGCGGCGGAAAAATGGAAGGCCGCCCAATCGACACCATCGGTTATCGCGGCATGCACTCGTACGAAATTGCAATCGAAGATTGGTTCGTGCCCGCCGACCATTTGATCGGCGAACAAGAAGGTCTCGGCAAGGGTTTCTATTTTCAGATGGAAGGTTTTGAAAATGGCCGTCTGCAAACCGCAGCTCGCGCAGTTGGTTTGATGCAAGCGGCCTACGAAGCGGCTTACGACTATGCCAACAATCGCAATGTGTTCGGCAAGAACATCATCGACTATGAACTCACCCAGGTAAAGCTCGGGCGCATGTCGGTGATCATCCAAGCGGCCCGCCAGTTCAGTTACGCAGTGGCCAAGATGATGGGCAAAGGCGAAGGCGCAATGGAAGCCAGCATGGTGAAGGCCTACGTGTGCAAAGCCGCCGAGTGGGTCACCCGCGAAGCAATGCAAATTCATGGTGGCTACGGCTACGCCGAGGAATACCCGGTGAGTCGCTTGTATGTCGACGCCCGCGTACTGTCAATTTTTGAAGGCGCTGACGAAACGCTGTGCTTGAAGGTGATTGCCCGCCGCCTCGTGGAGAGCGTGCAGGCCTAATTAACAACTCTTATTTCACGAACTCCAGCAGTTCGTGCAGAGAGCGAAGTCGCTCACAGTCGTAGTCGGCATGATCGTCGAACGGGTCATACAGCAGCGGCACCAATCCGGCTGCTCGCGCGCCGCCGACATCGTTTACGTAGGAATCACCCACATATGCCACTCGCTCGGGTGGCAGATTCAACGCAGCGATGGCGTCGCCAAAAATAAGTGGGTCGGGTTTGGCGTATCCGACTACGTGCGAGTCGGTCACGATGCTCACTGGCACGCCCGCACCAGGCCCCACCTGACAGATGCACAAGTTGTTGAGAGTTGCTTCGATCTGACCGCTGGCGTTAGACACCACACCAATCGGTACTTTGCGGTAATACAGCTGGCCCAACGCAGCGACGGATTCCAGCAATGGAAAGCGCCAGTAATACGGCGAAAACAACTGGCGCATTGCTGACGTAGCTGCGGGCAAATGTTCTTGCGCAACCCCAGCCGTGCTCAGGTACGCGATTCGATACGTGTCCCAGGTGATTTTGTCGATCGATGCGTCGGTGCGTTTGCTCGCAACGGCATCCAACGCCTCCATACCGGCGTAGTGACAACGCACCAGCACGCCGGTGTCGGTCGCACCACCAAACGGGGCGATAGCCATCGCTGTTGCGATGGGGTCGGGCACCACGAAAATGCCACCGGCATCGAACAGCACACCGTCGAAACGTTTGGTCATCGGCGACGACTATTTCGAGCGAGTTAAGCCGGCGCGCGAACCACGCGAAATGAACTTGAGTGCCATCTTGCGACTGGCCTCGTCAATCATTTCGTCACCGAACATCACCGCGCCTTTGCCTTCGCCCTCGGTTGCCGTTTCGTAGGCATCGAGAATTGCGCACGCACGATCAAACTGCTCTTGGGTGGGCGAAAACACCTCGTTCAAAATCGCCACCTGATCCGGGTGCAGCGCCCACTTGCCGTCGTAGCCAAGTGTGCGAGTGCGCTTGCAATAGTCGCGGAAACCGTCGGCATCGCGAATGTAGAGGTACGGGCCGTCGATTACTTGCAGCCCGTTGGCACGACCAGCCATCAAGATTTTGTTGAAGACATAATGGAAGTGATCACCTGGGTAGTCGGCAATTTGCACGCCGCCGGTGAGCACCGGCATTTCCATGCTGGCGGCAAAGTCGGCAGGCCCAAAGATGATGGTCTCGATGCGCGGGCTGGCGGCGCAAATCTCTTCTACATTGATGAGCCCGCGTGCAGTTTCGATCTGCGCTTCGATACCGATGTGTCCAACTGGTAGGCCGTTGGCAATTTCCACCTGCCGCAACAACAGGTCGGTGGCCACGATTTGGGCGGCTGACTCCACCTTGGGCAACATGATCTCGTCAAGTCGCGCGCCCGCGCCACCGACAACTTCCATGATGTCGTAGGCAGTCCACTTGGTGCTCCAGTCGTTGACGCGCACGCACATGACCTTGTCGCCCCAGTCCTGGGTCTTGATGGCGTGTGCAATCTTGGCGCGGGAAGCTTCTTTTTCTTTTGGTGCAACGGCATCTTCGAGATCCAAAAACACCATGTCGGCAGCGATGCCGGGGCCTTTGCCCATCATTTTTTCTGATGAGCCAGGAATTGACAAACAAGAGCGGCGAGGTAGGTCGCGGGAGCGTGGTGACATGCCTTGCAGGCTAGATGACGCTGCGCCGCAACAGCTCAGCCGTTGCCGGACATTCAGCAACGAATTCTGCGGCTGTGTCGGTGGTGTGCCCGAGCGGGCCAACCACACGTGTAAAGCGATTCACATCAATGACGTCGAGGCCGGCCCGCCAGTCGTCATTGATTTGCAGTGCGCTCACCATGCCCGACCACAACATGGTCGGCAAGCGTGTGCCCACGCCGGCAACCAGCCACACTTGTTTGCCTTGGGCGACTGCAGTGTCAACTACTGCGCGTGATCCCCCGACGGCCAGCACGCTGCTGGCGCCGCACGCCAACGCTTCAACAATCACCACATCAGCAGTGCCCACCGCAGCAGACACATATTCAAATGGCACGAGCTCGGCTGCGATATCTGCATCGTGCAGGCGCTCTACGAGCGCTTCACCTTCGCCGTGGCTGTCGACTACCAACATGAGCGCGTCGCCGCGCTGGGCCAGACACTTCACGCTGGTAAACGGCCAGCCCACGATCATTGCGCGCGCATCATCGGGCAACGCATCATCCAGATGCCCAGGTGTGTCGTCGTGCTCTACCACGAGCGCCAATTCGCGAGCCTTCGAAAAAGGGTTCGGCGCAGCCAACACGTGGGCACACAACCACCACAGCTGCGCCATCGTCGGGTGTCGCTCGACGATCCGCCGACAAGCGAGCACCAGTGACTGTGGGTCTAAGTCCATATCGCAAAGTGCCAGCCCGGTCTCACGCACGAGCACGCCTGGGCCCGCACCGTCAGCGCGTGCCACATATCGCAATCGCTCAATCGGGTGCATTGCCAAGACTGTACTTGCGACTTGCTACCGTCGCTGTTGTGGTTACGCCCTCATCTGACACCCTGCTGCAGCCACTAGAGGGCCAAGCGCGTCCGTTGCGTGACTGGCTTACAACATTTCATCTCTTGTCCGTCGTTGTCGACCCCTACACCAACGAAAGTGCCTGGCTGTTGCCCACTGCGCGGCGAATTCTTGCCCAGTTCGCGGGCTCGAGTGTGCGCACGAACTATGTAGTGACTGCGACACCCGATGAAGCGCGGGCCTTTTTGGGCCCTGCTGCCAGCGAAACCCTGGTCTTTTGCGACCCAGAGCGCACCTTCGTGAAACAACTGGCGCTCGCTGCGCTACCAGCCTTCGTGTTTCTGCGCATCGATGGCCAAGTGGTGGCCCGCGCCGAAGGCTGGAACCCGCTCGAGTGGCGTGCGGTCACCGAACAAGTTGCTAAGACAGTTGCGTGGAGCAAGCCGCTCATACCGGCACCCGGTGACCCTGGCGCATTTGTCGGTTCGCCGGCTTTGGTCTGATGACTACTCCCGAGCCATTCGCTCACGTCGAGTTGCTGCCGCTCGGTGCAGACACCACAAAGTACCGACTCATTTCTCGCGACGGCGTTTCGGTGGCAAAAACCGAACTCGGTGAATTCTTGCGCGTGGATGCTGCTGCCATCACCCGCTTGGTTGCCGAAGCGATGCGCGATATTGCCCACTTCTTGCGCCCCGAGCATCTGCAGCAACTCGCCAACATTTTCACCGACCCCGAAGCAAGTGAAAACGATCGCTTCGTGGCTCTCGACTTGCTGAAGAATGCGTCAATCGCAGCCGGTGGAGTGCTGCCAATGTGCCAAGACACTGGCACCGCCATCGTGAAGGCAAAGAAAGGTCAGTTCGTACTCACCAGTGGTGCCGATGATGCTGCAATCTCGCGAGGCGTCTATGACACCTACCTCACGAGCAACCTGCGATACAGCCAACTGGCACCGTTGTCGATGTACGAAGAAGTCAACACGTGCACCAACTTGCCGGCCGAGATAAAGATTGCCGCAGTCGACGGCGACGAATACAAGTTTCTGTTCATCGCCAAAGGTGGCGGCTCGGCCAACAAGAGCTACTTGTTTCAAGAAACCAAAGCGCTGCTCAACGAAAAAACGCTGCTCCCCTGGCTATTTGAAAAAATGAAGACGCTCGGCACGGCGGCCTGCCCGCCGTATCACTTGGCAGTCGTCATCGGCGGCACGTCGGCCGAGTACGCAGTTGAAGTTGCCAAACTTGCCAGCACCCACTACCTCGATTCGCTGCCCACTGCGGGCAGTGCAGCCGGGCACGGCTTCCGCGACCTCGACCTCGAACAAAAGGTGTTGAAACTCGCCCAACAAACCGGCATTGGTGCGCAATTCGGTGGCAAATATTTCTGCCATGACGTGCGTGTCATCCGCCTACCGCGTCACGGTGCAAGTTGCCCAGTGGCCATGGCTGTTTCGTGCAGTGCTGATCGACAAGCACTCGGCAAAATTACCCGCGACGGCATTTTTCTTGAACAGCTCGAAACTGATCCAGCACGCTTCATGCCCGACGTAAGTTTTGGCGAACTTGGTGGCGAGGTGGTCAATATCGACTTGAACCAACCGATGGCCGATATTCTTCGCGAGCTCTCCAAACATCCGGTGAAAACTCGTGTGATGCTCACTGGGCCAATGGTGGTAGCCCGCGATATTGCCCACGCAAAACTCAAAGAAGTGCTCGAACGCGACGGTGCGCTGCCCGACTATTTCAAAGACCATTGCGTGTATTACGCCGGCCCGGCAAAGACCCCTGCTGGTTTTGCCTCGGGTGCATTTGGCCCAACAACCGCGGGGCGTATGGACTCGTATGTCGCTGAGTTTCAAAAGGCAGGGGGCAGTCTCGTGATGCTGGCCAAGGGCAATCGTTCGCGGCAAGTCACCGACGCCTGCAAGCAATTTGGTGGCTTTTATCTCGGTTCGGTCGGCGGCCCCGCGGCTCGCCTCGCCCAAGACTGCATCACCAAGGTTGATGTGCTCGAGTATTCCGAACTCGGTATGGAAGCCGTGTGGAAGATCGAAGTGCGCGACTTTCCCGCATTCATCGTGATCGACGACAAGGGCAACGATTTTTTCGACATGGTCGATGCGACGCGCGCGACGCCGGTCAACATCCGCGCGTAAACCACGCCGGCGTCGGCGTGGGTCTGCACCAGTGCGTGCCGCGGGTGAACTCTCCGTGCTCGAACAAGAGCGCATCAGTTGCCCGCTCTCGGCTTGGCAAGGCGAACCAAGTCGATGCCAATGGTGCAACACACTGATCACAGCACCCCGCCGCCGCACGTGGTGTAGCAATGTATGCGCCCGCAACTACCAACGTAACCACATCTGGCGTTTTGCTCGCTCAGCAGCCAAACGTCGTGCCAAATATTTTTGTGAGCAGCCCGGCTGCCGCGCCGAGCGTCGCGATTGCGAGGTCAACCACCGCACTGCGCGCCAGGGTGCTGGTTATGGCCCAGGCTGTCATCATCACTTGAGCCCCGACCACAACGGCGTAGGCGGGCTAGAGGTGCTGTGTCATGCGCACCACCGCGAGATCACCACCGCCCAAGCCAAAGAGCGCGCCGCACGACGAAAAGCCGCCCGCGCAGCCGAAACTACGGAAGCGTTGTCTCCACCGGCTGCTGATTGATCGCCGTGTCGTCGCGGAATCGCGGGTCAAGACACGATGCTTCGCGATACGGCGCATAGTCGAGCGCTCGTCCAATGGTTTGGGCCAGCGCGGCGCGACCAAGGTCAGAGAGGTGAATGTTGTCGGCGCTGTTGATGCCTTTCACTTTTGCCACACTCGCCCAATCCAGAACATTCACATGGTCGAACTCTCCAGCGACTTCTTTAATCACGTTGTTCACTGTTTTTTGGGCATCACGAAACACACCTGTTGTTAACACCACTGTCTCCACCCCGCGGGTGGTCTCGAACATTTGTTCAAACTGAGCACGCAGCGACGACTCGTTGCCTTCGTAATTGGTGCCGAGGTAAATCACCACTACGTCCCATATGGCATCAATCCGCGACTGCAAGACGCGCACGCCGAATTCAGCGAAGCGACCCGGTTCTGCTTCGACTGCAATCTGCCAACCCAGCGGCTCGAGTGTGTTACACATCTCGTTGCCGTACCGCTTGGCAGTCGACGCAAGGATTGAATCCCCCACCAACAACACACGATTGCCGTCGACGCGTTCACCAACGGGACCTCCCTCGGGTAACGGCAGGGCGAGTGCCACGCCATCAGGCAACGTGACCGGCGCCCAGAAGTCGTACCCGGGCAAGCGACCAACACCCTCGAGCTGCCCCGACTGCGAGCCCTGCGAGGTGTTGCCACAAGACAATGTGCCGAAGCAGAGTGCTGCAACACCGAAGGCGATCCAACGACGAATCATGCGGGCTTCAGATCCTCGAAGCGGTCAACATCACGCATCGACTTGAACTTAAACCACCACACGCCGACGATGCCAAGCGTCAGGATGCCACCGCCCACCACGGTGGCTGGAACACCTACCGCCTGCGCCGCAACGCCCGACTCGAATGCACCGAGTTCATTTGTGGCACCGATAAAGACATTTTCCACCGCCGACACGCGACCCCGCTTGTCATCGGGCGTCACCAACGGCACGATAGACCCGCGGATGAAGACGCTCACCATGTCGGCACCGTGCAACACCATGACCGCGAAAAAAGCAACCCAAAAGCTACGGGTCAAGCCAAGCACAATTGTGCCCACACCAAACACCGCCACAGCCACGAGCAGCCAGCGTCCGACATGACGTCGCAACGGCCGCACCGCCAAAAGAATTGCAACGAGCCCGGCCCCCATGCCCGCAGAAGCACGCAGCCATCCGTAGGCGATATTCCCTACACCGAGACGTTCCTCGGCAATCACCGGTAGCAGAGCCACTGCACCGCCAAATAGCACCGCGAAGAGGTCGAGCGAGATTGCAGCAAACAAAATTGGCGAGCGCCGAATATAACTCAAGCCCTCAACTGCTGAACGCAGTGTTGGTCGTTCATTGCCCTCAATACCGCGCTGTGTAGCAGGAACGCGCACGTTGGAAAACAGCACTAGAGCCAACAGGATCACTACCGAGCCGACACCGTAGGCCAGCACCGGCGAGGCGGAGTACAAGAATCCGGAAATCGCTGGGCCAATGATGCCTGCCGAAGTCCACACTGTGGAATACAGCGCAATCATTTGTGGCAAGCGACCAGCGGGGGCAATGGCGGCGGCAATCGGTCGCATGGCTGGGGCCAGAAAAGCTCGTGACGCGCCATACAAAATCGCAATGAGAAAAATCGGCAAAACACCAGTTGGTTGCGTTGAGGCGTACCACATGAGGAGCAGCGCTGACGCAAGTTCGCCACACATCGCGAATTGCGAAATACGTTTGCGGTTGAAGCGGTCGGCAACCGTGCCCGTGACGAAGACCAACAAGGCAATCGGCAAGAACTCGGCCAACCCGAGAAACCCCAGGTCGATCTCGCGCCGAGTGATGTCATAGACCTGCTTGGCGAGGGTGGTGACTTGCAGCGAGAGACCCACATACAACAGCACGTTGGCACCGATGTACACGCCGACAGATGGGGCACGCAAAACTTCGAGCACCGACGCGCGTCCCGATGAATGTTGCGCTGACACGACTTCATTAGGTTAGTGAATCATGGCTACATCTTCGGCTGCCGCGTTGTCTTCACTGGCCCTAGAGACACGCTTTATGTCAGCGCTCGACCAGGCACGACTTATTCACGACAGAAAAGTTTCAGCAACTGAATTGCTCAATGCCACCATTGAGCGCCACGAAGCGTTCAACCCGCAGATCAATGCGGTGAATATCACTTGGTTGGAACACGCGCGAGAGCTAGCCAAGCAAGCCGACAAGCAACACAGCGATGCACCTTTCCACGGTGTGCCGACACTGTTCAAAGATCTCGGCATCTTGTACGCCGGGCAACAAATTTCTAACGGCAACAAAGCCATCAAAGCGATGAATTATGTTCCACAACAGACCTCTGAACTCGCGGCACGTTTCGTTGCCGCCGGCCTCATTCCATTTGGTCGCACGAACAGTTGTGAGTGGGGCAGCCTGCCCGTAACCGAACCCGAAGCATGGGGCCCGACTCGCAACCCACACGACTTGACGCGCAGCTGCGGTGGGTCGAGCGGTGGTGCAGGCGCCGCAGTGGCCGCCGGCATCGTGCCACTTGCCCATGCCAGTGATGGTGGTGGCAGCATTCGAATTCCGGCGTCGTGCAATGGTCTCGTTGGTTTAAAACCAAGTCGCGGTCGTGTTTCGCTGGCACCACTCGGCGACGAAGCAGGGCTAAGCGTGCAACTCGCAGTCACCCACACCGTGGCTGACACCGCTGCCCTGCTTGATGCTGTGCACGGTGCCGGAGTCGGCGATGGCGTGATTGCACCACCACCAGCACGTCCGTTTCTCAGCGAGGTTGGCGCACCTGTCGAACGGCTGCGCATCGGAATGCTCGACCACGACCCACACGGTGCGCACGTCGACGACGAATGCCGCGATGCGACACGCGCTACTGCGAAGTTGCTCGAATCACTCGGGCACAGCGTTGAAGAGTCGTACCCGCAAGCAATGGCCGACGCGTCGTTCCCCCCGCGATTCGGGGCGATGTGGGCCACAGTGCAGGCTGTGTCTCGCGATTCACTTTCCGTATTGCTCGGCCGCCCAGCCACGAGCGACGACATCGAAGCGGTGAACTGGGCACAAGCCGAATATGCAGCCCGGTCGTCGGCTGTTGACTATGCAAAATCAGTGGCTGCCGCAGCAATGTTTCGCCGCGCGCTTGCCCAGTGGTGGCATGGCGGGTTTGATTTGTTGCTCACACCCACGCTGGCGCGCATCCCGTTCCCCGTCGGGTCGTTCACGAATGATCCGAGTGATCCAATGAAGCCCTCGCGATTAGCGAGCGAGTGGGTGCGCTTCACCGCCCAGTTCAACATGTCGGGCCAACCTGCCATCAGCCTGCCGCTTGGCCGTACCGCGACTGGTCTGCCCATCGGCGTGCAACTCGTAGCGGCCTATGGACGCGAAGATGTGTTGTTGCGGGTAGCGGCCCAACTTGAAACCGCCGCGCCGTGGAAGAGTTTTACCCCGACTGCGCTCGGATGACGAACCACAAGTAATCTGTTGTTATGCGCGTACGAGTAGACGAGGCCTCATGCCAAGGCCAGCAAATGTGTTCGATTGCTGCACCCGAGGTATTTGGTAGCGACGAACTCGGTCACGCCACAGTGCTCATCGTCGGTGATTTGCCCGTCGAACTGCACGCCAAGACCCGCCGGGCCCAAGCCAACTG
>Ga0247832_1005884_pt1 | contig 13849 bp, 12 predicted proteins | sample LaCruzMarch2015__10_FD_192407 | JGI IMG/M metagenome (GOLD analysis project Ga0247832, IMG submission 192407) | Freshwater microbial communities from meromictic Lake La Cruz, Castile-La Mancha, Spain - LaCruzMarch2015_4m | ecosystem: Environmental > Aquatic > Freshwater > Lake | place: Spain... | reverse complement strand
AACCGTGGCCGTAATGCGAAGACTCCTGATCCGCGCCGTTGCGGTTCTTAAAAGACGCACCGGATGGGTTCTAGAAGCTAAAACGGGTTGACAGAACGACATACCATCTGGGGGGGAACGTTAATTAATTCCACCGACCAGAGTGATCTCAACAATGGATTGCCCTGCCGCACCTAAGGCAAAGTCAAGCAAACAAACGTATCCGAAGTCGGCCCCCGGTCGAACCCGAAAAGCTTCGCATACCCGCCACCGCTGGCCGCAATCACCAAATACTGCTTGCCCCGCACGGAGAACGTAGACGGAGCCGCAAAGGCCGAAGCGGGAAGCCGGTATTCCAGCAGCGTCTTCCCGGTGCGGCTGTCAAAGGCGCGAAGAGTCTGGTCGCAAGTGGCTCCGACAAAGACCAGATTTCCTTTCGTCACCAGGGTCCCGCCAAGGTTCGGAGTCCCGGTCTGCGGAACGCCTCTCCGGGTCAGTTCTCGATACTCACCCAAGGTCTTTCGCCAACGAAACTTCCCGGTATTCAAATCGATTGCGGTCAAAGCACCCCAAGGCGGCTTAATGCCCGGGTACCCCTCCCGATCGGTCAAGTGAAGATAGTTCGCCGGATTCGACATGATGCCCGGAAGGTCATTCGTGTTGACAAAGAGCGTGTTTGATCGAGGATCGAACGATGCTCCCGACCAAGGCGACCCGCCAAAGTAGCCCGGCACCACAACCGTGCCTTGTCGGGTGGGCGGCAAGTAGGCCCGACCGTAGCTCAAGCCCTTCAGCTTCTTAAGCACGTCCAAACGAGCTTCGGCAGAAATGTCCGTAACGTCATTGTCGGTGAATACAGTGCGGGAAAGCGCTGGCGGCAAAACCGGCTCGGGCTGAGTTTTCGCGGCAACCTCACCTTCGATCACGGAAGCAGGAACATTGACTTCCCGAACATCAAACAACGGCTTCCCGGTTACTCGGTTCAGCACGTAGCAGAAGCCGGTCTTGGTAACAACGGCAACGGCATCAATAGATTTCGAGCCCCGGCTCACCTTGCACAGTACAGGGGCAGAGGCGTTGTCGTGGTCCCACAAGTCGTGATGAACAGTCTGAAAATGCCAGAGTCGGCGTCCGGTTTTAGCATCCAGGGCGAGAACGCTGTTAGCATACAAATTGTCGCCGGGCCGTCCCGATCCGTCGAAATCGGAAGCCGCGGAACCGGTGGCGGCATAAAGAACATCCCGCTTCGGATCCGAAACGTATCCGCTCCAAGCACCCCCCGCACCTAGCTTCGATTTCGCTTGAGAATTCTGGGAAGCTGGAAGAACGTCAAAGCTCCACACCCGCTTTCCCGTTTGAACCGAGAAAGCCATGATCGTCCCCGGCGCCGCACCGGAGTCTTCCCCCCCAGCAATCCCAACAAGCACGAGATCTCGATGAACCGTCGGCGCCGCCGAAATCCCGACATAAGTGCCGGTCCACTCCGACCCGAGTTCGGTTCGAAGATCCACGGTTTTGAACGCACTATCTACATCCCCAGTTTTTGCATCAAGACATAGAATTCGCCCATCCGGAGAGCCATAAAGGATCCGTCGTTTTCCACCCGCTTTGCCGTCGCTCCAATACACCACGCCCCTGCTCGACCGCGAATGCCCGCTTTTTGAGTCGTTGTTCTTCGAATCAAACGTCCACTTTCGGCGCCCGGTAACCGGATTCAACGCCACCACCCGGTGCCCCGATGTCACCAGGTACATCGTTCCTTCCACAACGATCGGCGTGCACTGAATCGGCGTATCGCCCTTAGCGTCCCCGGTGTGAAAAACCCAGGCTTGCTTCAGCTTCGCAACATTCGAAGTGTCAATCTGATCGAGAGTTGAGTACCGAGCGCCGCCCGAATCGCCACCGACATATGCCCAGTCCGCATCTGAAGCCAGGGGCGACGGTATCGCTGAGTGAGCGATTGCAGCGAGAACAACGACGGATGTCATCTTAAGTCCGCTCCGAGAATACTTGAGGCGGCCCAAGACTCAGCGCAGATTCGAATCTGCCCGATAAGTCTAAACTCGCCGGTGCCTAGGTAAGGTTCGCAACATGCTTACCGTGTGCTCATTGCTTGCCACCGCGATCTGCATGTCGAGCGATTATCACGGCTTTGCGCGCACCGACTTCAAGCTCGATCGCTTCGACGCCATTTTGGTCGCCCCGAAGACCCCGGCAAAAGGCAAGCCATGGATTTGGCGCACGGAGTTCTTCGACCATCGCCCGGAACTTGATCTTGCCCTGCTGAACAAAGGTTTCCACCTGGCATACGTGGATATCCAGAACGAGTACGGGTCCCCAGGGGCCATTTATCAATACGACCGTTTCTATCGGCTCCTAGTAAACGAGCACAAGCTTTCGCCAAGAGTCGTGCTGGAAGGCTTTAGCCGAGGCGGGCTGAGCGCCTACAACTGGGCGGCCGCGAATCCAGACAAAATGATGGCGATCTACGCCGACGCGCCGGTTTGCGATTTTCGATCATGGCCCCGCAAAAGCTCCGCCCAAGACTGGACCCAGCTCAAAGCCTCTTATGGTTTCCCGAGTGAACAAGATGCTCTTGACTACCCGTTCGGCCCCATCGGCAAGCTAGAAGTGCTAGCCAAAGCTCGCGTCCCCTTGATCCACGTTGTCGGCACCGCAGATGATGTCGTACCGGTGTCGGAGAACACTGATCTCCTGGAGCAAGCTTATCGGCGACTCGGCGGTGAGATCAAAGTGATTCGAAAGCCCGGAGTGGGTCACCACCCTCATAGCCTGGAGGATCCTCGCCCGATCGTGGAATTCATCCTGAAGAATCAAGGCAACTCACGCAAATCCTTACCCGCAACCCTTATCCCAGCACCCAACCCAGAGTCCCGCTATCTGAGCGCCGGTTGGCGCTCAAGTTGGATGCAACAGCACGCCGACGCCATCGAAGCCTCCCGCGCGAATCCGCGGCTGGTGCTCATCGGCGATTCGATCACCCAAGGCTGGGGAGGGCCGGGCAGAAATGTCGGATCAGTAGCGGGCGACGCCTACGGCAGATATCTCGCCCCGTTTCGCGCCGTGAATATGGGAATGAGCGGCGACCGAACCCAGCAGGCTCTTTGGCGGATCGATCACGGCGCGCTAGACCACAGTCGCCCCGAGGCAGTCGCAATCTTGATCGGAGTCAACAACCTTAACTCAGATTCGCCGATGGCCATCGTTCGGGGAGTTGAGGCGGTGGCGCTCAAAGTTCGGCGCAAACAACCGCAAGCCAAAGTGGTCCTGCACGCCCTTTTCCCCGTCGGGGCAACGCCCAGCGATCCCCGCCGAGCGCTGGTGAGGGAAGTGAACGAGGGCCTCGCCGCAATTGCTAAAAGGCACAAGTTACTTTGGCTGGACCTTACGACCGACTTTACGCTTCCCGATGGAAGCGTGAACTGGGATCGAATGTCCGGCGATGCCCTACACCTGCGCCAAGGCGGCTATGAAGTTTGGGGCAAACGGATTTCAGAACTGCTCAGGCAAACCGAGCTGCGCTGAAATCGCAAAGCCAGCTCACTGCAATAAAGCGCGGCACTAGGTACGATGCGAGCATGATTGCGTCGGCAATTCTGGCAGCAAGTGCGCTGAGCGCTACCTCGTGGACCGAGCTGAGAGGCAAACTCGAGAAGAAGTGGCCGAACAACCACGAGGTTAGGATCGTTTGCCATGGGCACAGCGTTCCAGCGGGTTACTTCCTCGATGGCAAGGTTGAGACGTTTAATGCCTATCCGCACTTGCTTCATGTCGCTCTCAACCGGACGTATCCCAACGCTGTCATCAACGTAATGACCACCGCCATCGGTGGGGAAAACGCAGTGCAGGGTGCTAAGAGATTTGAAAGCGATGTCTTGCCTCTGAAGCCCGACGTTCTTACGATCGATTATTCGCTCAATGATCGTGGTCTAGGCGCCCCAGCCGTCCGATCTGCTTGGAAGTCGATGGTTGTTTTGGCCAAGAAGGCGGGAATACTCGTTGTCCTGCTGACCCCAACTCCTGATCTGAACGAAGATATTCTCGATCCAAACGCGCCTCTGGCGGCCCACGCAAAGCAAGTTCGAGAACTGGCCAAGGAGTTGGACGTGAAGCTCGTCGATTCCTACCAAATGTTTCTGGATCTGAAGGCTAAGGGGACGGACCTGAAGCCGTACATGTCGCAAAACAATCACCCCAACCGCGCGGGCCATCTCGTTGTCGCCGCAGAACTCGAGAAAGTCTTCGCTTCAGATTAGGCCCTTGAGCTTACAATGCTCAGCCGCAAAAGAGCATTGAATTTCAGACACCTAAACCATAATGTAATCGATGGTCATTGTCCCGTACGTCTTACGAACAACCATGAGGCGGAAGCTCTAACACCCTAGGCTGGTCAAGAAAAGGGTACTAGCCACAAGCAATCCGCTGAGGAGTAAGCGTGCTTGCCAAGCATGGCGAAAATCATCTCAATCACGGCTCACTCGCTTCAAATTCCCCCTATTGGCTTCAAAAAAATGAAATCGCCTGTTCATTAGACCGGGTTTATGTTGCGATAGATACGTCGCGGCTCGGTTGCCGCTTGATGGGGTAGTTTCACGAAATGGCCGAGCCCTTGTCAAGACGCTCCTTCGTCACTACGGCGGCGAGCGTAGCTGGCTCCTCACTCCTACCGGTTCTCTCGCGTGAACAGGACGTTCCACTGGTGAAGGCAAGAGCAATGAAGCAAGCGGAATTACTCAAGAGAACGCAGGGAGAGGTTTACCGAGGCGACGAGTTGCGATTCATCGGGATGCCCATCGGCGGCTTCTTCGCTGGAACTGTTTATCTTGCGGGCGATGGCCAACTCTGGAACTGGGACATTTTCAATCAAGATGTGCTCGGGGCAGTCACTCGACCGAACGCCACATTTATGGGCGATTCCCTCAATGCAATGTCGGGCGCGAACTACGTAGAGCCGTCCCGGGCCATCTCTCCGTTTCGACAGGAGTTCAGTTTGTGGGAAGAGAATGAAACGCCACGCCGAGTGCGATTTGGCGAGATCCTCTTTCGTGGCGAGTACCCAATAGCGCGGGTGAGTTATGGGCAGGCAGATGCCGACGTCGAGATGTCCCTCGAAGCATTTTCTCCGTTCTGCCCACTCAACGTCGATGACTCGTCGTTCCCAGCAACAACAATGACCTTCCGTGTGCGGAACACCGGAACGGCGACCGCCCGCTATCGCATCGCATATGCGCTAGAAAATCCTGTTCTCACGCACTCGAAGTCTCGTCGGAATGACTTCGTTCTCAAGTCGATCAAACGTACGGATTCGTTGCAATTCATCGCAGAAACCGCCCCCGCCGAAAAGGCGGCGCAGCCGGAGATTCGATTTGCGGATTGGTCCGACGGGACCTACGGCGGATGGACACCGACGGGTTCCGCGTTCGGTATGACACCACGGCGGGTGACCGAGCTCCCCGGCTATATGGGCAACGTTCAGGCAGAAACTGCTTTTGTCGTGAACTCGCACCAAACGCGTAACGGCGAAGATCTACTCGCCGGAGATGGCCACCGGGGAAGGCTGACCTCACCAGAATTTCGAATCTCGCACTCGTACATCAATCTGCGAGTAGGCGGCGGACCTCACGCCAGGAAGACATGCATCAACCTGGAAATCAACGGTGAAGTGGTTCTTTCCGTTACGGGCAAAGCATCTAACGTGATGTCTTGGCAGACGATGTCGGTCGCTCGCTTCCGAGACAAAACGGCGCGGCTCGTGGTGGTGGATGAGGAGACCGGAGCCTGGGGCAACATCAGCCTCGGAGAAGTGATCTTCGCGGATCAGCCCGCGAGTCTCCGGCCGCTGACACAAGAGAATGACTTCGGCACCTTCTCCGTGTCCATACCGGGCGGGGCGGATGTAGAAGCGACCGATGGTAAGGAAGCCAGAATCTCACGGCAACTTACCCTCGCCCCTGGGGACACTGCAGAAGTCACTTTCATTGTCGCCTGGCACTTCCCAAATACATCACCGCAAATGCCCGAGCGACGTAATTGGTGCGCTTCGCGTTGGCAGGATTCCGAGGCCGTGGCGAACGAGATCGCCCGAAGATGGAAGTCTTTGCGAGAGATCACTCAAGCTTGGAATCGAACTTGGTACGACTCGACGCTGTCTCACTGGTTCTTGGATCGTACATTCCTCAATCTGAGCACGCTCGCAACGTCAACTTGCCACCGCTTTGCGAGTGGTCGGTTCTACTTCTGGGAGGGCGTTGGCTGCTGCGCCGGCACTTGCACGCACGTGTGGGGTTACGCCCAAGCGATCGGACGGGTGTTTCCCGAAGTTGAGCGCTACCTTCGGGAAAAGGTTGATTTCGGTCGCTCATTCCATTCCGACACCGGAGCAATCGACTATCGCGGCGAGTATGGGACGATGGTGTTTCACGATGGCCAGTGCATGTGCATTCTGCGGGCTTATCGTGAGCATCAGATGAGTCCCGATGCAGAGTTTCTAAGTCGAATTTGGCCGAGCGTGAAACGGGCGATGGAGTATCTGATCTCGCAAGACAGCAACCAGGACGGCGTACTGGAAAACGCTCAGTTCAACACGCTCGACACTGCCTGGTATGGCAAGATCGCCTGGATTTCGGGTCTGTATGTTGCCGCGCTTCTGGCATCCGAAGGGATGGCGCTTGTGATGAAGGATGAAATCTTCGCCGCTCGCTGTCGCGCGCTCGCAGAACGGGGCGCGCAGAATCTAGTGCGCGAGCTCTATAACGGCGAGTACTTTATAAACCTTACGGACCCCGCGCATCCGGAGGCGAACAACACAAACGTCGGCTGCCACATTGATCAACTTCTCGGGCAAGCATGGGCACTACAACTTGGCCTGCCGCGAGTGGTTCCCGTTGCTGAAACCCAGAGCGCATTGCAAGCGCTCTATCGACACAACTTCTTTGACGATGTTTGGGAATACCGGCGAAAGATGAAAGCAATACCGGGTGGCCGCTGGTATGCCACACCCGGGGAAGCAGGACTGATCATGTGTAGCTTCCCAAGGGGAGGCGCGAAGGAATCTATCGCTAAGGGATCGGACGCTTGGGCGGTCGGGTACTTCAACGAATGCATGTCTGGCTTTGAGCATCAGGTCGCGGCGCACATGATCGCCGAAGGGATGGTGCGTGAGGGTCTCTCGATTGTGAAAGCCATTCATTCTCGATACTCGGCCAAACGCCGTAACCCGTACAATGAAGTGGAATGTAGCGACCACTACGGTCGCGCTATGGCATCTTATGGTGCCTACGTCAGCCTGACCGGGTTCTCCATCAACGGATCAAACCATCGAATGAGTTTCCGACCCAAGACTGGTGCCGGCGCTTTCCGATGCGCTTTCATCAATGAGCAAGGATGGGGAACGTTCGATCGATCTGCTGGCGGGAAAGAGACCGTCACCTACCAATACCGAGTGAACGAAAAGCAATGAAGCTGATTGTAAGTGTCATTTGTTTCGCCGTGAGTGTGACTGGGCTAGCCACGCCAGGAGGGGAAAAAACACCTTCCGTTCAGCAACTTCTGGCCCGCCGACTGCCGGGCCTTGGGCATCGAAACTGGATTGTGGTGGCGGATTCGGCGTACCCCTACCAGACCGCTCCGGGGATCGAGACCATCACGGTTACGGATGGTCAGTTGTCCGTCGTGAAAAAAGTTTTTGCAGCGCTACGCCAAAGCCGCCACGTTCGTCCGATCGTTTACGTCGATTCAGAACTGAAGTTCGTTCCCGAAGATCGCGCTCCCGGCATTTCAAGCTATCGGAAAAGCCTAAACCAGCTGCTTGTCGGACAAAAAGTCGAACGGATGCTTCACGAGAAAATCATTGCAAAACTGGATGAAGCAGGTAAGTCCTTCCGCATCCTGCTGATCAAAACGCCGCATACCCAACCGTACACTTCGGTCTTCTTTCAACTCGATTGCTCGTACTGGTCAGCAGAGTCGGAGCAGGCGCTCAGAAAGGCGATGTCGAAATAGCTTTGTCGTAGTCAGATACGTCGAACGTCTACTTTCGCTTCAATGTCACCCTTCCAAAAGGCGAGGATTTCCCAGACTTCTCTAAGTTGTCGATTTTCCAGGACCACGAATTGCTGGCGCGGTCGTACGCAAACGTGTTGTGAATACCACTCCCGTCGGCCAGTTTCCAGATAAATGGAATCCGATCGCCCTTTGGCTTTCCGTGTCCGACGCCGTCGGCGGAAAAGTTGGTAACGCCCGTATTGTCCAGCCACATCACCACAAATTCCTCGTTTGCTTTGTCCCAGGCAATGTGAATCCAAGCTTCGTAGGCTGGCTGCCCGCTAGCATCCTTTTCGCGTGCGATCTCATGGATTCGGACATATTGTCGATTCAGAATTCGGTCGACGGTAACGTCGTGGGTCACCTTGTCGCCACCAATGGTTCCCCGCATCACCCACTTGCCGGTCATCTTATCCATGAGAAAATCAGGATTCGGCTTCGGCGAAGGTTTCTTTGACTCTTGACTCAGCGCGAAACCCTGAAGGGTCAACCCTGCGGCGCATCCCAGGACAGTAGAAACAAAAAGAAAGTTACGCAGCGCTTGGTGGGTCATGGAAATTCCGTTCGGTCATTAGGATACGTCAGCAACTAGCTGGTTCCCCGTAAAAATCGTGGAGTGGTCGTCGTTCCGCCCTCACTTTAGTGACGCACTCGAGCAACGGCCAAAGGCCCCACCAAAAAACAAATCATTGAGCCGCAGAAGAAAATCCACGCAGGGTGCGGGTTGCTTCCGAGACCAGAACTCATGGCCGCGGCACCCAGCTTTCCCATACTCGAAGTGCAGCGGGAGCTTGAATCTTCTTGCCTAAACCTTCGCATTGCGCACCAGGGGAAACACATCGCTAGCAACCAGGTGCAGACCGACCCACAGGGTGAACCAATCTGGATTCAGCAACACCTGCAATCCGGATAGCGCCGAGTGATTGACCGTGAAATAGCCAAGCGCACCAATGCCGAGATTGACCAGCACAATCGTGATTGGAAGCAGCCACCGATCACCTGGCTTCCTGCGCGCTACTGCCACAAAGTACGCCCCGAGGTAGTGATAAAAACTGCCCAGTGCAACGTGAAATATGTACACCCCAACCAGAAACTCGGGAACGGTGAAGCCGCTTAGCGTGCCCCAAACCGCGGCTTCGGCAACAAAGAAAAGCGAGATGAGCGTGCCGCGTTTATCCCCAGCGCGAAGGTCCTGCCAACCACCCAACAGCAGGACCATGGCAGCCATTGCCGCGGAGACTCCCCAAATGATCCAGCGAAAGGCGGAAATATTGCCAAAATCCAGCAAGACCACACTGAGCCAACCGAAACATAGGATGGGCTGGTACGAGCGAATCCACCGCGCGATCAATGGCTCTTTCTCAACTTTTCCCAACGCAAAGAACTGCTCCGCTTTCAGGAAATGATCAATGAAATAGACCCATACGAGCGCGCCGAACGCATCTGGACCAACCCATAGCCAGAGGGCAAAAAGGAACACGAGCGAAACCACCAGAGAACCCACAAACAGACCAAGCTTCTTGGCTTGGTAGATCCCTGGCATCGGCACGATGGAACGCAGCTGACCCACGTATGCGAACACAAAATGCGCCCAACCAGCCCACGCGGTGCAGGCGTAAAGGTTCATGGCTTCGTTGGAGATGGCGCCGTACTTGGAAGATGGCACCAAGGTGAGCGGGAAAGCGAAGCTGAGGGCGATGATGACGGAGGAAAGTGCGAGAACGATCTTAGCGTTCGATCCAGATGGAGCGGCCTCGCCGGTCATGGCGATATGTTAGCCGAGACTTGAGTCGGCACCCCCAACCTGGCCCGTCTTGTACCGGTAGTTTTTACAAATTGTAGATGCGTTCAATATTTTCCAAAACGGTTCGGAACAATTGAAATTCGGTCTAAGTCATATGGTCTCGGAACGATCTGGCTATAGAGATCTTTGCCCCATTGGAAGAACCAAAATGAAGAAACTGTCCTCTCTTCTTTGCCTGTCCCTCGTTGTTGCCTCTAGTCAAGCGTATCTAGCATTCAACACATTCGGCGCAGGGGAATCCGCAAAAGTCCAGGGATGGGGCTTCGGCGACATTAAAGATACGCGGATTGCCGCCCAATTCACTGCGAGCAAAACTGGAGTCTTGAACTTCATCAAGATGAAAATGCAAAAGAGCGGTGACGGAAAGAGGCATTTTGCTACGATTTCCCTCTTCGAGGATAACGGCAATGATATCGGCACCTTGATGGCCACATTTACCGTTGACCTAAGGACAGCCGGGGTGAAGACCTTTACAAACAACGACCGAGGAGTCCGGCTCATCGGTGGTCGTAAATACTGGATCGAAGCGAAGGCGGCAGCTGGGTCTACTGTTTACTCAGGTTGGAACGAAAACGATCAGGGCCGGACTGGTTTGATCAAATTTGGTCAGGTGGAGGCCAAACCAAATTCCACCTATCGCGTGGGTGGCGGTGCGTTGCCTGCCTTTAGCGTCGACGTCATTGCGCGCCCTTGGGGTCGAACTCCGTGATTTGACAACTATCGTTCGCTCCAGAGACTGAAACGCGACGCTTGACCGATCAGACTTTCACGAAGAACACCTTTGGTCGGCCCGTTCTTAAGGAACACATTGGGTTCGTGCCGCGCGGTAAGACGCATTCCAATACTTCTTACCGTCGTGGATTCAGCCGATTGCGGTTCGATCCTCGAAGCTACTGCCGGTCAAGGTCGGAGAGTTTCAGCCGCACTGAGATCACGTATGGAGACTCGTCCGCTCCGGCCCAATGTCCGTAACTCGTCATGAAGAACGTGCCGTCCGGAAGTAGCTCGACCCCCGAATAGCCCGAATCCCACGAGTTCTTGTTGTCCTTGAGCCGGACCTTGTACTGACCATCGCGGCCGTTCAAGAGATCGTCCCACGTCCCAACCCAAGCGACCCAATCTCCTTTCCAGTCTCCGACCGGCGGCATGTCTCGAAATGATATGAGTAGGCGGCCATCTGGGCCGTACTTGGCAACGTGGCGGTCTCCCGTGAGCGCCAGAGGCAAGGCGCGCGGCACCGACCAAGTGCGACCTTCATCGTGCGAAAACACCACCTGAGAGTTGAACTTGCGCGCGTTCTCTCGAAGCAGCATGGCCATCGCCTTACCGTCGGGAGACCGGATAAGGCCCGGCTCGCAAAGCTGCATATCGGAACGAGATAGCACCGCCTCGGGGAAGCTCCAAGTGCGGCCCCCGTCGGCACTCAAAGTCTTGAAAAGGGTGAAGGTGCCAGCCGTCCGTGGGGTTGAGTAGAAGAATCGGCCATCGTCGTGAAAGAGCGCCATGTAGCGTCCGTCCTTCAGCCTTTCCAAGGCAGACATCACCACGATCCCGCCCCACGTGCCAGCGGGCTGCAGTTCCGTCCAAGTTTTCCCCTCGTCGTCGCTGGAGGCATAGCGCGCAGGGTTGAGCCCCGACCAGAGGATCAGCCGGTCCCTTTTCGTCTTCGGATCAACCAGCCGGTGGATCGTCGGAGTCTCAAGACTGGTCTCCCAACTCTTCGGGGTTGGAAGTCTATCGCTCCAAGACTTGCCTCCGTCCGTACTTCGCTTCAAAACGATCGCGCCCTTACCATGGCCTTTGGGATACACCGCAAGAATCGTTCGCCCATCGCGAAGCAAAACGGTTGTTGGGTGCCCCAGGTACTGCCCCGGCTCCCGGTCAAGAACCGTTTGCATTGCCGCTAGGCCGTCAAGATCAATTCGCGCAGGCTGGGCGAGAGTCTGAGCCACAAGTAGGCACATCACGCACGGAGGTTACCATTCGGCCCTGGCTTCCGCCGGTTTGCAGAGGGACTGTCAGCAAGACCTTGGTGGTGTTAAGTGGACGAAAGGTACCGGCAACCACTGGGCGAGGAACTCGAGTTTTTCAAGTGGTGAGTTCGCTACGGAAAGATTCAAACTGGCGGCCCCGGAGGGACTCGAACCCCCGGCGCCCTCCTTAGGACTGAAGAAAATTAAGCTAAAAAACTTCTGGTTTAAGTCTACGGGCATCTCAGAGCGTCTCACGAAATCCAGGGGCTAAGAGAGACCAAGTGAGAGACCTTACATCTCAATACTCTCCTGCAGACTTTGCCTCAATAGGGGCGAGGATCGGCAAGAAGCGAGCATCAACTCAACCAACCTGCACCCAGCTAGCATATCGGTTGGCCCCGCAGAATGACGTACTGTCAATCCTTGTTCTTGAGGACCGGCCGGTTGAATGGAGCCTTGTACGGATAGTCGTCCCCAACTATTTTCGCTTCTCGACCTTGCATGGGCGGAACAATCCAAAACGAATTGACACCATCGGGTCCTTTGACCCAAGCTTCCTGAAGGCGCTTGAAATCAGATGCCATTGAACCAGGGTTTTGAGGAGGCATGTGCTTGTTTACGTCCCAACCTGTAGTACTAAACATATCGACAGTGCTCATTCCGACCCGGTGACAGCTTAGGCAGCCGTTGCCCTTGATATGGATAGTTCGCATGTCCCAATTCTTGCCTCCGATGACGTAGAAAGGGGCATCTTGACCCAACACAGGAACCACAGTTTCGTCCTTTCCAGGAAGCTTTGCAGCGTTGATGAAAGAATTTGTTATGAAGGGATCAGCTTGATGGCATTGGACGCATTGCGGTCTGTCTGGCCTTGGCGGAACGAACGCCTTGTTGAACTCTGAGGGCTGATCGATCCAGGGCATGACACCCCTCATCCGAAGTGTCTTTTCATCGAGCGTTACCCACGGATGAATCTTGTCAGAACTCTCGAAAAACGCGGTTGCGCCCGTTTTCCTATTGTAGCCGATCATCTGAACGGAGCCCACCACACTGTTTGGATCACGAGTCGAGTTACGGCTGAAACTCACCCATACAACATCAGGGAGCGGCTTGCCTTGACTGGTTCGGCCTTCGTAGCGTTGAAGTGTTGACCCGGACACCGTTTCCTTTCCGAGGCGACTGGGGTTATCCAGCTTCTGCCCCAGGTTTCCGTATGAACGCACCCCATTGACGAAGAGCGGGATTTCGACTGACTGGCCCAAGTCTATTTTGGGGGGCACACCTAACTCTGGTTCAACCATTTTGGCGTAATCGTATGCTTCGTGCGGAAAGTGCCAGTCTTTGGCGAGTTGCTTCTCCTGAGAAAGTACCGCAAACATGGCACTCACTCGCTCCGGCTGCAAATAGCTATCCTCTTTGCTTCCAGAAGAGAATGTTGCCACGCCGATCAAGAACACAACTGAACTCGGCAAGGCCAATCCACGCTTCATTTTTTCAGACCAATTGGGACGCCACATTTTCACGCAAGTGTACACCGGATGTCATCCATTTCATTCCGTAAACTATCAGGCAGATCAGCTTGTGAGCGTTCCCGGTCCTCGGCCGATGAGACTGCAAGAGGCAAGAAATTTTGGAGGAAGGGCAAAGTTAATAGTCCGGGAGAGCCGAAGATTCTCTTTGCTGGAAAAGCTGGTGCCCTCTATACCGTGGAGGGCGTTATCATCTCGATTTGAACCTAGACTCCTGAATTCATGGTGACCAGGTCTCTCAATTCTGTTTGAGAGACCTGGGAGAGACCCGGAAGCAAGATTCACCGAATTGCCATTGCAATTCCGCCGATTTAGGTTCTGTACATGCCGACACATGGGTTACAGATTATTCCGGACACATAGGTAACACTTGCTTTCTAAGGGGAGGGAGTGATGCCTTGGAGAGAGTGTTCGGTGATGGAAGAAAGATTAAGGTTCGTGGCTCGCCTTTTGGAAGGTGAAGAGATGAGTTTTCTCTGTCGTGAGTTCGGAATTTCCCG
>Ga0247832_1005881_pt1 | contig 13853 bp, 11 predicted proteins | sample LaCruzMarch2015__10_FD_192407 | JGI IMG/M metagenome (GOLD analysis project Ga0247832, IMG submission 192407) | Freshwater microbial communities from meromictic Lake La Cruz, Castile-La Mancha, Spain - LaCruzMarch2015_4m | ecosystem: Environmental > Aquatic > Freshwater > Lake | place: Spain... | reverse complement strand
AGTTGGGCAGAAGCGTGCAAGAGAGATTTTCTTTTTGGGCAGAAATTATTCGGCACAAGAAGCATTTGATATGGGAATGGTCAATGCCGCTGTACCGCACGATGAATTAGAAGATACTGCTTACCAATGGGCCCAAGAGATTTTGGAGAAGAGTCCGATGGCTATCAGAATGTTGAAATACGCATTCAACATGATTGATGATGGCTTGGTCGGGCAACAGATTTTTGCTGGCGAAGCCACTCGCTTAGGCTACATGACAGAAGAAGCCCGTGAAGGCCGCGATGCTTTCTTAGAAAAACGAAAGCCAGATTATGATCAGTTTCCGAAGTATTCGTAATTGGTTATTTGTTAATTGTAGAAAATACATACAAAAAGCCGCAGTTTAATTTTTAAACTGCGGCTTTTTATTAGGCAAAAAATATGATTTTTAAGGATTTATAGATTTCAAATAACAAGTAACTAATAATCAATCAACCAAATACTACTGTCCAATTTGCTCTAGTTTTTTGTGAAATCTCCACGAAACAGGAATCTCGTTCTTTGTGCGTGCAATGCGTAAACGATACCCACGAGCATTGCCTTGTACTTTGTGAATACCACGCATATTGACTACAAAATTGCGGTGTAAACGCACAAATTGAGGGTGTGCGGACAATTCTTTTTCTACTTGTGCTAATGGAGTCTGAACTGTTGTTTTTTCAATGCCCATTAGGCTTTGCCAGTAGAAATCTGTCGAATCCTTTGAAGTTTCGGCATAAATCAATTGGTTTGGGATTAAACTTAATTTTTGTCCAATTTCGCCAAAAACCATTACTGGAAATAACTGTTTGCTGGCTGGAGGATTGATAGACTCTAAGCTATTATTGATGTTTTCGGCAGTTGTAGTAAACTTATTATTAAATAAATTCTGCTGTATAAAAGTAGTAATCGTAATCGGAATGATAGCGATGGAAACTGCTTTGAGAATATCAATAAACGTAAAAGTTGTAATGTTGAAATAATTGCTATACACCATTATTAAAGTTCCTACAATTAAAATGGTTGCTGAAAGATGCACAACTTGGCGTGCTACCGTCCATTGTTGGTCATTATAAAAATTGGAAAGTATCATTGGCAAAACGAATTTCGCTATTAACATTCCCACGTAAGCAACTACGCCAAAGCCAATCAAATAAAGCGTTTTAGAACTATTTGTAAATTCTGAAATACCGAAAGGCTGAACACCAACTGCTACAATTGCAATAAATAAACCTACCAAGAGAGAAATAATAAAGCCTCTAAACGAACTGATAGATGTAGCCATTGGCTTCTTAAATGATGCAATAAATGTTTCTATAATTTGGCTTGTACGGCTAAAAAAATTTCGTAAAATATTCATTTTTAAATTCAATAAAATTTTTGTTGGAACCAAAAATAGTTGTTTTTATTTAATACTCAAAAACTATACCAATATTCGGGGTACAAATATAGCATATTAACAATTGAAAATTATTATCATTTTCTAATCAAAGAACTTTCTCTTTGCTGGTAATCAGGCTTTTATTTAATCAACTCAACCCAGCCCTTGATGGTTGTTGGTACTTCGTCTGCTTTATCTAAACGCTGAATAACTACTTGGGCTACATAAAAATATGTTCCTGAAGACAAGTCAAGTCCATTGCTTGTCTTACCATCCCAGTTAAGCGAATCTCCGCTCGATTCATAGATTTTCACTCCATAACGATTATAAATTTCAATACTAATAGTCTTTATAAACGCTGAGCAAGTCATCGGAGTAAAGGTGTCGTTTTTGCCATCACCATTTGGGGTGAGTACATTTGGTAGCTCGACAATCGGACAGTTATCTTTACATATAATATTGCTTGGTACACTTTCAATATTCAAACGATTGACGGCCGTAATATAATAACATCCCGCAAAACCATCTTGTAAAGGCTTCACGTGCGTAAAAGAAGTTTCACTTGCTGAAACTGTCGCTAAAAACTTCAGTTGCTCATCTTTATAGCGAGCATAATAAATATTATATTTTAGAATATCAACTCTGCATATTATTCCACCAGCACTTTGTGGAGTTCGCCAGCTAAATTTATTTGAAATACTACTGGCTTCACAAATCCCTTTTCGGTCGAGGTTTTGGCAGCCGATTTCTTCCGAACTAAACGTAGGCGGACAAGGGGGCGTATTATCAATTGGTGTACCGCAAGCCACTTGCGATAGATTATTGAGCAAACCAAATTGAGGAAAACGAGCATAAACTCCTATGGTTTCTACTTTGTAGCAATAAGAAGTATCAACTTTCATTTGAATCGTATTTGTGCCATCATCAGGGAATCTATCTATGCCATCGTCCAGATAGGTATATGTATTTACTGCACCAACCGATACTTCAGCTATAATATTAAAACTACCCGGTCTTGTGCGAGACTCTCGGTAAACACGATGTTTGCGGTTATCGTTGTTCCATGGCACATTGGCTTGCCAATTAATTCTGACTTTTTGAGCATCGGAAGTCGCTACTAATCTTACACTACTTGCGACTTGGCTTTCGGCCAAAACCTTATCGTTTTCATACAAAAATGCTACCTTATATGTATATCCATTTTGTAAAGTATTTAATCCTCCATCAACAAAAACAGTATCAGCTACTCCTTTTCTTACTTTGGTTGAAATGCTCGTTACGAGTTGAAAAATACCCCCATTGATACCCGAGGCACGGTAGAGTTTATATTGATAAGGGCCTTTATATTCGGTTGAGTCAAACCCTAAGGGGCGAGTCCATTTTATATTGATTCTGCCAGTTTGAGCATCAGTACTTTCGATACTTACATTGGTTAGTGCAGGTGCTCTTTGTGGTAATTCGCTGCCAACACAAGCCTCATTTGAAGGCACACTTGGAATAGAAACAAAATCAGAGGCTGCCAAACTAGCTACAAGACTATAACTATAGATTTTACCGTTTTGAGATTTGGTATCAAGGAAAAAAGTGTCTTTTACAGAAATTCGGGCAACTTCTACAAAACCTAAGGATGCTGGTAAACCGACCTCGCATTGAGCTGGAATATAATTTGAACAGCCCTCTTTTCGATAAACAATCATTTCGGCATTTGTAATACTACAATCAGGATATTGTTGCCAACGAAGTTCCACTCCTCGTTCGGTATTCTTAGCCGACAACCCCCTCGGTCTAGGCGGAATTACCTTGATTTTTACAGTTCTGGTATCGGTTAATTGTACTGCAAATCTACCTGGGAAGTCTTCAACCTTAAACAATACATCGTAAGTTTGCCCTCGTACGTGCTTACAGTTAGTTTCCCAAGTGAAAGTGCCCGAAGCAGGGCTTTTTTGTGGAATATTAAGCGGAATAAATTTAGCTTCTAATGGTGCTACAAAACTGGCTACTCCACCAGAAGCATCCCGGTTATAAACTCCACTATTTGTTGTAATTTTTATATTATTATTATCACCATCAATGGCAGATACTTTAAACTCTATTTTTTGTCCAGCTTCTACACAAATTTGATTCGGTACAGTTAGAAGCGGCCGTTTATTAGGCGTTTCAACCACAATAATTTGCATATCTCGGGTAATTTCCCCGATTTTAGAATACTGCCCGTTTGCTCCCTTTCGCCATTCTTCAATAATAAAGGCCACATTTATCTGATACTGTGGCGTTGTCCATTTACCAGGAGCATCCCAAATCAAATCGCCTGTGGTAGGATTTATTTTAAAACTTGAAGGTCCCGAGCCATCTTCGGAAAGTAAATTTGTTCCAAGTGTGGCAGGGTCTTTATAACCCCCAATAAATTCTCCAGCCCCAGACCCTTCACCAAAATCTCGTTTAGGGGTCGTTAGGCGATAAGCCAAGCTATCACCATCAGCGTCAAATGCACCGGGGTTGTGAATGAATTTCTTGCCCACGCCAGCCGTATCAATCGGGATATTTAATAGGACAGGAGTATTATTTAAACCTAAAGCACCATTTACAACAATTGTGGTTTCGACAAAAAAACTAATTTCATCAGTTCGCCCCGGCAAATTGACAGTGTTTACGTTTCGATTTGAAATGGCACAAGTAATTGTATACCTACCTTGAGCGGGAAACGTAAATGTTGTATCATATACATTACACATCGTTGAGGCATTGATGAGCGTTTTTTTCTTTCGTTTTACCGTATAAAGCGACACTCCTGTTACCCCAAAGTAGAAATTGACCGTATTTTGCCCTTCGTTGGCAGTCACACCATTTATTTGGTCAGTATATGTGGTTAGCGTAACTCTATATGTAAGACTCGTATTCGAGATTCTTTTTGCCGTAATCTCTCCTGCCCGAATATGGGTTGCCCTCGCGTTGGAAATTGCTAAAAGACCGATGATAAATGAAAAAAGTATAGATTTCAATGCTTTCATAAACAAATGATTAGGATTCACATAAACTTAAACGAAAAATACGTAATCCTTGTGTTAATATTGAATAGTTTTTTTGAAAACAATTTTACAAAACAAAAAGTTAAATTTTACAATAATAATAAATTATCAAAAAAGTAAAAACTTTTATTGATTCTAAGCTATTTGTGGCTTACTTTTGGGCGTTGAAAATAATTGTACTTTTCAAAGGAATGTAAAATTCATCAATTGTTCATTAAAATTATCAGATAAGGCTATGTCTTGGCTCACAAAAACGTTAACAAGTTCAATTGGAAAGAAAGTCCTTATGTCACTTACAGGACTTTTTCTTTGTACTTTTCTATTAGTCCATCTTATTGGAAACTTACAACTTTTCAAGTCCGACGGTGGCTATGCTTTCAATAAGTATGCTGTATTTATGACAACTTTTACACCTATTAAAGTTATTTCTTACGCTAATTACTTTTTGATTTTATTCCATGCTTTTTGGGGACTATATCTCGAATATCAAAACCGAAAGGCTCGTCCTGTTCGTTATGCAGTAGTAAAAAATCAATCTTCGTTTTCAAGCCGCAACATGGCAATTCTCGGAACAATCCTTTTGGTCTATATTGTTGTTCACATGGGAGATTTTTGGTACAAATTTCACAATGAGCCACTTCCTTATGTACAATATACTGAAAACGTAACCACAGGACAGTTTGTAACAAAAACAATGGATGGTGGTTACACGCAAGAAGTAAAAATGGCAGAAATGACCGATGCAGTTGCTGGAACTCATTCTGTTATCGTAAAAGATTTATATAAAGAGGTAGCAACAGCCTTCCAAAACCCTTTATTAGTGATTTTTTATATCCTCGGAATGTTTGCTGTTGCTTATCATTTGTATCATGGATTTCAAAGTTCATTCCAAACATTGGGTTGGAATCACCCAAAATATACACCTTTGGTTAAGTTTATAGGAACTTGGGTTTTTGCAATCGCTATTCCTTTGGGTTTTGCAGCAATGCCGATTTTCTTTTTCTTTAAATAATATTTAATAGCTTATTGATTTTAATAGACTAATTGATAATAAATACGATGTCAAATAAATTAGATGCCAAAATTCCAGAAGGTCCGATAGCAGACAAATGGACAAAGTATCGTTCAACTGTACCATTAGTAAATCCAGCTAATAAGCGTAGCTTGGAAATTATTGTCGTTGGTACAGGTTTAGCAGGAGCATCGGCTGCTGCCACATTAGCCGAAATGGGTTATAAAGTGAAAGCATTCTGTTTTCAAGATTCACCCCGTAGAGCTCACTCTATTGCTGCTCAAGGTGGAATCAATGCTGCCAAAAATTATCAAAATGATGGTGACTCTGTTTACCGTTTGTTTTATGATACAATCAAAGGTGGTGACTACCGATCAAGAGAAGGAAACGTACATCGTTTAGCCGAAGTTTCGGGTAGCATCATCGACCAATGCGTAGCTCAAGGTGTGCCTTTTGCTCGTGAATATGGTGGACTTTTATCAAACCGTTCGTTTGGTGGTACACAAGTACAACGTACTTTTTATGCTGCTGGACAAACTGGTCAACAATTATTACTCGGAGCTTATTCGGGTCTTGAGCGTCAAGTTGGTATCGGTAACGTAACCATGTACACTCGCCACGAAATGCTTGATGTGGTAACAATTGATGGTAAAGCTCGAGGAATTATTGCAAAAAACTTAGTAACTGGCGAACTTGAGCGTCACTTTGGACACTCAGTATTGCTTTGCACAGGTGGCTACGGAAACGTATTCTATTTGTCAACCAATGCAATGGGTAGCAACGTAACTGCCGCTTGGAAAGCTCATAAGAAAGGGGCAAATTTTGCTAATCCTTGTTATACGCAAATTCACCCTACTTGTATTCCAGTATCGGGTGATCACCAATCGAAACTCACTTTGATGTCAGAGTCATTGCGTAATGATGGTAGAATTTGGGTTCCTAAAAAACAAAATGATACTCGTCTCGGAAATGATATTCCAGAAGAAGAAAGAGATTATTATTTGGAGCGTCGTTATCCCGCTTTCGGAAACTTAGTTCCTCGTGATATTGCCTCACGTGCCGCTAAAGAGCGTTGCGATGCAGGTTATGGTGTTGGTGCATCAAAAATGGCAGTTTATCTTGATTATGCTTACGCTATCGAGCGTTATGGCAAAATTGAAGCAAATAAGAAGAACATGCACAATTCTTCAAAAGAGGAAATTAGTGAAATGGGCAAGGCCGTTGTGAAAGAAAAATACGGTAACTTGTTTGATATGTACAAGCAAATCACAGGTGAAGACCCCTACGAACTACCAATGAGAATTTATCCTGCGGTTCACTATACAATGGGTGGACTTTGGGTTGATTATAATTTAATGACAAACGTTCCAGGGCTTTATGCTTTGGGTGAAGCTAACTTCTCTGACCACGGTGCAAACCGTTTGGGTGCAAGTGCTTTGATGCAAGGTTTGGCCGATGGTTATTTCGTTATTCCTTATACAATTGGTTCGTATCTTTCAAGCGAAATTCGTACAAAAGCAATTCCAACTGACCATCCAGCCTTTGTTGAGGCAGAAAAAGCTGTTCAAGAAAGAATTACTAAATTGTTGAACATCAAAGGAAAGCAATCACCAGAATCATTCCACAAGCGTTTGGGTAAAATCATGTGGGAAAAATGCGGAATGGCTCGTAGTGAAAAGGGCTTGAAAGAGGCAATCGCAGAAATTCAAGCCTTGAAAAATGAGTTTTGGTCGGACGTACGTATTTTGGGTGATGCTGATGAGTTCAACCCTGAGCTTGATAAAGCTGGTCGTGTGGCTGACTTTATCGAACTCGGAGAATTGATGTGTGTTGATGCCCTAAATCGTAACGAATCTTGCGGAGGTCACTTCCGTGAAGAATATCAAACTGAAGAAGGCGAAGCATTGCGTGATGATGAGAACTATATGTATGTATCGGCATGGGAATATGAAGGTGAAAGCAAGTGGAACCTCAATCCAGAACCCTTGGTTTACGAAAATATCAAAATTGCCCAACGTAGCTATAAATAGAATTTAGTGTGCTGATTTGCTAATGTGCTGATGTGCCAATTATGGTTATATTTTTTAATTATTATTTGGAATAGGTTTATGTCATCATTACATTAATCAAAATAAGTAATACTATTTTAAGCATTAATAAAATATATGGAGAATGATAGACCTGATAATTTAATTGTAAATAAAACGATTGAATTATCACTCCAAATTATTGATTTTTGCGATGTTTTAACGGCACAAAACAAAAAAGTAGTCAGCAATCAACTTTTGAGGAGTGGTACATCAGTTGGAGCAAACGTCTGGGAGGCACAATCGGCAGAAAGTCGAGCAGATTTTATTCATAAAATGAAAATTGCCGCAAAAGAAGCAGATGAATCTGAATATTGGTTAATTCTTTGTAATAAAGCTAAAAGTTATCCAACTTGTCCTGAAATACTTTTAGAGATAAAGACTATTCAAAAAATTTTATCAAAAATAATCAGTTCATCAAAAAATAATTAAGTAATTGTTCCTTAATTAGCACATAGGCAAATCAGCACATTGGCACATTAAAAATGTCATTTTAGAGATTAATAATCATTAGAAAATATATTCCAATGGAAGGAAATATGAATCTCACACTAAAAGTGTGGCGTCAAAAAAATAAAAAAGTAAATGGAAAACTTGAAACTTACAAAGTTGCAGGTATTTCTGAAGATATGTCGTTCTTAGAAATGTTTGATGTTTTAAACGAACGTCTCGTTTCAGAAGGAACAGAACCAATTTCATTTGACCACGATTGCCGTGAAGGTATTTGTGGAATGTGCAGTATGTACATCAATGGTCAACCGCACGGCCCATTGCAAGGGGTAACGACTTGTCAATTGCACATGCGTAGCTTTAAAGACGGTGATACTATTGTGGTAGAGCCTTGGAGGGCAGTAGCATTCCCAGTTATAAAAGACTTAGTTGTTGATAGAAGCTCGTTTGACCGTATAATTGCATCCGGCGGTTTTGTATCTGTAAATACAGGTAATGCACAAGATGGAAACTCATTGCCAATTCCGAAAGATGATGCTGATAAAGCATTTATGGCTGCGGCCTGTATTGGTTGTGGGGCGTGTGTATCAGCTTGTAAAAATGCGTCGGCGATGCTATTTGTTTCTGCAAAAGTTTCGCAATTGTCTTTATTACCGCAAGGTCAACCAGAGCGTCAAGACCGTGCCATGAAAATGGTCGCTCAGATGGATGCTGAAGGTTTTGGTACTTGTACAAACACTGGTGCTTGTGCAGCTGAATGCCCGAAAGAGATTTCTCTCGAAAATATCGCTCGCTTAAACCGTGAATATCTCGGAGCAAGTTTAGGTTCTACGAACTAGGAGTTATAAATTATATCAAAAAGCCCTGTTTTCTGCAAATAATTGTAGAAAATAGGGCTTTTTCCTTAAGAAATGATTTTATGCTTCAACCAGATTAACGAAAGAACCATAAGGTTTAAATTTTTCATCAGCCGATATAATGGGAAGATTCTCAGAAATGGCAGTTGCAATTATTAATCGGTCAAAAGGGTCGGGGACGCCCAGTCCTTGTGGTCTGATAGTAACGGGACATTATCACTAGCTAAAAAATGTGTGTGTGAAATAGGGATAAATTGAAATTTATCTTCATTTGCTACCAAAATAATATCATTTAGATTGGCATATAATTTTTGTAATTTGTTGATTTTCTGTTTGATAGCTATTTCATACAAAGTAATATCGCTCACAAATATTGTATTATTTGTATCTGTTAATATCGTCCGAATACTTGGTTTTAGTTGCTTATCATTCAATTGAAACCATATTAAAATTTGAGTATCAATAAGGTATTTCATTACATATAATCTTTTAAATCGTCCAATGGGTCATTGAAGTCATCAGGAATAGACATAGTTTTTCCTTCTAAATGGGATAAACGTAAAAGCCCACCAGGTACTCTCTTTTGAAGTAGTTTTGGCTTTTCCTCATTCAAAAAAGTAACCAAAACCTCTGATTTTTCAATATTGGGTGCTAGTTCAGAAAAAGTTAGCACACCGTTTTCATAAATACCTTTAATTGAAGTGTACATAATCGAATTTGTTTTTTACAAATCAAACAAAAAACTATATCAAAACAGTTCATAATAAGAAAAGTCCCCGTGTCGCAAGAAACAGGGACTTTTTATTTATTGTAGGAAATGGTAGTTTTGAACTATTCATTCATTCGCTCATTCACTCATTCAAAATTAATCTTACGCATAAGTATTCAACATTACAGGCATAACAAGCATCAATGTATCTTCATTCTCAGTTTTCTCAATAGGGATAATTAAACCTGCACGATTAGGCTGAGACATTTCCAACGAAATATTTTTCACACTCAAATTATTCAACATTTCAATCAAAAACTTAGCGTTGAAACCAATTTCCATCTCTTCTCCATCATACTCGCATGAAATTTTTTCAGTTGCTTCATTTGAGTAATCCAAATCTTCGGCCGAAATAACCAATTCATTCTTTGAAACTTTCAAACGAATCTGATGCGTAGTTTTATTGGAGTAAATAGAAATACGTTTTAAAGTACTCAATAATTCTGTGCGTTCGATGCGTAATTTATTTGGGTTGCTTTGTGGAATCACATTCTCATAATCTGGGAAACGCTCATCTATCAAACGACAAATCATTTTGATATGACCAAAACTAAAGAACGCATTTGAATTACTAAACTCCGCCCTTACTGGTATAATTTCTGCTGGAAGTGATGATTTTAATAAATTTAGGGCTTTACGAGGCAAAATCATTGTCGTACTATTCGGTGAAGTCATATCTTCACGGCGGTAGCGAATCAAACGGTGACCATCGGTAGCCACAAACGTAGTCGAACTTTCAGATACTTGAACAAACACCCCAGTCATTGCTGGACGTAAATCATCGGTACTTGTAGCAAAAATTGTATTAGCAATCGCAGATGCAAGCATATCAGAATTCATTTCGATACTGAATGTACGATTTACTTGCGGTACGCGTGGAAAATCCATAGAATTTTCTCCCGCCAATTTATAACGACCATTAGACGTTACTAATTCAGTACCAAAAGTTTCTTCATCAATATTTATTTGAACAGGTTGCTCGGGCAAGCTACGTAAAGTATCGAGCAACAAACGTGCTGGTACCGCAAACGAACCACTATCACTAGACTCTACTTCAAATTCTGTAATCATAACCGTTTGCATATCAGATGCCGTAACGGTCAAATTGTTTTTATCTAATTGGAACAGAAAGTTTTCGAGAATCGGAACAATCGGATTGCTAGCAATTACACCATTGATTGTCGAAAGGTGCTTTAGTAATGTAGATGATGAAATAATAAATTTCATAGGTTTTATGGTTTTTTCTATTTATGCTTCAATTTTTAATCTAGTCACGAATATTATGCCAATTTTATCGGCACAGAATAAGTTGGTAAAAGTAGTGAAAATTATAATTATCACAAAGAAAAAAGACTACTGGTTTCCCAATAGCCTTAATATGATGATGAAGTCCCAAATACTCGTATTAAAGTACATTAAGACTGCTCTGAACCAATGTTTTTGCTAGCAATGCAAATTTTACTCTATCTGGAACTCTTATACGTTCATGTTGAATGCGATTCGCGGCTGTTTGCTTGATTTTTCCAAAAAGTTTCAGATAATAAACATAAGCCAAATATACGCCTTTTTTTGCACCTTCAGGCAAACCCATGATTCCTCGGTAAGCATTATCAAAATCTTGTTGAATATCAGCTTCAATAATTGCCTTAGCTTCTATATCAAAATTCTCGAAATCAACACCGGGGAAGTAAACTCGGCCACGCTCGCTAAAATCACTTTTCAAATCTCGTAAAAAGTTCACTTTCTGAAAAGCAGCTCCAAGGCTACGAGCATCGGATTTTAGTTGATCATAAAAAGCTTCGTTTCCTTCACAAAATACTCTCAAACACATCAAACCAACTACTTCGGCAGAACCATAAATGTACTCATTGTAGCCGTCGGCATCATAAGCGATATTATACAAATCCATTTCCATGCTATGCAAAAACGCTTCAATCAATTCACGCTCAATATTGTATTTTCTAACAATCTTTTGGAATGAATGCAGAACAGGATTCAAACTAATACCTTCCTCAATCGCAAGGTAAGTTTCAGCTTTGTAGCGGTCAAGCAATTTTTTCTTATCAAAACCATGAAAAGTATCTACAATTTCGTCGGCATATCTCACAAATCCATAGATGCCAAAAATTGACTCATGGAATTTCTTATCAAGCGTCTTAATACCTAACGTAAAGGAAGTACTATAAAGCTCCGTAATGAGTTTACTACAACCAAAAGTTGTTTTTTCATACAAATCCAACATTATATTTCTTCGTTCAAACTGTTAGGGAAAATAGATTTTAAAGATTCTAAAAATACAATATTTTTATTCAAAATTATGATAAACATCATTGCAAAATACTTTTAAGAACCAAGGTACATTATTAAACTGACAAAGTTAAAAAGTGTTTACAGTTTGTTAATATAATTTTTGTTAATATTTAAAACATTTTCTTTCATCACTTGTTTTGCCACAACCAAACCTGAAATCAACGAAGGAGGAACTCCAGGCCCAGGAACTGTCAGTTGACCAGCATAATAAAGGTTATTTACTTTCTTGTTTTTCAGACTTGGTTTCAAAAATGCCGTTTGCATCAATGTGTTTGCCAAACCATAAGCATTACCTTTGTACGAATTATACTCGTTTTTGAAATCATCAACCGCAAAACTTCGCTTATATACTACGTGGCTTCTAATATCATGTCCCACGTAATTTTCTAGCCTGTCCATTACTATATTATAGTATTTTTCTCTTATTTCTTCTTTGTCTTCCAAGTCAGGAGCAATCGGAATCAAGATAAATAAATTTTCCGAACCTTCGGGAGCAACACTGTCATCTGTCTTTGATGGGGCTGAAGCATAAAACAAAGGCTTCGATGGCCATTTTGGATTAGTATAAATCTCATCGGCATGGATATTGAAATCTTCATCAAAAAATAAATTATGATGTGTCAACTTATCAATTTTTCGATTTACACCCAAATAGAATAGAAGAGACGACGGAGCCATCACTTGCTTGTCCCAATGCTTTTCGTTATAATTTCGAGTATCGTCTGATAATAGTTTATCCTCGATATGATGATAATCTGCTCCACCAATTACAACATCAACCTCGTATTCTTCTTTGGTCGTAATCACCTTTTTAGCTTGCTTTCCATCTACAACTATTTTAGTCACAGGTTCGCTCAGCTTAAACTTCACACCTTTCTCTTTTGCCAAAGATACCATACCTTTAATAATCTCGTGCATTCCACCCATTGGGTACCAAGTACCGAGAGCAATCTCAGCATAATTCATCAAACTATATAGAGCAGGAGTATTCTGTGGAGTAGCTCCCAAAAATAAAATTGGAAACTCCATTAATTGTAGCAAACGTTCATTTCTAAAAAACTTACGAATATGTTTTCCAAACGAAGCAAACAAATCAAGACTTATGGCCTTTGATGCTAATCGAATATCAAAAAACTCAGTTATCGAAATACTTGGTTTCCACACAAACTCCCCGATACCCACATCATACTTATATTTAGATTCTTCCAAAAAATCACGTAACCTTGTGGCACCACCAACTTCAATGCTTTCAAAGAGTTCTTCAAGTTTCTGCATATTAGCAGGTAGTGATATTTCTTCATACTTATTAAATATAACTTTATATGAAGGGTCAAGTCTCACCAAATTATAATAGTCCGAAGGTTTTTTGTTAAACTCAGCAAAATAGCGTTCAAAAATATCGGGCATCCAATACCAGCTTGGCCCCATATCAAAAACAAACCCCTGCTCGTTAAATACCCTCGCTCTACCACCAGCCATCGAATTCTTTTCAACAACGGTAACATCGTAGCCTTCATCGGCCAATTTTGTAGCAGCCGATAAGCCAGCAAAGCCCGCACCAATAACAATAACCTTTTTCATAAAAAACATTAAACATTTCGTGAAACATACCTAAGCTAATGAACGCCACATAACTTAACGCAAAATACAACTATATAATGAAGTACTATATATATAGGAGCCAAACTTTAACAATATATATAAATAACATTTACTACTTGTTAAAGAAAGAAATGCACGATTGAATACATTATATATAGTGGAAATATAAATGGTTTACTACAAATGAAAAACCCCAAGAATTCTAATTTGTTTTAAATATATATGCTACATTCAAGTCACAAATGCAACTTTTGGGTTTAAAATTATATTATTAAAAACTTGGTTAGGACTCAAAAATCCATGTCTTTTTCGGGGTCTATTGTTGATTAAATCTTCTGCTT
>Ga0247832_1005851_pt1 | contig 13910 bp, 8 predicted proteins | sample LaCruzMarch2015__10_FD_192407 | JGI IMG/M metagenome (GOLD analysis project Ga0247832, IMG submission 192407) | Freshwater microbial communities from meromictic Lake La Cruz, Castile-La Mancha, Spain - LaCruzMarch2015_4m | ecosystem: Environmental > Aquatic > Freshwater > Lake | place: Spain... | reverse complement strand
TTATTACACCATTTGATATTTAAAACGCCCATATTTTTAAGAATTTTTATATATTTTATTTTTAATTCTTCTGTGTTTTTTAATTTTAAATTCTTTAGTTCTTTCATAACTTCCTTTAAATATATTTTCATATATACTTAATGGTATTTCTTTTATTATACTTTTTATATTTTCATTTAATTTTATATAACCTAAATCTTTCTTTTTATATAGATAATTTTTCAATATACTAAAATAATTTTCTATACAATTTGTATAGCGTTGATATACTACAGAATGTAACAATTTATTATTTCTATTTATAACATCTTTTACTTTTTCATTTCTATGACAATTTACATTATCTAATATTATTAGTTTATTTTTATATTTATTTACTATATTTTCCTCTAAAAAATCTATTAAACGATTACTGTCTATACCTCCTTTTTGATATATTTTATATCAAATACATCCTTTTGTAGTTATTGCAAATATTCCTGTGTATTTTTTAAATACTTCTTGATTATGAGTTTTCAATACACATCTTTTACCTTCATTTGAGTAACAATATTGACGAGTATGATAAGAATTTAGTGAACTTTCATCAATACATATAATATCGTCTAACTTATATTTTTTAACTTCTTTATAAAAATTATCAATTAATTCTTTTATATTTACATTTTTACCATGGTGCTGTTACATAATTCGTTTATCAATATTTTGAAGTATTAAAAATATATAAATTTTATATAATTTAGTCTTTAATAACAAAATATTAATAACTAAAAAATTATTTTTTACTACCACATATAGTACGCATATTACATTTTTCATTTACTCTTTCATTTACTCTTTCATTTACTCTTTCATTTACTCTTTCATTTACTCTTTCATTTACTCTTTCGTTTACTCTTTCGTTTACTCTTTCATTTACTCTTTTATTTACTCTTTCATTTACTCTTTTATTTACTCTTTTATTTACTCTTTTATTTACTCTTTCATTTACTCTTTTATTTACTCTTTTATTTACTCTTTCATTTACTTTTTCATTTATTTTTATAGATGGTGTTTTTTCAATTAATTTATTATTAAAATTTTTATTACTTAATGTTTTAAGATTAAATAAATCTGTATAAATTTGTATTAATCTAGGTAATTTTAATGTATTTAAATAATATATTTCATTATAATCTATTAAAGGTACATAAACAGTGAAATTTAAATTATAAATATAATTTTTATTTATGATTCTACACTGTTTATTATTTGTATAAAAACGATTTTCAATATTATTAAGTATAGTACTGTTAATTTTTTCAAAAAGATAATTATCAATATTTAAATTTATTTTTTGAGATTTAAATACATTATATATCATATATTTTAATAAATATAATGCTTTAACATTAATATCATCAATATATTCATTTACATAAAATATATTATTTAATGAATCTAATATATTTAGTGGATTCAAATATTGTTTTAATCCAAATATTTTTACAAAAACTGGATCTATATCTAATATCAATTTATTTGGTATTAAATTATTTCGTAATATTGGATTTAATATATGTCCATTTTCAAATAAATATATTGGTAATTTATTTATATAATATAAATATCCAATCATATTTCTTTCTATTAAAATAATGTCATCAAATTCTATAAAAACAGCTAATGATTTATTTATATTATTAAAAATATTATTATAATTTAAATTATATATAAAATTAGATATAAAATTATAACTTATATAAATTTGTTTTCCATTAATTTTAATATTATCATTATTAAATAATTTGACAGAACATAAATTTATACACTCTAAACAACTTAAATGTTTAATTACATTTATTTTATCAATATATTCTAAATCTTGATTACATCTATCATGTAAATTTTTTATTTTATCTTTATTTTTATTTTTACTTTTATTTTTATTTTTATCTGATGATTTTACATGATCAATTATTTTTTCACTTCCATCCCCCATAATTAATTTTTTTAATTTTTTTTTATCAGTTGATAAATCATCATATAAATTATTAACTATTTCTTTTTCAAATTCATCTATTATTTTATTATCAATATAATTTTTAATATATGTATTATTTAAATTATTTGAATTATTTAAATTATTTGAATTAAAGATATTATTTATCATTATTTTTGTTATATTGATTCTTCTATCTCTAATAAATTCAGGTTTTAAATCAATTTCTTCATAATTTTTAGAATTTTTTCTTACAATTGTCTTTAAAATTTGTAATTTTATACCATCATTTTGATTATTTGTAAATTTTTTTTGATTATCATTTAACATTTTATATACATCATTTACTTCTGTTATATTATTTTTATCATCTTCATTTATAACCAATATTGATAAATAAGTTCCTTTATTCAATTTTCTAAATCTAAAAATAGCCTGTGCAAAATCACTTATTTTAGTATTCATATCAATTATTATTAATACATGTCCATCTTGTGGCTGTTCAATATCAGTACCTATTGTATGACATTGATCAAAATAATAAAAATTATCTTTATTAGCACCTTTGAAATTTTTAATTACATTATCCTTTAATTGAAGTTTATTATGATTTTCATCTAAAAATACTATATTAGAACTAGGTAATTTTATTGACAATTCTCTAGCAATATCTTCATTTTTATAATTCAAAAATAATCCATGTAAATCTATAAATCCTCTTGGATTATTTTTTATAATATGTAAAATAATATCTATATATGCTTTATTTGTCTTATTTGTCTTATTTGTCTTATTTATATTATAAACTATATTTTTATCCAGTTCTATTGGTTTACCATAACCATATATAGCATATAATATATCTATTTTTTCTTCTATATCATATATAATATCTTTACTAAAAACATAGTCCTTTATATTACCATAATCGAATAAGTCTAAATAAGCAGTTCCAGTATATCCTACTTGCCATTGTTCATTATTGTTATAAATTATATCTTGAAATGATATATTTAATTGTTTTTTAACATAATTAAGATTTTCATTATTTACATAATATAAATATTTTAATAATATATTTATTTTCTTATCTTCATTATCTTCAGAAACATATATATATTCAATTATTTCTTTAATTTTATCATTAAATTTTTTATCAGTAATTATAGAAGAATTTATTAAAAAATCTGTTATTTTATCATCTATATTATTCATTTTTGTTTTAATTTTACTTAAATCATCAAAATTAAATAAATCATCTGTTAATTTACAATCATATTCTTTAATATAAACTTTAAATGTTAAAATTAATGTATATAATATTGAAGAAAATTTTGATTTTTTTATAGGTGTATCTTTTCTAGAAAACGGAGTACATAATTTAGAAGTATTGTCTTGATCTTTATATAAAAAAGAAAATCCATAATCTGATTTATAAATACTATTTAATGAATTTTCATAAAAATAATTAATATTATCAAATAAAAATGGATATTGTGATAGAATATTAGAATTATTTTTTATTTCATTTATATCTAAACCTTTAATTTTATAATATGTAAACTTAAAAATAAATTTAAATATTTCTAAAGAAATATTATCATCATTTTCTATTACTAAATTAAACATAGATGTTAAATAATTATAATGAGAGTCAAATTCATCAATTATATTCATTTCACTTTTTAATTCATTTGAATTTACTTTTTCAATCCATCTTAATTTAGCATTGTAATCTGATAAAATATCTATTTTAATATTTGTTAAATATTCTGATAAACCTAAATATATTTTAGTATCATCTACTAAATGATCTAATGTTATAATTTTTGCTTTTTTCTCTTTTATAAATGTTATACACAATGATAATAAAGGTGTAAAAATAGATGTTTTACCTTTACCCATCATAAATTGATGTAATTTTAATTCTTTATTTTCATGTATTAAATCATTTCTAATTTCAATATATTTTTTTAACTGTGTTTTTTTATAAAAATAAGGAAGTTGAATTAAATATAATATTTCAAATCCATAAAAAAAATTCTCTTTTATTTTTTTATTAAAGTATAATATTGATTCTAAAATATCAATATAATTATTTAATTCCCAACTAGATTCATTTATCAATATTTTATTTATCAATTCAATTAAAACATTATTTTGCATTATATCTAAAAAAATATCAATATTTTTTATAAAATATTTATTTAAATTTTTATATAAAGTAACATTTTTAATGAGATCATCCACATTTTTTTTTAAATTATTTTTAATTATTTTTAATATATTAATATTTAATTTTTTTTTTTTATTTTTTGATTTTAATTCTGTAAATTTATGTTTATCAATATATTTTATAATAGAATTATTATCTAAATTTATAAATTCATTTATTTTAGGAAGTATTTCTGAATTATGGTCTATATTAATTATATTTTTTTTACAAAATTTAATAATATTTTCTATATTAGTATAATAATCATTATTAGGATAATTATTTGGTATTTTATTATAATTTATTTTTTTAAGTCCTATATTTTTTCTTGTAAAATAATTAATAAAAAAATAATTAATTTTATTTAATTTCTTAGGTATAAATGAATATATATCACAAATATCTTTATATGTATTTATATCAAAATTATTTATTGGACAAAAATAACTAGGAGATATTTTTAATTGAATATTAATTTCTTTATCATAATTATCATCATATTCTTTTTTATTTAAAGTCTTAGAATATTTAATAAAATTATATTGAAAAAATCCTGGATCATGAATTAGATTTATTATATAATTATTATTTAATTCATTTTTTACACAAAAATATGGGACTGATTCTGGAATAAATTTTAAAAAGATGTATTTATCAATTGTTAAATTAAAAAATAATTTTTGTTTTTTATTATTTTCATCTATTATATAAATTTCATCTGTATTTACAAAATTATTATTAAAGTTTATGATTATTAATTTAGAAGGTAATATATAATTTTCAGAAGTTAGAATTAAAAAATATCCTTCAGTAATATTTTCTTTTATTTGATTAAGACCATATGCAATATTCATTATATCATTTTTATTAAAAAGTAATTTAATATTATTAAAATTATTATTATTAATTAAAAATCTGCTTAATATATTATTTAAATTAAAATTTTCAAAATTATATTCTAATTCTATAAATAAATTATTATTATAACTATAAAATATATTATTTGATTCATTTGATTCAATCTTAATATTAATATTTTCACACCATACAAACTTTGAAATATCTTCTAATAAATTTTTTGATAAATTTTTAATTAATGAATCCTCAATAAATTCTATATCATTAAATTTTAATATATCTTTATTTAATATTGGTAATATATTATTAAAATTATTATAGAAAATATTTAAGAAAGATTTATCAAAATTATATATTTTAGTTAAATCCTTAAAATCTAATATACTTAATAATTTAAATATACTAAAATGATTAAAAGTAATATAATTTTCAAAACTATTTATGGTAAATTTTGAATCTACTGAAATTGTAATTAATTCACATAATATATTTTTAAAATTATATTTTAAATAATATTTATTATTAATATTTGTCATAATTATTTTAATATTTTCAACTATTTTATTTTTTATAAAATCATAATAATTTAATATATTATCATCATTAATTATTTTGGTTTCTTCATAAGTATTTATATCAAAATATAAATTATCTAAAATATTATTATATAATGAATAATAATACACTAAAATATTTATAATATCTTCTGGGTTTTTTGATTTATCAAAATCTATTATATCATATAAAATTTCATTTATATTATAATTTTTAAAATAAAAAAAAGTTAACATATAATCATTGTTAATATTATATATAATATTATTATTAATTATTATTATATTTAATTTATCATAAATATCTTTCATATCTCTAAATTTTGAAGTAAACCTTAATATATTATGTATTTCAATATAACTTAATAAAAAAAATAAAGGATCATATGTTAAGTATATAGATGCGTATCCATAGTCTGATGAATTAGGATTAACCATATTAGATGTATCATTTCTATTATGATAATAAAAATAATAATAATTTTCTGGTATCAAGTAATTTATCTCATCTGGGTTTATCATGATATATTTTAAAATAACTAAATATACATAATATATATCTAATAGAGTTTTTATAATTTCTCTAAATTTATCATTATTAGATGAATTTAAATTTATACGTGGTTCAATATATTTATAAAATTCAATAAAATCTTCTCTTAAAAAGAATAATTTAAAATTTTCAAAAGTTCCTTCAAATAATTTTACATCATAAATTTTTTTCTTTAAAAATCTTTGTAAAATTATATAAAATGAATAATCAAAAACTTTATTAGTATATCCGTTATTATAAAAATCTCCAGTAATTTTATTATTAAATAAATTATCAATTAGTGGTTTTTTTTTATTTAATATTAAAGTTTTGCTATTATAAAAATTTATTATTTCATCATATAAATTATATTTTATAATTAAACTATATATAAAAGAATAATTATAAAAATTATTTATATTTTTATGTTTATAGTTATTATTAAAGATATATTTAGTATCATTTGAATAACAAAATAGATTTATCATATAATAATGAAAAGTTTTTATAGTTTCAATAAATATATTTACCTTATTAATATTTGTATCATCTGATATATATAAACTTAATAATAAATTATTTATAGCTAAATTAAAATAACTATAAAAAGTACATGATCCAGATGATTGCATAATATTATAGATTCCAAGTATATCAAATTTAATTTTATAATACTTTTTAACATGAATTAATGTAGATGTATTAAAATTTTCATCAATACTATTATTGATTAATTCAATAAATGATTTGAAATTATTTATATTACCTTCGTAAGTTAAATTTTGTAAATTTTGTATATTTTGATAAATTTCATCAGAAACTAATTTATTTTCTTTAAAACAATTATCATATAATATTTTAATATCTTTATTTAGATATTCATTATAATTAATAGAACCAATTAATGTATCATCAATTATATAAGAAAATGAAATTTCTTTAAAATATTTTTCATATTTTGAAGCTAAATAATATAATAAAGTATAACATAAATTAATTTCTTTACTAGTTTTACTTTTATTACCTGTGCCTATTTTATATATATCATCATATATATATTTTATATCTTCTTTAGGTATATCTTTAAAAATTGTATTTTCTATTATATTTTTATATATTACATCAAATTTTTGTTCATCACTAAATATATGTAATTTAGCAAATTTAGAATCATCTCTTGATTTTATTATTTCAATAAAATAATTTATATCTTCTATATTATCATACAAATCTTTATGCATTTGAAATATTTTTGGTAAAACATAATTGTTATTTATAATATTATTATGTATTCCAAGTCCTGAGTTAGAATAATATATATAATATTTTTTTTTTATAATAAATTTATATAAAATTGTTGAATGCCTCGGAACATGTACATCTATTAAATTATCACTATTTAATCTAAATATATTATCTAAATTAAAATATTCTCTAATTTTAGTTCGACATTTTATATAACATCCTATACTATGATTTATATCTTTATCAAATAGATAATATATTGGATAAATTATTGTAGATAGATCTTGTAAAATATCTACAGTACTTTCATTTAATAAATTTATTATTTGTGTGGTATTAGAACTCATATATTATTGCTTTATATAAAAAATAAGTAAAATCTGAGTATTTTTTATATAAATTATTTAAAAATTGGTAAGATTTTTATCTGATTAGAATATGAATAAAATAAATAAAATTTATTCTACAACTCCATTATTTAAATATAAATTAACAATAAAATTTTTTATCAGTATTTATAAAAAATTTTATAATTTAATAAAAATTGAAAAATAATTAATATATTATTTTATTAATAAATAATTAATAAAATAAAATGAATAATTTAAATAAAATTTTTTTGTTTACAATGTTAAAGGTAGTATTATGTACTAAAATTCATACAATAACAAATTTAGGACTACCTATTTGTTTGAATTGTAAACATTTTATTGAATATAAAAATAATTATCCATATGATTCTGTACCGGACAATAGTTTTGCTAGATGTAAAAAATTTGGTATAATGGATATTGTTACAGGAGAGATTACATACAATTATGCAAATTTATGTCGAGAAAGTGAAAAAAAATGTGGAATTAATGGTATATTTTATGAAGAAAATAAAAAATTAAAGTAATTTAAATTTTATAAAGAATTAAGATATTGCATAAATTGTTCTGCAGTTCTTTCACCTTCATATTCTTGATAATCACTTGATAATCCGGATGGATAGTATCTTATTGTAGGAAATCCTCTAATATTTTGTGATTTTATTAATTCAGCATTTTCTGCTGCTTCTGAATCAACCATTTGTATTTTAATATTACCTTGATAAGCTTCCATTAAACTACTAAATTCAGGCATTGTTCTTTTACAATGTCCACACCATTCAGCATAATACATTATAAATATTGCTTCAGAATTATTATTAAAGGCTTCAATTTCAAATGATCCTTTTAGATCTCCTATTCTGGCATTGATTCCAAAACCGAGTGTTAAAAATGGTGAAGCTGTTCTAAAAACAGATAATACAATTATTAAACCTAATAAAAGCATAATTATTATAAATAAAGGATTTGAAATTACATTATTTTTCATTTTATTTGAATTCATCTTTTATATATTTAATATATATTTTTTTTATAAAAAATTGATTTTATTATATAATAAATTAACTATTTATTATATAATAAAATAATTAAAATGTTAGATAAAAATAATTTATTTACAGGAATGATCATTAGAAAAACTAATACTGGAAATGAAATTCTAGATTATTTAATTAGTATTATATCAATATCTATGATAACAATCATATATCAAAATAATTTAAGATTACGTAATTATATAATTTATTATATTAATTATTTTTTTTATTCAAATAACTATTCAGAAATAATTATAGATGCTCAAACTATTCTATATGATAGAAATGGAATGAAAACAAATAAATTGTTATATTCAAAAATTTTTCAAGCAATAACTTTTTATATTAAAAAAATAAAGCCAGATAATGTTTTTTCTAAAAGAGAAGCAGATAAATCTGATAAAGATAGTAATCCAATGTTTGATATTTTTATTCCAGATCAAGATAAATCTTTTATTTTAGATAAAGATAAAAATATAGAATGTATTATGAGACTTATAGAAGATTCTAATACAAATAATGATAAAAATGAACCTAAAAAAAATCATATTATCAAAGTTTTTAGTAAAAATAAAAATATAAAAATTTATGATCTTGAAAATTTTATAGAAGGATGTTTAAAAGAATATAATAATTATCTTAATAGTAAAACAAATAAAAATCAATATTATTTTTCTTTTATAGATAGTGAAAATAATGGTTCTATAATTAATTATAGTGAAAGATTATTTAACAGTACTCGAACATTTGATACTATTTTTTTTGAAGATAAAGATAAATTTTTATATAATTTAAATTTTTTCTTAAATGGTAAAGAATGGTATTTAAAAAAAGGTATTCCATATCATTTTGGTATATTATTGCATGGGTTTCCAGGTTGTGGTAAGACTAGTCTTATTAAAGCTATTTTAACTCATACAAAAAGACATGCTTTTGTAATTCCTTTAAATCGTATTAAAACATGTGGAGAACTGGAAAATATTTTTTATGAACCTGAAGTAAATGGTAGAGAAATATCTATGAATGATAGGATATATATTTTTGAAGATATTGATTGTCTAACTGATATAGTAAATGATCGTTCATCTAAAGATATAAAAAATGATATTAATATAAATAATGAATTTGAATTAATATATAAATTAAACGATAATTTTAAAAAAACAGTTGATCCAGATGATAAATTAAATTTATCATGTTTATTAAATATTTTTGATGGAATACTTGAAATACCAGGTAGAATAATAATTTTAACATCAAACTATCCTGATAGAATTGATAAAGCTTTATTAAGACCTGGAAGAATAGATATTAATATAGAATTAAAAAAAGCATCAAATAAAATAATTAAAGATATACTTAAATCTTTTTATGATATTGATGATTCTTATATAAATGAAAATAAAGAATTATTTGAAAATATACCAGAATATATTTTAAGTCATGCAGAAATTATTAATATATGTCAAAAAAATATTGATAATTTAAATAATGCAATTAAAGATATAATTGATATTTCTAAAAAAAATGATTAATTTTTTAATTATATTAATTATATTTTAACTTTATAAAAAATGGAACAAATTCAACCATATTTATTCATGATGTTATCGGCTTCTAAAAATGATTCAGATAGTTTAGCAAAATATTTACCGATAGTTATTATTACATCTACAATTATTTCAAAAATGATACCTTTTAATGAAATTAAAGATAATATAATTAAGTTTTTTAATAAATCAAAATATATGGTAATCAATATTCCGTCACATGAAGTTCCAGTTATTAAAGGTTTTTCAAATACAACTAATACAAAAATAGTTTATAGTAAAAACTTTTTATCAATTATTCATTATATTACTGTAAATAAAATATCAAATTTAGAATCATTAACAGAGGTTATGTCAAAAAATACTGAATTAAACATTAGATATGATGATGAATCAAAACCTAATAATGATAATGAATTTATATTTATTCCTATTCAAAATAATAAAATATTAATAGATGAAGAAAATAAAATTTTTTGCGAATTAATTAATATTGATAATAAAAATTCTGAAGATGATGATAAAAAAAAAAATAATTCAATAAAAAATAAAAAATTTATCATTAAATTATCTATTAAAAAAATAGATAATGGAATGGATATTTTAAAAAATTTTATTAATAATTGTAATAAAAATTATGATCTCTATATTAATAGACATAAAAAGGATAATGATATCTTTATTTATGAATATAAAAATAGTGATAAATATGATTCATCAATTGATCTAAAATTTGATGAATATATAATGACTCATAATAAAGATTTAAATATGAATATTTTTTTTGAAGGTAAAGAAAAATTAATAAATTATATTAATCCTTTTGTTTACAATTTAAATGAACTAACAAATGAAGGAGAAGAAAAATATAAAAGATCTGGCTTTACATTTAAAGCAGGATTATTATTTTATGGTTATCCTGGATGTGGTAAAACAAGTACTATTAAAGCTATTTTAAAATATACAAATAGACATGGTATAATTATTAATTTATCAAAAGTTAATACTTGTGAAGAATTACAACTTATTTTTAGAAGAAGAAAATTTAATGATACTTTATTAGATGGTAAACAATTATGTTATATTTTAGAAGATTGTGATGCATTTGATAATAATATAATCCAAAATAGAAATAATGTTAAAAATGAAGAAAATAAAGAAAATGAAGAGTCAAATGAATTATTACAATTTAAAAAATTAATGAATTTTTCTAATCAAAATGAATCTAAAATTAAACATACTGATAATATTAATTTATCATGTTTTTTAAACATTCTTGATGGAATTATTGAACTTCATGGTATAATGATCATTATGACAACTAATCATCCTGAAAAAATAGATACTGCATTAATACGTCCTGGAAGATTTGATTTTAAATATGAATTTAAGAAAGCATCTAAAAATATAATAAAGGAAATGTTAAAATTTAAATTTATGGCTTCTGATGAAGAAATTAATTTATTAACAGACAATTTAGATATCAAAGATGAAATATTATCTCCTGCTGAGATTCAATCAATATGTTTTAAAAATAATAATATATCAGAATGTATTAATGAAATTTTGGAATTAATGAAATGAATAGGTTTTCATTAAAACTTGATATTATTCAAGACTTATAAAAAATAAAGATTATAATAATTAGGACTATGTATTTTTATAATAATTCATTTATTGTTCCGTTTATTGTTCCGTTTTTTGTTTCGTTTATTGTTCCATTTTTTATGGAGAGGATTTTTTTGAGGAGTCTTTGATTTTTTGGAGACATATTGGAGATGTGTTTGACTATTAAAAAAAGGACTTATAGTATTTGGTGAATTTATTTGTTTGTTTCTTAATTTAGTTAAAAGTTCTATACTAGCTTTTCTTTCTCCTAATAATAATAAGTGACCATCAATATCACTACGTATTGCTGTAGATCGTTTTTCTGCATATTTTAATGGAGTATTTCCAATACTATTCACTATAGTATTATTAGCTTTTTTTTGGTATAATATTTCTATTATTTCTTTTTTATAATATTTAATTGCATAAAATAATGCAGTCCTTCCATTACTATTTTGTAAATTAACATTAGCTCCTTTGTTACATAAAATTTCGACCACTTTTGTATCATTACTAAAACTTTTAATTTCAATCATTAATGCTGTCTCTCCGTTATTATTTTGTAAATTAATATCAGCTCCTTTTTCACATAAAAATTCTATTACTTCTTTTTTATAATGTCTACAATATTTAGTTGCAAACATTAATGCTGTCGCTCCTTTTTTATTTTGTAAATTAATATCAGCTCCTTTATTGCATAAAATTTCTAAAATTTCTAAAATTTTTACAGCTCCTATATAATTTATACCATATTCTTTAATTGCATACATTAATGCTGTCTCTCCGTCTTTAGTCTGTAAATTAATATCAGCACCATATTTACATAATAAATTTATCATATTTATCATATTTATTTTATTGACCTTAATTGCATATTTTAATGGTGTTAAACTATAATTATTTTTTTCATTATAATTAGCACCATAATTACTTTTTTTATTAAAATCAGCACCATAATGACTTAAAATAGGTATGATAGTTTCTCTATCATAGAAAATTGCATCTAATAATGGAAAATTTCTATCAAAATCTTAATTGTTAACATCAGCACCATGAAAACATAAAATTTCTGCAATTTCTGCTGGACATCCTTTTTTACACGCAATCTTTAATGGTAATTCATAATTTCTATTTTTAAAATTAACATCAGCATTATTATTACATAAAATTTGTACAATTTCTATATTTTTTTTTCACACGCAATTATTAATGGTGAATCACCATTTATATTATTAAAATTAACATCAGCATTATTATTACATAAAATTTGTACAATTTCTATATTATTTTTTTTGCACGCAATTATTAATGGTGTATTACCTTTTCTATCTTTTGAATTAATTTTCTTTTCAAGATTATGTGGTGTACTATTTTGTATAATTTTAGTTACACTTTCTTTATTATTAGACTTACATGAATTTAGTAAATCACTATCTGGAAATAAAAACCACCTATACATTATATTATATACAAATATAATTTTAATTTTTATTAATTATTTTACATCCAAATTTAGTTACAACTAGACTCCTGATTAAATTTTAATTTATTATTAAGAAAAATAGAATTAATATAGTAACCGGATAAAAAAATCCGACTAAAATATTAAAAAATTATTTTTTAATTTTTTAATTTTTTAATTTTCTTAAATATTTATATGTTTGATATAAATATCAAAAAAGCAGCTATTAAATTATATAATAATATTTAAAAACAATTTAATATTAATAGTAAAGATATAATAAATTTAATAGAAGAAACTTTTAATTGTAATATTAAAAGTTTATATGTTTGGAAAAATGATGATAATCATAAAAATACTTATAAAAATATAAATATTACACCAGATATTATAGAAGAAATTTTTAACTGTGTTAATATATTAAAATTAACGTCTATTGATAAAATTAAAAAATATATAAACAATAAATATAATATTACATTAAATTATAAAACATA